>CXWL01124368.1_pt1 | contig 12957 bp, 10 predicted proteins | sample 590931 | NCBI WGS metagenome assembly CXWL01 (sample SAMEA3498368, study PRJEB10139) | groundwater metagenome | biome: water well; material: biofilm material | place: Germany | collected 2015-04-27
CAACGAGCAACCCATTTAATCCGCCTTTTGCAATCAGAGAGTTGGGGGGTGTTTCTTAAGAGGTAGGTTTTGTAGGGTGCGTTCCGCGCACTATATTGGCTCACTATTAGCGCATGAAACACAACCCGCACTTACTACAAGTGCGATCGAGCTCAACGTCACGCATTGCCACTGACGGCATGGCATGGTCAGAAACGACATGAAGCGCGAGAACAGATATTTTTCGCTGTCGGTCATGACATCTGCACCCAGTGTTCAAGTTGTATCAGAATGGCGCAGGGGGTTTTGCCGTCAAACTGTGCTGCGAGAAAGGGCGCGCATTCGCGATACAGTTCAGATGAGGGATCCGGGGCTATTGCTTCGTAATCACTTGCGATACCGGGTATCCGCTCATCGTCCCGACATATCCGTATCCTGCCACCGTTGTCCCGGTCATGCAGGTCATCATCATCATCCCGCCCGGGGCGCAGTCCGCGTAGGCCAGCTTGTATATTTGCGCCTGGGTCGGCGGCGCCCGCGGGTCATCGGTGTTGACGAATATCCTGGCGTAAGCGTTGCCCGCGTTGGACCCCATCGGCATGCCCCCGTTGCCGTAATACAGTCCGTTGCCGGTACCCGGAGACCACCCATCGGTGCCGCCAAACATGGGCATGGTCGTCAAGGTGTTGGTGTTGTTGTTGAGGAAGGTGGTGACCAGCAGGCCGCTCACTCCGCCCAGCGTGGCTGGTACTGACGACAGTTGATTGTTGAGCGCCAGCCAGGTCATGTCGTCAGTTCCGCGCGGGCCGGTCGCTGGATTGTAGGCGATCAGATTGCCCGTCATGGATTCGCTCAAGACGCCGCGCAGATTCGTCACCGTGCGGGTGGTGGAGTTGAAAGTGAATGTTCCGACAAATATTGAATCTCTGGGCTGGGTATCGGGTTCGTAAAATGTTTCCGTGACGTTGTAGTTGGTTAAAACATCAACCGGGGCGGACGCCGGGCCGTTGCCGATGGCGTTGGTGGCATGCACGGCGATGGCGTACCCGGCGCACGAGGCAGCGGCAGGGCAAGTGGCGGTGATCGGCAGGGCGGCGCTGAATGCTGTGCCTGCCGAGACGCCACCCGTGAAGAAGGTTGCGGTATAGCCGGTGATCGGAGACCCCCCGTTGCTGGTTGCGCCGACGCTGACCACGACCTGATTAAAGGCGATGCCCGCCGTCGCCGTCACTCCGGTCGGCGTGCCGGGAGCGGTTGCCGACACAGAGGCCGTGATGTTCTGGGTCACCTGCGGGGCCGGGTTATGGGAGCCGTCACCCGCCTGGTTGGCGGCGATGGTGCAGGTGCCGGGCGCAACAGCCGTGACGGTGCTGCCGCTGATGGTGCAGATGCTTTGCGTGGTGCTGCTGAAGCTCACCGCAAGGCCGGAGCTGGCGGTGGCGGAGACGGTGGCGGTGCCGGGAACACTCAACGCGGGCGGAGCCCCGAAGCTGATGGTCTGGCTGACCTTGCCGACGGTGATATCCTGCGTCACCCGCGTTGCCGCGTTGTAGTTGGCGTCACCCGCCTGGTCGGCGGCGACGGTGCAAGTGCCCGCCGTCAAATCCGTCACGAGGCCGGTGGCGCTGTTGACGGAACAGACGAGCGGGGTCGCGCTGCTGTAGCTCACCGCGAGGCCGGAGTTGGCGGTGGCCACAACGGTGGCGGTGCCGAAAAACCCCAGCGCGGGCGCGACCACGAAGCTGATGTTTTGGTTTGCCTTGCCGACGGCGATGTTCTGCGTCACCTGCGTTGCCGCGTTGTAATCGGCGTTGCCCGCCTGATCGGCCGCGATGGTGCAGATGCCCGCAGCGAGGCCGGTAACGGTGCTGCCGCTGATGGTGCAGACGCCCGGTGTCGTGCTGCTGAAAGTAACCGAAAGGCCGGAGCCGGTAGTGGCGGAGACGGTGGCGGTGCCGGGAAAACTCAACGAAGGCGCGGCCCCGAAGCTGATGGTCTGACCAGCTTTGCTGATTGCGATATTCTGGATCACCTGCGGCGCCTGGGCGAAGGTGGAGTTTCCGCCCTGATTGGCGGCGATGGTGCAGGTTCCCGCCGTGAGGGCGGTGACCGTGCTGCCGCCGATGGTGCAGATGCCCGGCGTGGTGCTGCTGAAGCTCACCGCAAGGCCGGAACTGGCGCTGGCCGTGACGGTGGCGGTGCCGGGTAAGCTTAACGTGGGCTCAACCCCGAAGCTGATGGCCTGCGCGCGCGCCTCGATGGCTGGGCCGCTGCCGACGCCTCCTCCGCCACAAGCGGCCAGCAGCAATGCGGCCAGGGCTGCCGGGCGGATACCCCGCTCCGTTTTTTCGTAAAAGTTATGTTTGGTTTGCATGGTGCCTTGTATTCGGATGTTTCGGCCTACGTGAAAAATTTGTAAACTAACAACGCCATGTAAAGACTAAAGTTCCTCAATTGAGGGTTTTGTAGGTACGAATTTATTTGCACGAGCAACAAGTTATGTGCGGATGACTCCGCACCCACGAATGCGGCTACCTTGTTGGGATGCCGGAACATTCTTTGCCAACTGCGGCTTTTGGTTTATTACACTTCAAAAACGCACGTTCAGCGCGAGGTTGACCGACCGCCCCATGCCCGGAGCCGGAACGCCCCACGGGATGCCGTTGGTGGTCATCGAGGAGCCTTGCCCGACGTAGGCGCCCCCCAGCGGCAACGAGTAGAACCGGTTGAACAAGTTCTCAATGCCGATGTCGAGGCGCGCGTGTTTCCACTCGTAGCTCCCGCGCAAGTTGATCAGGCTGTAGCCGCCGGTGCGCATCTCGTTTCTGACTTGCGACAATTTGGTTTTGGCGGCGACGATCTGAATTTCGGCGGTGCCGGTCCAGGCTCCCAGGCGCTGCACCAGAGCCAGCTTCGCGTTGAGCGGCATGATGTTGAAGAGGTTGTCGCCCGTGGTCCGGTTCTCGCCCCTGACATAATTCAGGATGCCGGTTCCGGTAAAGCTGCCGTAATCGTTGGTTTTTCCCAAAAGCAGGTTGCCGGATAAATCCAGGCCGTAGAGGCGGGCGGAATGGTTCGCGTACTGGAGATGCAAAAAGCCGGTGGTGGCGGTCGCGTTCGCTACGCTGCACTGACCGAAGTTGCAGCGCCGCGCGTCTATGAAGCCATCCACGTAGGTGTAGTAGCCGGTCGCTTTCAGGCCCCACTTATCCTTGTCCGCATCGCTCCAGTCGCCGGTGGCGCTCAAGGTGTGGGCCACTTCCGGCTGCAGGCCAACATTGCCGATGTAGCCGTTGCCGTCGCCGACAAAATTATTCATCAGGTCCGCCATCGCGTTCGTTGACCAGGGATAGCGCTGGTAGAGGTTCGGCGAGCGGGCTTTGCGCGCGTAGCCCACCTCGAAAGCCCGGGTCTCGTCGGGCGTGTAGCGCGCCAGGGCGGTCAGGTCCCAGTTGCGGTCGGTGCGCTTGCGGGCGAGCGCGTTGAAGGCGGTCGCATCGGCTCCCCACATGCCCAGGCCGTTGTCGTAGCCCTGCACCGCTGCTGCGTCGGTCATGACAGTACTGCCGCGCACTCCGATCTGGCTCAACCACTCAAGGCTCCAGAGCGCTTCCCACTCGAGGTAGGCGTCGGTTTTATTCCGTTGCCCGTAGTCTATGTTCCAGAACGCATTGGGCCCCATCGTCCCGCCGACCGGCGGCCACCAGTCGAACAGGACGTAAGTCTGGCGCTCGGCCCCTGCCCGGAGAATATCTTTTTCCGAAAGCAGGATGTTTCCCTGAAGCAGCGCCCCCTCGGTTTTCGCCTGCGTGTCCATCGGCATGCCGGCGCCGTAGAAGTACCGGTCCGGCCCCATGTCCATCTTGTGCAGGGTTTTTTGGCCGTAGATGCGCGCTTCCAGGTTGCCCCAGCCGTACTGCCCCTTATAGCGAAAATTGGTCAAGGTGTTTTTATTGTCGGTCATGTCCATGCGCTGGTTCGGGAACCCCTCGAAACCGACCATCTGCTCGCTCGCGTTAAACTGGATCAGGTGGCTTTGGTGCCGCAGCGCGATCCCGATCTCCCGGTTTCTGGATGCGCGGTAGGCGCTGGAGCCGACAATGTCGGACGGTATGATCGGCCCACCCTCCCGCCCTTNNCGCGTCGGGGCTTTGAAACCCTTTGCGGCCCAGTAATTGTCAGACTGCGAGTTCGATTCGCTGAAAGATACGCTCACGGTTTGACCGGCCAGCGCGGCGCCGAAATTGTGGCCGCGCGCGTTGCCGTTGCTGCGGGAGAAAGCGCCGGCCCGCCCTTTGGCGAAGAGGCTCTCGCCGTCGCGGGCAAACTCGGGCGGCGCGGATTCCACCTGTATCGTGCCGCCGATGCTGTCGCCGCCGACGCTGACCGGCGTGATACCGGCGAACACCTTGACGCTCGCCACGTTGCTCGGGTCAATGTAGGAAAGCGCCGAGTTCATATGGTTGGGGCACGCGGTCATCAGATCCACCCCGTCCACCTGGGTGCGCACGCGGTCGTCCGCCAGGCCGTGAATCGCCGGCAGGCTCGAAATGCCGCCCGCGCCGTAGAGGCTTACACCCGGAACATCCTGCAACAGGCGCGCGCTGTCGCTGGTGGAGTTTCGCTGCTGGGCCAAGCCCCGCTCGTCAAGCTTGGTTACGCCCGGGGACGGCTCCTCGATTTTTGGGGCCGAGACGCTTACCGTATCGAGCGTCGCCTCATCGGCGGTCGCCGCAAGAGGAAGGGCGGCAAGCAGCGCCGCAACAATTTTCAAAAGGAATTTAATGGCTGCTCCGCAGCGGTAATAGGGAACCTCTATAAATTCGCCATTCCCGCGCAAGCGGAAAGCCAGCTTATTGATCCCGGATTGTCCATTAGCCAAAACACCCCCTCCCCCTTGCAGGGGGAGGGTTGGGGAGGGGGTAGAAACGCNNTGTTGCCGCTGTGTCAACTCCGCGCGCAACATGTTGCGCTGCGGATTGCCTGCCTTTGGTATCGGCGGCTCTACAACCACGGCATCCCCCTCGCGGGGGCAAGGGGGAAGGAACATGCTTGGTTCTAATGGGTTATCTGGATTGATTTGACTGGGTCCTCGCTTTAGCGGTGAATTTTTAGAGGTGTCCAATAGTCATGCGGCTGGCGGCAAGGCCATCCCTTTGCGCCTGCGCGCGACAAACCCGATAACCCCCAAACCGGCCATCATCATGCCGTAGGTTTCCGGCTCCGGCACCGGTGCCGGTATTGCGGCTGGCGCTTGCCAGATCCAGGTTTCGTTGGTGCTCGCGCCAACTGCGGCGGCAAGCTCGTTGCCGGCGCTGTCGCCGATATAGACTTTGTAGTTGGCGGTATACACCTGGTTCTGGCTCAAGCTGTTCCACGACACCGCATTGGTATTGTGATCCATCTTGTAGTCCCACTGCCATTTGGTGGAGCTGCCGCCGGTGCCGAAGATGCCCGTATAGCCGTTGGCGAGCGGATCCACGATCATGGTGTTGTTTGCGTTGACGCCGTATTTGCCGACGGCCAGGTAGGTTTCCAAGCCCGCCGACTGCGACAGGGATTCGATCCAGATGCTCGCGCCTGTTCCGTAGGCTGTTTCGACGCCTGCCTTCAGCGTCGCCGGGGCAGCGCCGGAACCACCCCACCAGCCCAGTTGGCGACTGAATGCCTTGTTTTTCAGCACCGACCAAGGTTGCGCCGGATCCCAACCGGCAAATGCGGTCGCGGTCAAATTTGGGTTGCCAGCGATAGCGCCGCCGTAAGTATTGACGGCCAATGGCGCCGGGTTGGAAGAGAACGGAACCGGACTCCACGAGGGCGCTCTGGGGAGCATGGTGCTCTGGTCAACCATCTGCAGGTGATTGCTGGCGTCAAGCGAAATGGTGAGCATGGTCATCGGCATCCATGATGGCGGCGCGGCATATTGGGCGCTGGCCGAACTGGTGTATCCGAGAGCCGCCAAGGTGATCGCCGAAAAAATAAGCGGGCTTACGGTCGCGTTTCTTGTTTTGTTGCGCTCCATCACTATTCCCTTCAAATTCGGTAAAAAGAAAAGCCACAAAAGAACTTTCGTTCCCTTGTGGCCTTGGTCAAACTGTCAAACAATCATGCGGCAGCAGCCGGAAAGGCAGTCGCTTTGCGGCGGCGCGCGACAAAGCCGAGCAACCCGAGGCCGGACAGCAGCAGCACGGCTTCGGATGGTTCAGGAACTGCCGAAACCGGCGGAGATGCGAGAGTGATGACCTGGGATACCGGGTATCCGCTCATCGTCCCGACATACCCGTATCCGGCCACCGTCGTCCCGGTCATGCAGGTCATCATCATCATCCCGCCCGGAGCGCAGTCGGCGTAAGCCAGCTTGTTAATTTGCGCCTGGGTCAGCGCTGCCAGCGGGTTCGCGGTGTTGACGAATATCCTGGCGTAGGCGTTGCCCGCGTTGGCTCCCATCGGCATGCCCATGTTGCCGTAATACAGCCCGTTGCCGGTGCCCGGAGACCACCCGTCGGTACCGTTAAACATGGGCATGGTCGTCAAGGTGTTGGTGTTGTTGTTGAGGAAGGTGGTGACCAGCAGACCGCCCAGCGTCGCATCGTACACTGCCGACAACTGGTTGCTGAGCGTCAGCCAATTCATGGTGGCCGCCGAAACGCCGGTCATGGATTCGCTCAAGACACCCTGCAGATTCGATACCGTGTTGGCGACGTTATCGAAATCGAACTGCCCGATGAATATCGTATCTTTGGGCTGGGTGTCAGGCTCGAAAAACGTTTCCTTGACGTTGTAGGTCACAATGGCCGCCTGTGCTATTTGGGCGCTTGCAGCCAAACAAAGCGCACCGGCGATTACTGCAAATTTTTTCGCTTTCATCATTTCTCCTTTCGCGAAAATTAAATTTAATGCCGCATTGGCACACAATCATTAAAGCGCACCTCCAGAGTGGCCGGATACGCTTTAATGACGTGGCTAATTGTAGGATAAGCAATCTTTCAGAACGTGCGACACGTTGTCGCGCGACAATTTGTCGCGCCTCGCGGCGCTGGCAGCGCTCTCATTGCACCGGGAAGAACCGGCGCTGCCGTTGCAAAGGGTCGAGAATCACTTCGAGGCAACTACTGCATCCCTCTTGCGGGGGCAGGGGGAAGGAACGGGTTTGGTGCTGATGGATCAGCCGGATTTATGGAAACGGCGCTGTCTTATGCGGCTGCCCGCACCCGCAGCAAGAATCGGCTAAACTTCCGCCATGCGAATGAAATATATTTCCTGTTCTTCGTCGCGCCCTCCCAGTCTGTTACGAAAGGCGGGGGCGGTTGTCGTGACGGTTGCGCTGGCAGGGCTGACGCTGATGTTTTCGGTGGTGCTGCTCGCGTTCATCCTGGTCGGCGGCGCCATGGTCTGGGCTTATCTGTGGTGGAAAACCCGCGAACTTCGCAGGCAAATGAAGAATGTCGCGCCGCGCAGCGCGACCGGCGAGTCCGAGGTATTCAAGGGCGAGGTGATCGAGGGAGAGGCAACCGTCGTGGGCGTCAAAAGAGACGCTTCCTGATGCCGGGTTGGAACTACCTCTGCAACAGGGGAATATTGGTTCAAGCGCGGGATTCTGGTATGGTGAAGCCAATGGCCTGCGCCGCAAGGTCAGGGATTTTCCGAGCTATGGGCCAAAGAAATCCTTCACTTTGTCCATCCAGGATTTTGCGCGCGGGTTGTGGCGGGCGCTGTCGGTCAGGTTGATGGACTCAAGCTCGCGCAACAATTCCTTTTGCCGTTCGGTGAGGTTGACCGGGGTTTCCACCACGACATGGCAATGCAGGTCGCCATATGCCGAGCTGCGCACACCTTTGATGCCTTTGCCGCGCAGCCGGAAAATCTTGCCGGATTGCGTTTCCGCCGGAATCTTGATGCGCGCCGAACCGTCCAGCGTGGGAATTTCAATCTCGCCGCCCAACGCCGCAGTGGCGAAGCTGATCGGCATTTCGCAATGCAGGTCGTTGTGGTCGCGCTGGAACACGGGGTGCGGCGTGATGTGGATGGCGACATACAAGTCGCCGGTGGGGCCGCCGTTCACCCCCGCCTCGCCTTCACCGGACAGGCGGATGCGGTCGTCGTTGTCCACGCCAGCAGGGATTTTTACCGACAGCGTCTTGTGCTGTTTGATGCGGCCTGCGCCGTGGCATTCCTTGCAGGGCGAGGCGATGGTTTTGCCGCTGCCGTGGCAGCGCGGGCAGGCTTGCTGGATGGAGAAAAACCCCTGCTGCATGCGCACCTGTCCCTGGCCGTGGCAGGTGCCGCAGGTGGTCGGGTTGGTGCCGGGTTTGGCGCCGCTGCCTTGGCAGGTTTCGCAGGGAGTCATGGACGGCACGCGAATCTGGGTCTCGGTTCCGCGCGCCGCATGCTCCAGCGATATTTCCAGGTTGTAGCGCAGGTCGGCCCCGCGGTGCACGTTGCTGCGCCCGCGCCCGCCGCCGAAGATGTCGCCGAAAATGTCACCGAAATCAAATCCTTGCGCGCCGCCCGCGCCGAAGGGGTTGCCGCCACCCATCCCGCCCGCCTCGAACGCGGCATGGCCGTGCTGGTCGTAAGCCGCGCGCTTTTGGCCGTCGCTCAAAATTTCGTATGCTTCCTTGGCTTCCTTGAAGTGTTCCTCCGCTTTCGGGTTGTCCGGGTTGCGGTCGGGGTGGTGCTTCATCGCCAGCTTGCGATAAGCCTTCTTGATTTCTTCGTCGGAAGCGTCGCGGTTGACGCCGAGGGTTTCGTAGTAGTCTTTTTTGCTCATAACTGTGAAATGTGAAACGTGAAATGTGAAACGTGTTGCAACTTCATGCTTTGTCTTTGAGCGATTTCGTCAGAGCCAGTGTCAGCGCCGATACCTCGTCCAGCCTTTTTTGAATAGATAAGGTATCAGGACAGTACTGGAGACGGCGAGCCAATTCGAGTTGAGTATCGAGCTCCGCCAGCGAACCCGTTGCGATACCAAGAAAATAAATTAATTCCTTGGTGCCATTACGGGCTGCTCCTTCTGCGATATTGGACGGAACGGAAACAGCTGCCCGGCGCATCTGTGACGACAGGCCGAACATCTCTTCCTTGGGAAAGGTGGACGTGAGCCGGTATATTTCTTCTACCAATAGCATGGCAGCCTGCCATGCTCGCAGATCCTTATGCCCACGTTTCACGTTTCACCTTTCACGTTTCACTTCTTGTCTTTCACCTCAGTAAACTCCGCATCCACTACGTCGGCATCGTCCTTCTTCTGGTCGGAGCAGGTTTCGCCGGGGCCGCAGCTTCCGCAGCCTTCGCCAGCCTGCGCTTTGGCTTGCTCGGCGGCATACATCTTCTCGCCGAGTTTCTGTGCGGCAGTTGCCAGCGCTTCTGCTTTCGCCTCGATGGCGGCCTTGTCGTCGCTTTTCACAACAGACTCGGCATCTTTCAGGGCGACTTCGATGGCGGACTTCTCGTCCGCAGACAATTGCTCGCCGTATTCCTTCAGCGATTTCTGCGTGGAATGGATCAGGGCGTCGAGCTGGTTGCGCGCGGTGACCAGTTCCATCGCTTTCTTGTCCTCGTCCGCATGCGCTTCGGCGTCCTGCACCATGCGCTGGATTTCCGCTTCCGATAGGCCGGAGCTGGCCTGGATCTTGATCTTGTTTTCCTTGCCGGTGGCCTTGTCTTTTGCGCTCACATGCAGGATGCCGTTGGCGTCAATGTCGAAGGTCACTTCGATTTGCGGCATGCCGCGCGGCGCGGGCGGGATGTCGGACAGGTTGAACTGGCCGAGGCTCTTGTTGCCTGACACCACTTCGCGCTCGCCTTGCAGCACGTGGATGGTCACCGCGTTCTGGTTGTCGTCGGCGGTGGAAAACACCTGCGACGCCTTGGTCGGGATGGTGGTGTTTTTCTTGATGAGCTTGGTCATCACGCCGCCCAGGGTTTCGATGCCCAGGCTGAGCGGGGTCACGTCCAGCAGCAGCACGTCCTTCACTTCGCCTTGCAGCACGCCGCCCTGGATCGCTGCGCCCACGGCCACGGCCTCGTCCGGGTTCACATCCTTGCGCGGCTCCTTGCCGAACAGCTCTTTCACCCGCTCCTGCACCTTGGGCATGCGGGTCTGGCCGCCGACCAGGATCACGTCGGCGATGTCGGAATTGGAAACCCCCGCGTCCTTCATGGCGATGCGGCACGGCTCGATGGTGCGCTCGATCAGCTCGTCTACCAGGCTTTCCAGCTTGGCGCGGGTGATCTTGACCAGCAGGTGTTTCGGGCCGCTGGCATCCGCCGTGATGTAAGGCAGGTTCACCTCGGTCTGCTGCGCGGAGGAAAGCTCGATCTTGGCTTTTTCCGCCGCGTCCTTCAGGCGTTGCAGGGCGAGCATGTCCTTCTTCAGGTCTATGCCGCTTTCCTTCCTGAACTCATCCACCAGGTGCTCGATGACGCGCATATCGAAATCTTCGCCGCCGAGGAAAGTGTCGCCGTTGGTGGACAGCACCTCGAACTGGTGCTCGCCCTCGATTTCCGCGATGTCTATGATGGAAATGTCGAAGGTGCCGCCGCCGAGGTCATACACCGCGATTTTGCGGTCGCCTTCCTGCTTGTCCAGTCCGAAAGCCAGCGCAGCCGCAGTCGGCTCGTTGATGATGCGCTTCACTTCCAGCCCGGCGATGCGGCCAGCGTCCTTGGTGGCCTGGCGTTGCGAGTCGTTGAAGTAGGCGGGAACGGTGATGACCGCTTCGGTGACCGGCTCGCCCAGATAATCCTCGGCGGTCTTCTTCATTTTCACCAGCACCTGTGCGGAAATTTCCGGCGCGGATATTTCCTTGTCGCGCACCTTGACCCAGGCATCGCCGTTTTTGGCCTTGACAATGCCGTAGGGCACCATCTTGATGTCTTTCTGCACCATCGGCTCTTCGAAGCGGCGACCGATCAGGCGCTTCACGCCGTAAAGCGTGTTCTTCGGGTTGGTCACCGCCTGGCGCTTGGCCGGCGCGCCAACCAGAATTTCGCCGTCTTCCATGTAGGCGATGATGGAAGGCGTGGTGCGCGCGCCCTCCGCGTTCTCGATCACCTTGGGCTTGCCGCCTTCCATGATGGCGACGCACGAGTTGGTGGTGCCGAGGTCAATGCCGATAATTTTTCCCATGATGCTGTTCCTTTCCGTTGAATAGGTTGAATCCGTGAATCCTTGTTGTTCGAAATGGGGTGTGTATCCGTTATTTCAAGTGGTTGATATGAAGAATTGGGAAGAAGGAAGGGAGAAGGGTAAAAACGCCTCTCCGAATCAAGGGCGTGGGGGGTTACCCTTCTCCCTTGGCCCTTCCCGGTGTTTAGTCCTTCCCTTTCGCCACCATCACCAGCGCCGGGCGCAGCACGCGATCGTTCAGCATGTAGCCCTTCTGCATCACGCTGACCACCGTGTTGGCAGGCTGCCCGCTCTCCACCATGCCGATGGCCTGATGTTTGTGCGGGTCCAGTATTTCGCCGACCGGGTTGACCTCCTTGATGTTGAATTTCTCGAACACGCTGGCGAGCTGCTTCAGCGTCAGCTCCATGCCGCTTTTGAAGCCTTCGATGTTTCCGGTCTGCACTGCCAACCCGGCTTCCAGGCTGTCCATCACCGCCAGCATCTCGCCGGAGAAACGTTCGACGGCAAATTTCTGCGCCTTGCTCACGTCCTCGGCGGCGCGGCGGCGGATGTTCTCGCCCTCCGCCTTGGCGTACATCCAGGCGTCGTAGTGCTCCTGCGCCTTCAGTTCGGCGGTTTTCAGCACCTCCTCCAAGCTGGGCGCAGCATCCGGTTTGGACGCAGGGTCGGCTTGCGCGGCTTGATCCTGTTCGGGGACTCCGTTCTGTTCCATCGGTTTCTTTCTCCAAAAAGACATTCTGGTCTCTGAATGAATGTGTGCGGATGGAAATGGAGGCGGTTTTTGTGATTTCAAGAGCCTGATGCAAAATTATTTTGCGGGTTCTTTGCCGTCCGGGGAAGGGCAGCGCTGTTAGCTATCCGCCTTGGCGAGATCATATCCATCGCCAAACAGGACATAGAAGTTCACGAACTTCACGGAAAGCATTTCTGAGCTTCACTACTGTATTTATCAATAGCAAAATTGCGATAGTAACCAACAGAAATGGAATTACTTTTCTGCCTCTTTCAATACCGCACGCTCCACCTGCACACTAACAGCGCCATCACTCAACCACACTTGCCCGTCCTGAATAGTGCACTGCAAACTCATGTTGCGTTGTGCCAGTTTGGCCAAAGCTTGCGTGCTCGCCACAGGGAGGTTGATGATGGCGAGATTCTTCTGCCGTGCAAACTGCGCGCTGTTTTGCGCAAACCACATGTCGGCCACCCGTCCGCCATAGCAATACACAATTACTTGATTAGATCGACCGCAAGCTTTTCGGATCAGCTTTTCATCCGGGATGCCGACATCGATCCATAACTCAATCGACCCAGTTAAATCTTTCAGCCACAAGTCTGCTTCATCATCGGCTGTCATGCCTTGACCGAACTCCAGATACTCATGTGCATGCAGAGCAAATGCAAGTAAGCGAACCATGAGTCTCTCGTCAGTTTCAGATGGATGTCTGGCCAAAGTTAATGCGTGATCCTGATAATAGTGACGCTCCATATCCGCAATTTGCAGATTAGCTTTAAAGATAGTTGCTTTGATTGCCATTATGTTTCCTAAAACTTGTAGGGAAGTACTGCGCGCGCTGTCGCAGAGCTATTTACTGAATTGCATCAACATACCTGCCAGTTATGTCAACTTACTGAAATGCCTGTCGGGAATGCATATCAAAAAGTTGCTTTGATGTACCCGAACTTAACTACGCAATAGTCGTTCTATTGCTCAAAAAAGCAGCGAAATATGCACCGGTCAGGTAAATTTGCAGCCGATTTCCTTTAAGTCCGACAGACTGCTAGTGTCGTGTCACGCTTCAAATGTCGGATATAACCGTTTGAGTTTTACCCGTGCTTTTTCT
>CXWL01109756.1_pt1 | contig 12954 bp, 7 predicted proteins | sample 590931 | NCBI WGS metagenome assembly CXWL01 (sample SAMEA3498368, study PRJEB10139) | groundwater metagenome | biome: water well; material: biofilm material | place: Germany | collected 2015-04-27
CGTAGCCGGGCGCGCTGTTCACGCCCACGCTGCCGCCCATCAGCTGCGCGAGCTCGCGGCAGATCGACAGGCCCAGGCCGGTGCCGCCGTAGCGCCGCGTCGTCGAGTCGTCGGCCTGCGAGAAGTGTTCGAACAGGCGCTGCTGCGTGCCGGCGTCGATGCCCGGGCCGGTGTCGTGCACCGCCAGACGGATGCGGTCGCCGCGCACGCCGACCTCGATGCGCACGCTGCCACGCTCGGTGAACTTGATCGCATTGGCGACCAGGTTGGTGAGGATCTGCCGCACGCGCAGCGGATCGCCGCGCACGGTAGCCGGCACCTCGTCGGCGATCGACAGCACCAGCGCCAGGTCCTTGGCCTCGGCCAGCGACAGATAGGCATGGTGCACCGAGGCGATGGTCTCGCGCAGCCCGAAGGGCACGTCCTCCAGCGTGATGCGGCCGGCCTCGACCTTCGACAGGTCGAGGATGTCGCTGATGATGCCGGCCAGGCTCTGCGTGCTGTCGACGATCTGCGCCAGGTACTGCTGGCGGCGCGGCTCGGCCTGGCCCGTCTGCATCGCCAGGCGCGCCAGGCCGAGCAGGCCNNGCCGCTTCGGCGGCGTCGCGCGCATCGGCCAGCGCCTGCTGGGTCTGGCGCCGCTCGGTGATGTCCTCGGCCGACCAGATGGTGCCGCCGCCGATCGGGTTGGACGGGTCGACCGACTGCGCCTGCAGCCGGCACCAGAACAGGCTGCCGTCGCGGCGCTTCAACTGCGTCTCGCACTCGTAGCCGTGCTTCTGGCGCAGCTTGGTGATGGCCTGGCGGCGCATGCTCTGGAAGCCGGACGGGTCGGGCCACAGCACGCTGAGCGTGGCGCTGCGCAGCTCGTCCTCGCTCCAGCCGAACATCTCGCGGTGGCGCGCGTTGATGCGCACGATGCGCTGCTCGCGCACGAAGGCGATGGCCAGCGTCACGGTGTTGAGGATGGCCTCGACCTCCAGCCGCGTCTGCTCGCTGGCGCTGACGTCGCGAGCGGCGAGCACGAGGAAACGCTGGCCGTCGAAGTCGAAGCGTGCGCCCGACACCAGCATCGGGATGCGCCTGCCGTCGCGGCTGCGGAAGGTCACCGGCAGGCCCTGCACGCTGCCCTGCCGGCGGATCGTCTCGGCGAAGGCGTCGCGGTCGCCTTGCTGCGTCCACACGCCGAGCTCCAGCGCGGTGCGGCCGATGACCTCCTCGCGCCGGTAGCCGGCCACCTGCAGGAAGCAGTCGTTGACCAGCGCATAGCGGCCGCTGTCGAACTCCGACAGCGTCAGGCAGTCGGGGCTGGTGGCGAACAGGTGCGACAGCAGCGCCTCCGAGCGGCGCAGCGCGGCCTCGGCGGCCTTGCGCGCGGTGATGTCCACGTAGATGGTCAGCAGGGCCGGACCGGCGGCGCTGTCCACGCACACCGCGGTGGCCTGCACCGCGAAGGGCCGGCCGTCCAGCGCGGTCATCTGGTAGTCGACCACCGGCAGCGCCTGGCCGACCTCGAGCTGCTCGGACTGCATGATGCGCTCGCGCACCGTGTGTCGCTGCTCGGAGGCGGTGAAATGGTCCAGCACGTTGCTGCCCCTCATGGCCTGCGCATCGCGGTAGCCGAACAGCCGCGCGGCGGCCTCGTTGGCGTCGAGCACGGTGCCGCGGCGGTGCAGCACCAGCGGCGAGGGCGAGCGTGCGAACAGCGTGCGGTAGCGCATCTCGCTGGCCGCCACCGCCTGCTGCGCGCGCACCTGCGCGGTGATGTCGCGCCCCACGCCCCAGTAGCCCTGGAACACGCCGTCGGCGTCGAACTGGGGCTCGCCGCTGAGCGCGAGGTGGTGCGTGCGGCCCTGCGCGTCGACGCTGCTGGTCATCAGGTTGCTGAAGGGGCGGTGCGCCTCCAGGTCGGCACGGTGCGCGTCGAGCTGCTCGTCGTCCAGGCCGAGCCCGGCGTGCTCCCAGGCGGTGCGGCCGAGCGCGCGCTGCGGCGAGAGCGTGGAGCCGCCGGCGCGGCTTTCGGTGACGCGCGTGAAGCGGAACTCCTCGTCCTGCTCCCAGTACCAGTCGGCGGCGATGCCCAGCAGCTCGCGGAAACGCCGCTCGCGCTGCGCGCTCTCGGCGAGGTAGTGGTCGAGCACGCGCGAGATCAGCGCACCGCCGGCCACGCCGGCGGCGATCAGCACCCAGTGCATGGCGACCAGCATCGCTGCCGCGGTCGGCCCCGGCNNTGACGACCAGCGCACACAGCGCGCCGAAGGCCAGGCCGTGGCGCGGGCCGGCAACCGCGCCGAGCATGCACACCACCAGTGCCGCGAAGCCGATCGCCGGGCTGCGCAGCCCGTCGGCCAGCGACACGCCGGTGGCCACGAGCAGCGCCAGGGCGGCGATCGACACCGCGACCAGCGCCGCCTTGAGCGGGAAGGCGTCGCGCCGGCTGCGCCGCAGCAGCACGGCCGAGAACGCCGCGAAGGTGACGAAGGCAGCGCACATCAGGACGCGCCGGGTGTCGTCCAGCCCGGCCGGCACCAGCGCGAAGATCAGCGCAGCGGCGACGCCGATCGCGCAGGCGATGCCGAAGAACATCGGGCCGACCAGCCGCCGCACCGCATCGGGTGCTTGCGCCGGCGGTACGCGGGGGCGATGGCTCATGCTGTCGGGTCCCGGGCGGGGACGGTGCTGCGGTCCGAGGGTGGCACGCGCGGCGACGCGCAGCGCCGGGCAACGGCGAGCGCCATGTTACGCCGTGCGCTTCAGCGAGGCCACCAGCGCATCGTGCAGCTTGCGCGCGTCGATCGGCTTGGTCAGGAAGCCGTTCATGCCGCTGGCCAGCGCCTGATCGCGCTCGGAGGTCAGCGCCGCGGCCGTCAGCGCGATGACCGGCACGCTGCGCCCCGCGGGCATCGTGCGCAGGGCGCGCGTGGCCTCGTAGCCGCTCATCACCGGCATCTGCACGTCCATCAGCACCACGTCGAACGGCCGGCCCTCGCGGGCGGCCAGCTCGACCGCGCCCAGCGCCTGCGCGCCGTCGCAGGCCTGGTCCACCGCCACGCCCCACTGCTCGAGCATGGCCACGGCAATGGTCATGTTGACCAGGTTGTCCTCGACCATCAGCACACGTGAACCGGTCAGCGGCGAAGGCTCGAGCTCGCCGAAGCCCGATTCTCGGGCCGGCGCCGCGGTGGCCGGCAGCGGCAGTTCCGCCCAGAAGCAGCTGCCCCGGCCGGGCTCGCTGTCGAGGCCCACCGTGCCGTCCATCAGCGTGGCCAGCTCCAGGCAGATCGACAGGCCCAGCCCGCTGCCGCCGTAGCGCCGCGTGGTCGACTGGTCGGCCTGCGTGAAGGGCTGGAACAGCCGCGCCTGCACCTCGGCCGCGATGCCCGGCCCGCTGTCGCGCACCTCGAAGCGCAGCCGCTGGCCGGTGCCCGCGGCGGCGTGCAGCGACACGCCGCCCTGGGCGGTGAACTTGAGCGCGTTGTTGAGGTAGTTGCCCAGCACTTGGCGCACCCGCACCGGATCGCCCCACACCCACTGCGGCACGCTGGCGGCGACGTGCACCGCGAAGGCGAGCCCGCGTGCGTCGGCGAGCATGGCGTACACCTGCCGCAGCGAGTCGAGCAGGGCGTGCAGGTCGAAGGCGACCTGTTCGATGTCGAGCTTGCCGGCCTCGATCTTGGACAGGTCCAGCACGTCGGAGATCACCGCCGCCAGCGTCTCCGCGCTGTCGCCGATCTGCTCGAGGTACTGGCGCCGGCGCGCATCGTCGACGTCGGGTCGCCGCGCCAGCCGGGCCAGGCCGACCAGCCCGTTCAGCGGCGTGCGGATCTCGTGGCTGGTGTTGGCCAGGAAGGCGCTCTTCGCGCGGTTGGCTGCCTCGGCATCGTCGCGCGCCTTGGCCAGCGCCTGCTCGAAACGGCGCCGCTCGGTGATGTCCTCGACGATCCAGATGGTGCCGCCGCGCATCGGGTGCGTCGGGTCGACCGCCTTGGCCACCATGCGGCACCAGAAGCTCGTGCCGTCGCGGCGCACCAGCTCGCGCACGAACTCGACCGGTTCGCCGCGCGACAGCGGCGGGCCGATCAGCGCGCCGATCTCGGCGTACTGGGCGTCGCTGGCCCAGACTGCGCGCCCGGGCTGGCCGGTCAGCGTGCCGCGGTCCCAGCCGAGCATCTGCTCCAGGGCGGGGTTGGCCTGCACGAACTGGCCTTCGCGCGTGAAGGCGATGCCCATCGAGGCGTTCTGCAGCACGGCCTCGTGGGACAGCCGGGTGCGCTCCACCTCGGTGACGTCGCGGCCGTTGAGCACCATGTAGCTCGCGCCCTCGAGCTTGAACAGCGCGGCGGCCAGCAGCAGCGTGAACGGGCGGCCCCACTTGTCGAGGAACTCCACCGGGATGTCCTGCAGGCGTCCCTGCTCGCGCAGCCGGCGGACGAACTCCTCGCGGCCGGGCGACGACCCCCAGACGCCGAGCTCGACCGAGGTGCGGCCGATCGCCTCCTCGCGCGTGTAGCCGCACACGCGGGTGAAGGTCTCGTTGACCATCACGAAGCGGCCGGTGGACACCTCGGTCAGCGTGATCATGTCCGGGCTGGTGGTCACCAGGGTGGACAGCGTGGTCTCGGAGCGGCGCAAGGCCTCCTGCGCATCGACCAGCTCGGTGATGTCGTCGTAGATCGACAGCACCGTCGGCGCGCCATGCCGTTCGATGCAGGTGCCCGAGACGCGCAGCGTGAGGCGGCGTCCGTCGTGCATGTCGGTCCGGTAGGTGACGGGCTGAAGGTGCTGGCCGGCCTGCACCGTGCGCAGCCGCTCCCGCGCGATGTCCTGCTCCGCCGGGCCGAGCGTGGCCAGCAGATCGGTGCCCTTCATCGCCGCAATGTCCGCGTAGCCGAACAGGGCCAGCGCGGCGGTGTTGGCGTCGAGCACGCGCCAGTCGTGGTGGATGACCAGCGCCATCGGCGACAGCTCGAACAGCTCGCGGTAGCGCTGCTGAGTGGTGAGCATTTCCTGCTCGAGCTTCACGTCGGCCGAGACGTCGCGCGTCACGCCCCAGTAGCCGAGGAATTTCCCCGCCGCGTCGAAGCGCGGCTCGCCGCTGACGAGCTCGTGCCGGATGCTGCCATCGGGGCGGTGGTACTGCGCGCGCAGGTTGCGGAACGGCCGGTGCGCGGTGATGTCGGCCCGGTGCGCGGCGAGCACCGCCGGGTCGTACTCCCACTCGGGCTGGTCCCAGGGGGCCTTCATCGGCTGGCCCAGCGGTACGAAACGGTTGTTCGCGTCGCGCAGCCAGACGCGGGTGGTGGTGAAGTGCTCGTCCAGCTCCCAGTAGGTGTCCACCGCGATGCCCAGCAGACCGACGAAGCGGCTTTCGCGGTCGTCGCTGCCGCGCATGTAGTGGCGCACCACGCCGGCGACGAGCAGGCCGCCGGCCAGCCCCACGGCGAGCAGCATCAGGTGCGTGGTCAGGCGGCGCGGCAGCGACATGTCGACCAGCGCGGAGGCGCCGGCGATCCAGTGCGCATGCTCGGCCCATGCCATGGCGAGCACCAGGGCCGCGCCGACCAGGGCGACCAGCACCCCGACACGGGCGCCGATCATCGCGCCGAGCACCAGCGACATGATCGGCAGGAACCCCATCGCCGGGGTGTTCAACCCCCAGCCGTTGAGCATCGCCGTCGCCGCGATGATCACCAGCCCGCCGGCGCAGACGAGCAGCATGGCCCCTTCGGCGCGCCGGTTCCGCCAGCGCATCGCCACCAATGCGAGGCCGGCGATGAGGGCGTTTGCCAGGCCCAGGCCCGCGCGCACCATCGGTTCGGTGTCGGCGGACGTCACCAGCACCGCGCCGCAGGCAAAGGCTGCGGCGGCGGTGGCGAAGATGCGGCGGACGATGAGGGCGCGGGCCTCGCCGCGCGGGTCGGAAAGAATGTGCGGATTCACGAGACTGGGTTTCGCCGGCATGACGCCAGTCTTGCTGCTTATCGGCGAGGCCCGTGTCGAGGTTTACCCCGCCCGCGCCGCTGCCAGTGCGGCCCGTGTGTCCTGTGCCGCGGTCCGGGCGGCGGTGGCGAACTCGTTGCTGCGGCTGGCATACAGCACGCCACGCGAGGAATTGACAATGATCATGCCGGTCGTGCGTCCGCCCGCATGCCGCCAGCCGGCGCGCACCGCGCTGGCGGCGTCGCCACCCTGCGCACCCACGCCCGGGATCAGCAGCGGCAGGGTCGGTGCGAGCTCGCGCACGCGCTCGATCTCGGCCGGGAAGGTGGCACCCACCACCAGCCCGAGCTGGCCGCCGCGATTCCACGGGCCCTGCGCGAGCCGCGCGATGTGTTCGTAGAGCAGGTCACCGGTGACCAGGCGCTGCGCCTGCAGGTCGGAGCCGCCGGGGTTCGAGGTGCGGCACAGCAGGATCAGGCCCTTGCCGTCGTACTTCATGTAGGGCTCGATCGAGTCGAAGCCCATGAAGGGCGAGAGCGTCACCGCGTCGGCCCGGTAGCGCTCGAAGGCCTCCAGCGCGTACTGCTCGGCGGTGCTGCCGATGTCGCCGCGCTTGGCATCCAGGATCACCGGCACGCCCGGCGCCACCTTGCGGATGTGCGCCATCAGCCGCTCGAGCTGGTCTTCGGCGCGCTGCGCGGAAAAGTAGGCCACCTGCGGCTTGTAGGCGATGACCAGGTCCTTGGTGGCGTCGACGATGGTGGCGCAGAAGTCGAAGATGCGCGAGATGTCGTGCTGCCAGGCGCCGGGGAACTTGGACGGCTCGGGGTCGAGCCCGACGCACAGCAGCGAGTCGTTGGCGCGTTCGGCCGCCGCCAGCTTGTCGGTGAAGGTCTGCGCCATCAGGCTGCCCCGGCGTCCAGGCGCTTCGCCAGCGCCGCTGCCGCGCCGGTGTAGTTGCCCGGCGTCAGCGCCTGAAGGCGGAGCTTTTCTGCCGCAGGCAGCTCCAGCGTGTCGATGAAGGCGGTGATCGCCTCGCGCGTGATCGCCTTGCCGCGCGTGAGCTCCTTCAAGCGCTCGTAGGGGTTGGGCAGGCCGTAGCGGCGCATCACCGTCTGGATCGGCTCGGCCAGCACCTCCCAGGCCGCATCGAGGTCGGCGGCGAGCGCCTCGTGGTTGATCTCCAGCTTGTCCAGCCCGCGCAGCAGCGAGTCGTAGCCGAGCACCGCGTAGCCCAGCGCCACGCCCATGTTGCGCAGCACCGTGCTGTCGGTCAGGTCGCGCTGCCAGCGGCTGATCGGCAGCTTTTGCGACAGGTGCGTGAGCAGCGCGTTGGCCAGGCCGAAGTTGCCCTCGGCATTCTCGAAGTCGATCGGGTTGACCTTGTGCGGCATGGTCGAGGAGCCGATCTCGCCGGCCTTCAGGCGCTGCTTGAAGTAACCCAGGCTGACGTAGCCCCAGACGTCGCGCGACCAGTCGATGAGGATGGTGTTGGTGCGCGTGACGGCGTCGAACAGCTCGGCCATCCAGTCGTGCGGCTCGATCTGGATGGTGTACGGATTGAAGCTGAGGCCGAGCTGGCCTTCGACGACCTGGCGGCTGAAGCCTTCCCAGTCGAACGCCGGCCACGCCGCCAGGTGCGCGTTGTAGTTGCCCACCGCGCCGTTCATCTTGGCCAGCAGCTTCACGTCGGCGATGCGGCCGCGCGCGTGCACCAGGCGCGCCACCACGTTGGCGATCTCCTTGCCCACGGTGGTCGGGCTGGCCGTCTGGCCGTGCGTGCGGCTGAGCATGGGCACGTCGGCCAGCGTGTGCGCCATCTGCGTCAGCTTCGCGACGATGCCGTCCAGCGCCGGCAGCAGCACCTCGGCGCGCGCGGCCTGCAGCATCAGGCCGTGGCTGGTGTTGTTGATGTCCTCGCTGGTGCAGGCGAAGTGCACGAACTCGGCGGCCGCCTTCAGCTCGGCGCTGTTCTCGAAGCGGCTCTTCAGCCAGTACTCGACCGCCTTGACGTCGTGGTTGGTGGTGCGCTCGATGTCCTTGATGGCCTGCGCGTCGGGCTCCGAGAAGCGCAGCACCAGCCCGCGCAGCAGCCCGCGCGAGGCCTCTGACAGCGGCCTGAACTCGGCGAAGCCGGCGTCCGACAGGGCGATGAACCACTCCACCTCGACCTGCACGCGGCGGTGCATCAGCCCGAATTCGGAGAGCAGCGGGCGCAGCGGCGCGACCCGGGCGGCGTAGCGGCCGTCCAGCGGCGAGAGGGCAGTGAGGGCGGAGTGGGTCATCGCGGCAGGAGGCTCGGGGGAAACCCGATTTTAGGCGGCAGCGATTGACGCCCTCGGAATGCCTCTTGCTTAATGCCTGACCGCACGTTCCAACCACCGAATCCCACGAGGAGTCCTCATGCCATCGACCCGCCGCCACACCCTCGCCGCCGCCCTGGCCGTCGCCGCCCTCGCCGCCTGCAGCGGTGCCGCCTTCGCGCAGGCCAGGCTGAAGGTCGCCGCCATCTACACCGTGCCCGTCGAGCAGCAGTGGGTCAGCCGCATCGACAAGGCGCTGAAGGGCGCGGTGGCACGCGGCGAGATCGAGTACGTGTTCAGCGAGAACGTCAGCAACGCCGACTACGAGCGCGTCATGCGCGGCTACGCCGAGAAGGGCCACACGCTGATCGTCGGCGAGTCCTTCGCCGTCGAGGCGGCGGCGCGCAAGGTCGCCAAGGACTACCCGAAGGTCAGCTTCCTGATGGGCAGCTCGGGCAAGCCGCAGGCACCCAACTTCGGCGTGTTCGACAACTACATCCAGGAGCCGGCCTACCTGACCGGCATGATCGCCGGCGGCATGACGAAGTCGAACAAGATCGGCATGGTCGGCGGCTACCCGATCCCCGAGGTGAACCGGCTGATGAACGCCTTCATGGCCGGCGCGAAGGAAGTGAACCCCAAGGTGGAGTTCACCGTCAGCTTCATCAACAGCTGGTTCGACCCGCCCAAGGCCAAGGAAGCCGCCTTCGCGATGATCGACAAGGGCGCCGACGTGATGTACGCCGAACGTTTCGGCGTGTCCGACGCGGCCAAGGAGCGCAAGGTCTTGGCCATCGGCAACGTCATCAACACGCAGGACAAGTACCCCGAGACGGTGGTGGCCTCGGCGCTGTGGAACATGGAGCCGACCATAGCCCTGGCCATCAAGGCCGTGAAGGACGGCAAGTTCAAGGCCGACGACTACGGCGTCTACTCGACCATGAAGCACAAGGGCAGCGAGCTCAGCGCCCTGGGCAGCTTCGAGGCCAAGCTGCCGGCGGATCTGGCCGCCAAGGTGAAGGCCAAGGAAGCCGCCATCCGCGACGGCAAGTTCGCCGTCAAGGTCGACGACGGCCAGCCGAAGCCGACGGCCAAGTGAGCCTTCGGGCCGAGCGCCGGGCCGCTCCCGAGCCGGCCCGCAGCCCAAGGGCCACGAAGGGGCCCCTCGTGGCCCCTGGGGATCGGCCGACGTACCCGTCGGCCGAGGGGCAGTCATGACCGCGCTGCGGCTGCGCGGCATCACCAAGCGCTTCGGCAGCCTCGTCGCCAACGACGGCATCTCGCTGGACCTCGGCCGCGGCGAGGTGCTCGCGTTGCTGGGCGAGAACGGCGCCGGCAAGAGCACGCTGGTGTCCATCCTGTTCGGCCACTACCTGGCCGACGAAGGGACCATCGAGGTCTTCGGCGCGCCGCTGCCGCCCGGCCAGCCGAAGGCCGCGCTCGCCGCGGGCATCGGCATGGTGCACCAGCACTTCACGCTGGCCGACAACCTGTCGGTGCTCGACAACGTGATGCTCGGCACCGAGCCGCTGTGGTGGCCGTTCTCGCGCCGCGCCGCCGCGCGCGCACGGCTGCTCGACGCGGCGCAGCGTTTCGGCCTGCAGGTCGACCCGGACGCGCAGGTCGGGACACTGTCGGTGGGCGAACGGCAGCGGGTCGAGATCCTCAAGTCCCTGGTGCGCCGGGCGAAGATCCTCATCCTCGACGAGCCCACGGCGGTGCTCACGCCGCAGGAGAGCGAGTCGCTGTTCGCCACGCTCGGGCAGCTGGTCGCCGCCGGCCTGTCGGTGATCTTCATCAGCCACAAGCTCGACGAGGTGCTGCGCGTCTCGCAGCGCATCGCGGTGCTGCGCGGCGGTCGCCTGGTGGCCGACCTGCCCGCGGCCGGCGCCGACAAGGCCATGCTCGCCGAGGCGATGGTCGGCCGCGCGGTGCCGCCGGCCACCAAGCATGCGCGCGCCCCGGGCGCGCCGGTGGTCGAGCTGCGCGGCGGTACGCTGCGCGGCCCCGGCGCGCGGCCGCTGCTGGCCGGCATCGAACTCGAGCTGCGCGCCGGCGAGGTGTTCGGCGTGGCCGGCGTGGCCGGCAACGGTCAGGACGTGCTGGCCGAGTTGCTGTGCGGCCAACACGCGCTCGATGCCGGCACGCTGACGATCGCTGGCCGCGCGCTGCCGGCGAAGCCACGCGCTTTCGTCGAGGCCGGCGTGGCACGCATCCCTGAAGACCGCCATGCGGTCGGCGTGGTCGGCGACCTGCCGTTGTGGGAGAACGCGATGCTCGAGCGCTACGCCTCGCCGGCGTTCTCGCGCCACGGCATCGTGCGCCGCGAGCGGGCCATGGCGTTTGCACGATCGCTGGTCGAGCGCTTCGACGTGCGCGGTACCGAGTCGGCCGGCCTGGCGACGACGACACGTTCGCTGTCCGGCGGCAACATGCAGAAGCTCATCCTGGGGCGTGCTTTGATGGGGACCCCTCGGCCGCGGTCTACCGCAGCCGATCCCCCGAGGGGATCGGGCCCGGCTTGGGGCGGCCCGGCGCTCGGGCCCGAGGGCGACCCCGACGTGCCGACCACGCCGCCGCTGATCGTCGCCAACCAGCCCACCTGGGGCCTGGACATCGGCGCGCTGGCCTACGTGCACCAGCAACTGCTCGATGCCTGCGCGCAGGGCAGCGCGGTGCTGCTCATCAGCGAGGACCTCGACGAGGTCTTCGCGCTCGCCGACCGCATTGCCGTGATGCACCACGGCCGCCTCGGCGCGGCACGGCCGGCACGCGACTGGACGCTGGCCGCCATCGGCCTGGCCATGGCAGGCGGCGGCGCCGACCAGGAGGCCGCGCATGCAGCTTGAACGCCGCGGTTCGACGCCGCGCTGGCTGCTGCTGGGCGCGCCGGTGGGCGCGATCGCCTTCACGCTGCTGATCACCTCGCTGCTCGTCGCCTGGGCCGGCGCGCCGGTGACGCGGGCCTATGCGCTGCTGCTCGAAGGCGGCTTCGGCTCGCGCTTCGCCTGGACCGAGACACTCACCCGCGCCACGCCGCTGATCCTCACCGGCCTGGCGGCGGCGGTGGCGTTCCGCGCGCGCCTGTTCAACATCGGCGGCGAGGGCCAGCTCTACGCCGGCGCGCTGGCGGCGGTGGCGGTCGGCGGGCTGCATGGCGGCAGCGGCTTCGAGACCTCGTCCTGGCTGCTGTTCCCGCTGATGATGCTCGCCGCCGCGCTGGCCGGCGCGCTGCTGCTGCTCGGTCCGGCGCTGGCGAAGAGCCGGCTCGGCGTCGACGAGGTGGTGACCACGCTGCTGCTGAACTTCATCGTGCTGCTGTTCGTCTCGGCCATGCTCGACGGGACCATGAAGGATGCCTCGGCGATGGGCTGGCCGCAGAGCGTGGCGATCCAGGACGCGCTGCAACTGGGCAAGCTGATCGAGCGCAGCCGCGTGCACACCGGGCTGCTGTGGTCGCTGGCCGCCGCCGTCGCGCTGTGGGCGCTGCTCAAGCACACCACCACCGGCTTCGAGATCCGCGCCGTCGGTGCCAATCCGCGCGCCGCCGCCTTCGCCGGCATGCCGGTGGCGGCGGTGCAGCTGAAGGTGGCGCTGCTGTCGGGCGCGCTCGCCGGACTGGCTGGCGCCATCGAGGTGGCCGGCCGCGCCGGCTACGTCACGCTCGACATGTCGCCGGGCTACGGCTACAGCGGCATCGTCATCGCCATGCTCGCCGCGCTGAACCCGCTCGGCGTGGTGGCGGCGGCGATCTTCGTCGCCGGCATCCTGGTCGGCGCGGACAGCATGAGTCGCGCCGTCAACGTGCCGACCTACATCGCCGACGTGATCGTGTCGGTGTCGCTGATTGCGGTGCTGGTGGCCACGATGCTCACGCAGTACAGGCTGCGGCTGCGCTGACCATGCTGAGTGAAACGCTCGAGCTGCTCGCCGCCGCGCCGTTCTGGATCGCCGTGCTGCGCATCGCCACGCCGCTGATCCTGGGCACGCTGGGCGTGCTGCTGTGCGAGCGTGCCGGCGTGCTCAACCTGGGCATCGAGGGGATCATGGTGGCGGGCGCCTTCGCCGGCTGGCTGGCGGTGTACCAGGGCGCCTCGCTGTGGACCGGCGTGCTCGCGGCCGCGGCCACCGGCGCGCTGTTCGGGCTGCTGCACGCGCTGCTCACCGTCACGCTGGCGCTGTCGCAACACGTGGCGGGCCTGGGCATCACGCTGCTGGCCACCAGCCTGGCGAGCTACGCCTACCGCGTCAGCTTCCCCAAGGTCGACAGCCCGCCGACCATCCAGCCCTTCGCGGCGATGGAGGGCCTGCCGATCCCCGTGCTGAATGCGCAGACGCCGCTCACGCTGCTGGCGCTGTTGCTCGTGCCGGCGATCGCCTGGGCCCTGTACCGCACGCCCGCCGGGTTGGCGCTGCGCATGGTCGGCGAGAACCCGGCCGCCGCCGAAGGGCAGGGCCTGAGCGTGGCCGGCGTGCGCGCCGCGGCCATCGTCGCCGGCTCGGCGCTGATGGGCGTGGCCGGTGCCTTCTTGAGGCTGTCGGCCTTCAACGCCTTCTACTTCAACATGGTCAACGGCCGCGGCTGGGTCTGTGTGGCGCTGGTCGTGTTCGCCTCGTGGCGGCCGGGCAAGGCGTTGCTCGGCGCGCTGCTGTTCGCCTTCTTCGACGCGCTGCAGCTGCGCCTGCAGCAGGCCGGCGGCGGGGTGTTCGG
>CXWL01131888.1_pt1 | contig 12954 bp, 14 predicted proteins | sample 590931 | NCBI WGS metagenome assembly CXWL01 (sample SAMEA3498368, study PRJEB10139) | groundwater metagenome | biome: water well; material: biofilm material | place: Germany | collected 2015-04-27
TTGCCGTGGAATCGGTGATCGGTTTGCCGTGGAGTGGGTGTCCAGTTTGCCGCGGAAAACGCATGTTGACGAGTTTTATGTGAAACCGCCCTTGTTGACGCGTTTTATGTGCGGCCATGCTTCCGTTAGGGGCAAACACGTCCCACCAACATGCATTTTCCCAAGGCAAAGATATTCCAACTGGGTATCGACTTGCGAAAGGCCCTAATTGCGGTGCCGTCGTATGCACTTGCTAATGGCAAAATTAAACATAGAAAGCAATGGCTGCAGAATCTACTGTTTCGGCATTCCGCCGCCTTGCCGACCTGCAAGATCGACACGCACGCGCAGCGGATGCGCCGCAGGAATACGCGCTTCCCGCTACCGATAGTCTTCGTCGTAGGTCATGGGTTGCGCGATGAAGCAACCCACTCGGGGCTGATTTTAACAAGGGTATCCGGACTCGTCTTAAGCAGTGTCGAACGATCGTTGCCCCATTTTGATAGGCTCCCGAGTGATCGCCCCCCCCGTGACCCGCAGCCCATCATGCCCGCCGTGGTTGTTCTGCAGGTTGACGGATTTAATCACAAGCTGTATTGTCACAGAGAAAACTATCATGGCAGAAAAAGCTAAAAATAGAATTTTACTGTGTCTTTTCTCTAAACCACTTTTATAGCCAGCGTCAGCCTGTTCGCAACAGTATTGAAGCGGTTGTTCAAATCTAAAAATAGCCAACATAAATATGGATCTCGATACGTCAGAAAAGGTAGTTTCCTTGGTGGCAGGAACATTTGCGATCGGAGGTACTTTAGGTGGTATCTTTTTTTATAAGAAAAGAAATCGCGTCAGTGAAAATTCAGGCAGCGGGGATCCTATATCTACAATAGGTAATCATTCGTCTAGTGCTGGAAACACCCAAAATCTTACAGTAACTGTCAATGCTCCTGCTTCGGATGCAGCCGTTGCTCTCATTGCTCCCGCGCTGTTCCCCGCCTCAGCAACTGTCGCAGAGATGAAAAAAATAACAAGAATTCTTTTCGTCGATGATGACAAGGGATTTAAGATCGTTGGGGTTTTAAAGAAAATGGGATGGGAAAATACAAAACTGGTCACAGATGTAGCATCTCTGGAACAGCCTGCTTTGGTAGATGCGCACGTTGTTTTTATTGATATTCAAGGCGTCGGTCGCGCAATGCAATATACTGACGAAGGACTAGGACTTGCACTTGCAATAAAGCGCAGATACCCTCATAAAAAAGTCGTCATATACTCTTCGGTTTCAGTTGGTGCCAGATTTCATGAGGCCCTTCAGGAAGCCGACTACTCGTTGCCTAAAACAGCAGAGCCAATTAGGTTTGAAGATACGATTGTACGGGTTATGAGGAAATGAGGGCGTTTCCAAGTTGCATTCTATGGTCGGATCACCGGAGCGAGCCTTTACTCAATCAACTGTCTTCGGCGCAAGTCGAGTTATTCCGGACGGAACTTGTGGACGATGGGTCTATCTTGACCATGCGAGATGGTCGGAAGGCGAGGCTCATTAGACGCTCTTTGAATCATTACCATGTTATTGCCGTATCCGTTGATCCTGACCATTTAAAGAGCAAGAAGACGATGGAGGCTGCAGCAGACCTCATGCTTGCTGCAGCAAATACTATAGATTCGGCTATGAAAAGAGCAGAAGATAGAACACAGCGACTAATACACAACCTTAAAAGTTTAACTGCAAAGATAGGCCAAGAGATCTTTTATATAGCGCAGCAGCAGTTGATGCTAAATTCGCCCCGTGATATGGTTAAGTACGTGGCGAAGGAGATTAAGGATAATCCGGAAGACACCGCAAAAGGGCTTATAGAGATACTGAAGCATCAAGCAGCTCAGAAGGCAGAATATTCAGCTTTTGAAAAATTGACTGGAAAAGTGGTAATTGGCCAAACTGAGCTGCATGATATTCATCGGGTTTTGATGAACGTATTTTATCTATTTTTTGGTGAGTTTATAAAAAAAAAGGTCAAGGCGGAAGTTGATCGCACTCGCTTACAAGCCTTGATCGATTATGAATCAATTCATGTTTGCATATATTATATAGTTGAAAATGCGTCAAAATATGCGCGCCCTGGAAGTTCGCTGAATGTGACAACCGCAGAAGACGGTGGGTATATACTCATCCGTTTTAGCATGGAAAGTCTTGTAATTTTGACGGGTGAAGTCGATAAAATCTTCGATGAAGGATTTTCTGGAAGTAAGGCGATTGAGAGCCATCTCAGTGGTGCAGGGATTGGACTCTACCTTGCTCGTGCCATGGCTCAGATGAACAACGGAAATTTGACTGTTGTTCCAGGGCGCTTAACACTAGGAGGAGATTATGCTCGCAATACCTTTATCTTGGCGTTGCCACGTTAGTGAACGGACAACATAATTTATCCTGCTAAATATAGAAGTCACTGCTTGGTCGCCATGGCGGTTCGCGCACGCAGATGGCTTTTATCACCAATGCGCAGGAATCGTTGAATCCTCCTTGACACGATGAAGAGTGCGAATAGCCCGCCACTCCGACAACCCAAAATTCGATGTGGCCTAGGGGGTATTGCCTCATTCTGAGGCGACCTCACGCAAATGAGGTGTCGTATTATTATTCGAAACCGGCAAAAGAACTTCGGCAATTTTTTGGATGCGTAATTCCTGTGGAAGATTCGCAGAATATGATGCGAACACCAAAACTTGGCAACAAATACTTAATTCAAATAGGGCATGTATGTCGCGCGAAGAACTATGGTCTGATGATGTACTTGCCAGACGCGAGGACGTCATATATTTGCAGAAATATATTGTAAACAGATATCGCAAGAAGAAGATGGAGCCAGGATTTGTTATGGCGATTAATGCTGACTGGGGCTATGGCAAGTCGTTTATGCTGAACCGTTGGAAAACGCAGGCCGAACTCGAGGGACATGCGACGATTTTTTTTGATGCATGGCAAAGTGACTTCACCACAGATCCTCTTCTCGCTTTTATTGCCGAGTTAGATACAGGACTGCAGAATTATTTTTCCACATTGCCTGTTGGCCCGAAACTGAGCAAGGCTGCAATAAATATATTCAAAAAATCTTGGAAGCCGGCCCTTATGGTTTTAGGCGCCGCAGCTCTAAAACATGGGGCTGGTATGACATTATCACAGTTATCAACTTCGGCCGGTGATGATAGTCCCGACGAATCTCGATCAAAGAAATTAGATAGCGCGGAACTCCAGAAAAACTTGAAGGCAGCAATTGAAAAGGCCTTGCAAGCACACACAAGCATTAAGGAATCGATAGTTGAGTTTAAGGGAAAGCTGGGCGAGCTGATCGTCGCATTTGAGCGTTCTGGAGGTGTTCAGCTACCAATGATAATTTTCATAGATGAACTTGATCGCTGTAGACCCGACTACGCAATCGAACTCCTTGAAGGAATAAAGCATTTATTTGGCGTCCCTGGCGTATTTTTCGTCATAGCGACAAATGTCAAACAGCTCGGCGAATCAGTCAAGGCGGTATATGGCAGTGGATTTGAAGGCGAAAAATATCTCAAACGTTTTTTTGACTTACAATATTCTCTAAGAGAACCTGACACCGGCCAATTCGCCGCTTCGATTTTCGCGAATGAATCCCTTCCAACTTTGGATAATATAATTTATGGACTTGAGCAGTTTCAGTCAATGCGACAACAGGCAATTGTCGAGCATGTCCCGGTAAAAATTTTTAGTTTCATTCTTCGAAAAAACGCAGACGCCTTCGGCCTTAGCCTAAGAGACATGTTGCAAGTATCCACGATAATTGAATCTTCTTTAATTTCACTTAATTTCATCCGCGTTCATCCGTTTTTTTTAATTTTCTTGGCGGTAATTTTCCACAAAGACCGAGGATTGTTTTTGCAAATTGATCGATCCCGCAGTCTACCCTCTTCAGAGCGGCTAATTGAAGCGGGGTATCAACCCGTGGCTGCCAAAATAGAGTTTTGCGTATACGATGATAATGGCAGCAGAAAGAAAAAAGTGGTCGATCTCGCGGAGATTGCAAAGTTTTATCTAACTATGTTTGACGAAACTTCACGTGATCAAATCGTTCGCTCTGGTGAAAATATTTTTCCAAGAAGCCTGGTTGATCGAAGCTCAGGGCGCGATATTAACGGAACATATAAACTTGAGTTTAGTGACTATTTTTCATTGGTTCAACATGCCGGTAGCTTTTCAGCTTAATATTTTTTGCGGCGGGGAAACCTTAATAAATTAAGGAAGTGTGCCGGCAAGCAGTTTCATCATTAATGAACTGGCAGATCTGCCGATGTAGAAGCTTTCGCCAGTCGGCTGCCGATTTATCGTTACGGGTGAACAGTTAGTTACGGCGGCAAACGTCAGTTTCGAATGACCGCAAACGCTGCGTTGCTGTCGTTCAGAGCGCGCGGATCGGCACTTGTCGACCCAACGCAGTGGCAGCGCCAATTCAGGTTGACGGCATGGAGTTAGCGGTAAGCCGACGTGGCCATTCTTGGTAAGTCCGACTCGAGACTATCGCTGTACATACGCATCCAACCCCGCGACAAGTGCCGCGAACGTTGCCGCGCAGCGCGCACTCTGGCGCAGGTCCTCATGCATGGCGACCCAGGTGTCCATCACGATCGAGAACTCAGTGGGCAGCAGGCGCACCAGATCCTTTTCGTTCGCAGCCAGCGCCGATTGGCATATGCCGATGCCGAAGCCCGCGCGGATGAGCGCCAGTTGCGCCAGGTCGCTATCGGCACGGAACGACAGGGAGTCGCGCGAGAACCAGGGGAACTGTTCCTGAAAACGGCGGACGTAGGCGCTCTCGTAATCAAAACCGATGAGCGTATGTTCCGCCAGTTCTGCTACAGATTGCGGGATGCCGTGCCCCGCCAGGTAGCGCTGATGCGCGTGCAGCCCAACTTCGATGCCACCCACGTACTTGGCCACCAACGCGTCCTGCACCGGCCTGAACATCCGCACGGCGATGTCCGCTTCGCGATGCAGCAGATCGTCCGCCTTGTTTGACATCACCAGCTCGATGGTCAGCGCGGGGTGCTCGCTCTTCAGCGCGGCGAGAATGGGCGGCAGCACTTCGACGCTGATGACCTCGCTCGCGGTAAGGCGCACCGTGCCGCGCACGCCGGTGCCGTGGCTGCTGGCCACCCGGCGAAGCGCCGCCGTGGTGGCGGCGACGCCGGCGGCATAAGGCCGCAATTCCAGCGCTGCATCAGTGGGCGCGAAGCCGTCGAAGGACCGGATAAAGAGCTTTAACCCTAGCGCCGTCTCCAGGTTGTCGATGTGACGGCCCACCGTCGGTTGCGTCAGGCCCATCGCACGTCCAGCCGCCGACAGCGAGCCTGTCTCCAGCACTCTCAGGAAGGTCCGGTACCACTCCCAGCTTGGTTCGCTCTGCGTCATGGTATTCATTTGTGTATAGCGGTGCCACGAGTTTAGGCAATTCTCAATTATCCGTCAATTCTCCATACTGCCCTCTCGGACAACAAGTTAACCCACATCCACGGAGTCTTTCATGAACACCTTGACGACCGCTTCCATGTTGCCCGGCCGTACCGCACGCGATCTGGCCGTCTGGGGGGCGAGAAAGATTAGCCGCGCGATGTTCGCGATGTCCTTGGCTGCGCTTGAAAGCTGGCTGCGGTTTCCGATCCGCCCCCTGTTCGACGGCTACCTGCACTCGTCGATGTCGCGCATCTCGTCGGTCGCGGCGGCCGTCTTGCACCACTTTTTGCTGTGAACATAACCCGAGGAAAATCGTCATGTCCAAAATCGCCCTGTTCGGCGCCGCAGGTGCCATCGGCCAAAGCATTGCCGCCGCCATCGGCGCCAACGGCCACGCTTATCGCGTCGTCGGACGTTCCGAAGCAAGCCTGCGCAAGGCGTTCAGCGCAGATCCCCTCGCTGAAATCGTCACATGGAACCCCGATTCGCCGGCTTCGGTCCAGTCCGCCGCTGCGGGCGTCGAGACATTGATCTATCTGGTCGGCGTCAACTACACGCAGTTCGAGCTTCATCCCGAGCTCATGCGCAAGACGCTCGCCGGTGCAATCGCGGCCGGCGTCAAGAACATCCTCTTGATCGGCACCGTCTATCCCTACGGCCAGGCGAATTTACAGCCGGTGCGTGAAGACCATCCGCGCGAACCCCACACCTTCAAGGGGCGCATGCGCAAGGACCAGGAAGACCTGCTGATGCAGGCAGATGCCGATGGCCACATCCGCGCGACGGTGCTGCGCCTGCCCGATTTCTATGGCCCCGGCGTGGAAGCCAGCCTGCTGCACGGCGCGGCAAAAGCTGCCATGCAAGGCGGCACTGCGGACATGGTCGGCCCGCTCGACTTGCCCCATGAGTTCGTCTTCGTGCCGGACGTCGGCCCCGTCGTCGCCAAGCTGGCCAATACTCCTGCCGCGTTCGGGAAAATCTGGCACCTGGCCGGCGCCGGCGTGACGACGCAGCGTGAAATGGTGTCGGAGATGGAACGTCAGACCGGCCGGAAGCTGAAGCTCCGCGTGGCGGGAAAGACCATGCTGCGCCTGATCGGGCTGTTTAACCCGTTCATGCGTGAAATGGTCGAGATGCATTACCTGTTGACCGAACCCTTGATCATGGACGACTCGGCACTTGGACATCTGATCGGCCCGATTCGAAAGACGCCTTATGCGGAAGGACTACGGCAAACCCTGCGCCGGTTAACCGTGGCCGCGTCGCATTGATCGGTTGCTTTGCAAGCGTTGGCGGCCGGTCCGATATGCGTTGTTCTGATGTGCTTGTGACTGCGGACAGCTGGGAGTCATTGGGTGGCTGCTTCCATCGCGGCACAGTGAGTCCTGAAGTGCGCCGTCGCACAAGCCAGTTGTCGGGACACCGTCGTCACGCGGGCGCCGCCGTAACGTGAAATTGCAGAGTCAGCTAGAATGCCCCGACCAGTCTTTTCACCCCACGAGAAAGCGCTTCCATGTCCGATCTGCTGCAAGCATTACATTGGCGCTACGCCACCAAGAAGATGAACCCGGCAAAGACCGTCCCTCAGGAACAGGTCGAGCACATCCTCGAAGCGGTGCGCCTGACCGCCAGTTCGAGCGGCCTGCAGCCGTACGAGCTGTTCGTCGTCACCAACCCGGCGCTGCGCGAACAGATCCAGGCCGTCGCCTGGAACCAGGCGCAGGTCACCGATTGCTCCCACCTGCTGGTGTTTGCCGCGTGGGACAACTACACGGCCGAGCGGATCAACGCGATGTTCGACCTGGTCAACGCCGAGCGCGGCGTAATCAATCCCGGCTGGGAAGCCTACCGTCAGCAGTTGCTGAACAGCTACCCGCAGCGCGACGCCGAAACCAACTATCAGCATGCCGCCCGCCAGGCCTACATCGGCGTGGGCACCGCGCTGATCGCCGCTGCCCAGCAGCAGGTTGACGCCACGCCGATGGAGGGCTTCGACCCGGCCAAGGTGGACGAAATCCTGGGCCTGGCTGCGCGCGGCTTGCGTTCGGTCGTGATCGTGCCGCTCGGCTATCGCGCCGAGGAAGGCGACTGGCTCGTCGACTTGAAGAAAGTGCGTCGTCCACGCGCGCAGTTCATCACTGAACTGGCGTAAGCGCGACGTCGGCATCGCGGGGCGTCCGGCCGGATGTCCCGCTTTTTTTCATCTGGATCAGCGTGCGTCGCCCCCGACGCGGCAACGCCGCCTTCCCGTCAATGCTGCCCGCCCCCGGCACTGCGGTGCAGACAGATGTCTCGAGCGCGGACGCGGCGGAGCGTTACCCCGACGCTTCCGCCTCTAACGGACACACAGCGCCTGGTCGCTCGAGTTCGTCCGCCAGCTGTGCCCGCAACAGGTTCAGGCCGGCGATGCGCGCGTCGATGTCGACCAGCTTGCGCTGCAACGCCGCGCGCAGTCCGGGCGACGCCGCGCCCGCGGCCGGGTCGATCTCTCCCAACAGAGGCATGCCCACTTCGATCTCGGCCAGCGTAAAGCCGAGCGCCTGGGCGGCGCGCAGATAGCACAACCACTGCACCGCATCGGGTGGATAGTCGCGATTGCCGTTGGCCAGCCGGCGCGAGCGCAACAGCCCGCGCTTTTCGTAGAATCGCAAGGTATCCCGGCTCAGACCGGTGGCGCACGCCAGCTCTCCAATTTGCATCCGACCCGCTTTCTCAATGATGAAACTGCTTGACCATGGAGTGTACTCCAGGGTTCATGCTGCTCAAAATCACTACAGGAGATGCAATGGCCCTTTCCCGCCCAGCCTATTTGCGCATCGTGCGCGCCAGCGCATGGTACGACCTCGTCGTCACCGCGCCCTTCTTCACCCCGTGGAGTTTCGCCATCGCGCGCGACCAGCTGTCGACGCTCAATGGCCAACTGGGCGGCGCTGCCCTGCCCCCTTTCGATCCGTTCCACACCCTGTTCGTTTGCCTGTTGGGCAGCATCGTGCTGGTCTGGTCGGTGCTCCGCCTGCGCGCGCCGAGCGTCACGCTGGGGCGCTACGATGGCACCGCCCGCTTGCTGTTCTCGCTGTGGATGCTGTGGGCGCTGTGCCTCACCGGCGCGCCGCTGCTATGGCTGTTCGTTGCGCCGGAATTAGCATGGGGCGTAGCCCAGTGGCTGCCCGTCGCTGACGGGGACGGACTCGGGACCGCTTAATCCTTCCGCAGCACGACGTGCGTTGCGGCCTGGGTCGGCACGTGCTCGGTGCAGCGAAATCCCAGAGCTGGCAGGTCCAGTCCTGCGAACAATGATTCGCCGGATCCCAGCAGCACCGGGGAGATTGCCAGATGCATCTCGTCGACCAGGCCGGCCCGCAGATACTCGCGTACAGTTTCCACGCCACCGCCCAGTCGCACATCCTTGCCGTTCGCGGCCCGGATAGCCTGAGCGTAGGCGGACTCGATGCCGTCGGTGACGAAATAGAAGGTGGTGCCGCCTTTCATCTCCAGCGGCGCGCGGGGATAATGGGTCAGGACAAACACGGGCACGTGGTACGGCGGTTCATCTCCCCACCAGCCCTTCCAGCTGTCGTCCGGCCATTCCCCACGGATCGGACCGAACATGTTCCGGCCCAGGATCCAGGCGCCAATGTTGGCGAAGCCGCGCGCGGCAAAGTCTTCGTCCGGACCGTCCGCGCCTTTGCCTTCGTTCCCCATCATGCGCTGAAAGGTGCGGGTGCCCAGGAACCATTTGTGCAGTTCGTGCCCGCCCTCACCCATTGGATTCTGCAGGCTCTGATTCGGCCCCGCGCCGAAGCCATCGATCGACACCGTAAAGCTTCGCACTTTAAGTTCGGACATCACATCTCCTTGACAGTGAGCGACCAGGGGCTGCCCGGTCGCAATCTGGGCCGACCGGGTACAAGCTGATGAGATGGACCTCGTCGGACGGGAATGGTTCAGAATCGCGAGCTGCCTCGCCTGCGGGGAGCGGCGCCCCCCGCGTCCGAGTTCAGCTATTTCCCGCCCAGCACGTGGCCGTTGACGGTCTTGCCGTACATCGAGGTCGGATCGTCGTGGTATTGCTTGCGCGTTTCCTCGACCGAACCGGCAAAGCGCGGATCCTGCGGCCGCTCGTGGCTGTTCATGAACATCGCCACGTCCCACGCGTCCTGGTCGCTGAGCATCCCGCCGCCGCCCAGCGGCATGTTGGCCTTGATGAAGCCGGCGGCGTTCTTCGTGTCATGCATGCCGGCGCCCCAGTTGAACGACTTCGGCCCCCACAGCGGCGGGAACACGGTCTGGCCGCCGCTGGCCTGGCCCTCGCCGTTGGCGCCGTGGCACACCGCGCAATGCTGGGTGAAAATCTTCTCGCCGCGGGCGTAGTCGGCAGGCTGTGCCGGCGTCGCCAGCGCCGGATAGCCCCGCCCCGGCAGCTTGCCGCGCACCGGTGCGCCGGTCGACAGCCAGTACGCATAGGTTTCCAGCGCCACCAGCACCGGGTCGCCGGCCGGCGGCGCCTTGCCGTTCATGCTGAAGCGGAAGCACCCTTGCAGCCGCTCGGCGAAGGTATTCACGTGCTTGTTCTTGCTGCGGTAGGCCGGATACGACACGTAGGCCGCCCACAGCGGGCTGGAGTCGGCCTTGCGGCCGGCGTCGAGGTGGCAGTTCACGCAGTTCAGGCTGTTGCCGACGAACTGCGGGGCATACTTTTGGGTGTTGACGAAAATCTGCTCGCCCTGCTTGACCACCTTGCCGAAGTCGTCGTCCGGAATGCTGTCGGCGGACGGCGCCTGGAACCCGGCCGGCTTGGCGGGGACTGGAGCCTGCGCGGTTGCCGGGGCCGTCACCGCCGGCTGGACGGCCGGCGCCTGTTGCTTTTCGCTGCAGCCGGCCAGTGCGGACAGGGCCGCCGCCAGCGTCAACAGTGGGAAAACCTTGCTCATTGTGTGCCTTTCTGCGCTGCGGCAGGCGCCGCTGCGGGCGCGGCCGCAGCGGCTGCACCGCCGAAATGATCGGAAACCGCCTTGATGTCGGCGTCGGAAAGCTTGGCCGCGACCGTGGCCATCAGGTTGTCCGGTCCGCCCGGACGCGTCTTGTTCTTGAACGCCTGCAGCTGTGCCGTGATGTAGGCAGCGGACTGCCCCGCCAGCGCGGGAAACGCGGCGCCGACGCCGACCCCGCCCGGCCCGTGGCACTGCGCGCAGGCCGGCAGGTTCTGGTCCCAGCGCCCGCGCGTGGCGAGCCAGGGTCCGGTCGCCGTGCTCTTGAGGGACGCCTCGTCGACAGCCACGCCGGGCGCGCCAGGCAGCCCGCCAAAATACGCCGCTACCGCCACGCGTTCAGGCGCCGTCAGCTGTTTCGCGATCGGCGCCATCACCGGATTCTGGCGTGCGCCGCTGGCGAAGTTCTCGAGCTGGGTCTGCATATAGGCTTGCCCAAGCCCGGCCAGGCGCGGAAAGCCCGCTGCCGGGTTGCCTTCGCCCTTGGCCCCGTGGCACGCGACGCAAGCCATGGCGCCGTTGGCGCCGCCCTTCGCGGAGATTGCCGCGCCATCGACCTTTTCCTGCGCCTGTGCTGCCGCTGGCAGCAGCAGGACCGCGGCGCAAAGGCCGACCCACCTCGAACTTCCGACCATATGACCATCCTTCCGTTATTTTTGTAGGATATTTTGCCTTCTTGTCAGCATAACGGGCGCACAGTTGCGTAAAGCGGAAACAAAGTAGATGTGCGCAGACGGCCGGGCGCCACGCTGGCAGCGTTCGAAACGGGCGATCCGCTTGCCGGCCTGAGCAAGCATGTCGGCTTCGCGGCGCCGCGTCCGTCGCGGCAAAGGGCTTTGGCGACCGTGGCCAACCGTCTTGATGCAGCGTCAGAACGTCGCTGGCGTCAGGCGTTTCCCAGCGCGGCGCGCACCGCATGCTCCAGGTTCTCGAGGCTGTACGAGACGTCGACCGGCACGTCGTTGAGGAAGAAACACGGCGTGCCGCGCAGGCCCAGCCGTACCCCGGCCATATGGTGCTCGCGCACGCGCTGGATATAAATGTGGTCGGCCAGGTCGGCGCGAAAGCGCGTCATGTCGAGCTCGATCGCTTCGGCGGCGCGCTGGATTGCCGCCGCGCTCAGGTGCTGCGAATGGCTGAACAATTGCTCGTGCATCTCCCAGAACTTGCCCTGCGCCGCAGCCGCCTCGGCCGCCTCGGCCGCCAGCTCGGCGTGCGGATGGGCCTCCGCGTCCGGATAGTGCCGGTAGACGAAGCGCATGCGGTCGCCGAAGGCGTCGAGCAGCAGGCGCGTGGCCGGATAGGCCTGGCAACAGCGCGGACACTCGTAGTCGCCGTACTCGACCAGCGTCAGGTTCGAATGCAGGCTGCCGGTGGCGTGGTCGCTGCCCGCCAGCGCGGCCGGTTGGGCGTCCTCGCCCCCAAGTTCATGGCTGTTCATGCTCAATCCTCCCGGTGACACTTCCGTCATGCTCATTCTACGCGCGCAGCCAGATGAAGGCGCACGCCGCCGACGCGAGCGCCGCCACGCCGGCGCACGCCACCGCCGCATGGAACGCCGCCACCAGCTCGGCCCCGCGCGCGGCCAGCATCAGCCCCAGCAGCGCCGTGCCGATCAGGCCGCCGCCGCGCGCGACCGCGCTGTTGAAAGCGGACGCGATGCCGGAATGGCGCGCATCGACGCTGGAGAGCACCTCCGTCGTCAGCGGCGCCACCGCGCCGGCCATGCCGATGGCGATCAGCAGCAGCGCCGGCAGCGTGCTGCTCCAGTAGTCGCCGCCGCCGATGCGCGTGGCCAGGAAGAAGCCGGCCGCCACCACCAGCGGCGCCGCCGTCAGCGGCAGCCGCGGGCCCGTCTTGACGGCANNCATCGCCGGCGACGCCAGCGCGATCACCAGCGGCAGCGGCAGCAAGGCGGCGCCGGCCGCGGTGGCCGAGTAGCCGTCGACCTGCATCAGCACGAACGGCACCGCCACCATCAGCACGCCGAGCGCGCCGTACAGCAAGAACGTCAGCAGGTTCAGGCCGACGAAGCTGCGCGAGCCGAACAATCCCAGCGGCAGCATGGCGTCGGCGCCGGCGCGCCCTTCGGCGCCGATGAACAGCGCCAGCACCGCCGCGCCCAGCAGCACCGCGGCGACGTCGCGCGCGCCGATGCCGCCCGCCGCCGACGCCGCCGTCAGGCCCCACGTCAGGCAACCGAGGCCGATGCTGGCCAGCGCCGCGCCGCGCAAATCGAGCGCGCGCGCCGACTGGTCCGGCTCGTCGCGCAGCGCGCGCGCGCCCAGCAGCAGCGCCAGCGCCGCCACCGGCAGGTTGATCAGGAAGATGGCGCGCCAGCCGACCACGTCGATCAGCTGGCCGCCGACCAGCGGGCCGATGGCGCCGGCGGCGGCGCCGACAGCGGCCCAGATGCCGATCGCGCGCCCGCGCGCCTCGCCCGCGAAGCTGGCGCCCAGCACGGCCAGGCTGGTCGGCATCATCAGCGCCGCGCCGATGCCCTGCAGC
>CXWL01127755.1_pt1 | contig 12946 bp, 9 predicted proteins | sample 590931 | NCBI WGS metagenome assembly CXWL01 (sample SAMEA3498368, study PRJEB10139) | groundwater metagenome | biome: water well; material: biofilm material | place: Germany | collected 2015-04-27
GCCATGCGCATCAAGGGCGAATCGGTGGAGGAGATCGCCGGTTTTCTGGCGGCGGCGGAAGCGGCCAGCACCACGCTTGCTGCGCCTGCCGCATCTGTCTATGCGCCGGTCATCATTCCCAGCTATAACGGCGCACGCAAGAAGGCCAATCTGACGCCATTGCTGGCACTGCTGCTGGCGCGCAAGGGTGTGCCGGTGCTGGTGCATGGCGTCTTGCACGACGCGGGGAGGGTGACGACTGCGGAAATATTGGCGGCGCTGAAGCACCCTCTGGCGCAATCGGCAATACAGGCCGAGACGCAGATGGCGCAGCACTTGCCGGCGTTTATGTCGATCGAGCTGTTGTCGCCCGCGATGGCGCGCCTGCTGGCGATGCGCCGTGTTCTCGGGGTGCGCAATTCCACCCATACGCTGGTGAAAATCTTGCAGCCATTTGCGGCGCCGGCACTCAGGCTCACTTCCTACACGCATCCTGAATATTTATTGATGCTGCAGCATTACTTCAGCCAGCTCGCGCCGCGTGACAGGGGCGACGCGTTTTTGATGCGTGGCACCGAAGGCGAGACCGTGGCCAATACGGCGCGGGCGCAACAGATCGATTGGTACCATGAAGGCGAGTGCACGACCCTGGTCCATACCCATCATAGCGCCTCGGGGGAGTTGCCCGACACGCCCGATGCCTGCGATGCGGAGACCACCGCGGCCTGGATCAGCGCAGTCTTGCAGGGGGATATTCCGGTGCCGCCGAATATTGCGGATCAGGTCGAACATTGTGCGATGGTGGCAAAGATGTTGCGCGCCCGCTAGTTTCCTTTCAACCAAAAAAAAAGCGCCGGATATTCTCCGGCGCTTTTGCATTAGCAGCTTACTTCGATCAGAAGTTCACCTTGAACTGCACGCCATAAGCGCGTGGCTCATTCAAGATACCTGTCAGATTGTTGAAGTCGATGGCGGCGATGACTTGCTGTCTGTCAGTGATGTTACGGCCATAGGCTGCCACTTCATACTTGCCGTCATCCCACTTGTAACCGACGCGCAGGCCGCCTTCCAGCAGCGATTTGGCCGTGTATTCCTTGGCTTCGTACAGGAACATATTGTACTTATCCTTGTATGACCAGTCGGTGTAGGCATAGATCTCGCCATTGCCCAAAGCGGCGTTATAGCGCAAGGAGAAATTACCGACCCACTTAGGTGCGCGTGGCAATGGGTTGCCACCGATCAGTACCGTGCCAGCCACCGGGCCGGCGGTATTGGTGACGGTACAACCGCCACCGCAAGGGGCGACGAATAGTTTGGCATCCTTGATCTCGGTATCGTTAAAGCTGCCGCCAACGGTCGCCTTGAAATTGCGGTTCAGATTGACTTGAAACTCAACTTCTGCCCCTTGTCCGGTGGCTTTATCCGCATTTACTAGCCGGTTCTGATTGACGCTGCCGCTACCTGCCGTTAACTGTAAGTCCTTGACGTCGTATTTGAATACGCTGGCGCTGATGCGTGCCGTATTGTTGAACAGGTCTTTCTTGATACCGGCTTCGAACGACAGATTTTTTTCTGAACTGGCGACAGAAATATCATCGCCGAATAATACGCGGCCCTGGATGCTAGGCGCACGATAGCCGGTAGCGATGCGGGTATACACGCTGGTCGCTTTATCTACCGTGTAGTTGGCACCGATGTCCCAGCTGACATTGGTCGATTCCGGGTGCGCTGTACGCAATGCATGCGCAGGTCCGCCAAAAGGATTTATCGTGCGTACCGCATCAAAATCTTTCTTGTCATTGGTATAGCGTATACCAGCACGCAATTTAAACGCATCGTTTACCGCGTAGTTAACTGAGCCAAAGCCTGCCCAGGATTTGGCGTGCTGGTGCTGAACCGCATAGCCGTTCTGTGGATTGCCAGGAGCAAACGAATCGAAGTTGAAACTGTCAACCTGGATGTCTTCCTTGAAGTAGTACAGGCCGGCGATCCATTGTAGAGGGTCTTTGGTGTTCGATTGCAGGCGGAGTTCCTGCGTGATTTGCTTCAGATCAGGTACGCCATCGGCGGTCTCGGCAGCGAAGGGGATAAAACCAGGTCCCATGGTTGGCATATACGATGCGCCAAACCCACCATCAACGTCAGCGCGGCTATACAGCTTGGCCTTATCGTAGGCGGTGATCGAATACAGCGTCATGCCATCGAGATCCCAGCGCAGGCGCGCATTGACGCCGGAGGATTTCAGGGTTTGGGTATTGATACCATCGGTCGGATAGTTGGCATAATCAAAGCCGGGTACCAGATCGTTTGTGCCCTTCTTAATGATGTTGGCGCGGAACAGTGTCGCATTGCCTGACAGGTCACGGCCATGCACATTAAATAAAGCGCTGAAATCTTTGGTCGTGTATTGCAATTGCAGACGTGCCGCATTATCCTTGTAGCCTTCCAGATCCTTGGTGCCTGTGCTTTGCGGATTGTGCACGCGGTCGTCGCGGTTCTGTGACTGACCCGAAAAGCGCATTGCCCATTCCTTGCTCAAAGGCACATTGACCGCACCTTCGAGATTGAATGCATTGTCGTTGCCGTAACCGATATTGGCATAGCCTTCGAAGCGGTTGGTCGGCTTGGCAGAATCGAATTTGATGACGCCGGCTGGCGAGTTGCGGCCAAACAGGGTGCCTTGCGGGCCGCGCAACACCTCAATCTGGTCAACGTCAAAAACCGGATAACCTTTGAGAATAGGGTTTTCCTGTACCACATCGTCATAGATCAGGCCGACAGGTTGCGATGCATTCAGATCGAAATCGGTATTGCCCAGGCCGCGGATATAAAAGCGCGGGAACACGCGGCCGAAGTCGGATTCCACATTCAGGCTAGGAACGCGGCTGGCCATGAAGCGGATGTCCTGGCCGCTGGCGTTGTAGGTGTCGAGCGCCTCGCCTTTGATGGCGGAGATCGACAGCGGTACGTCTTTCAGATTTTCCGAGCGGCGCTGACCGGTGACGATCACCGTATCGAGCTTGCCGGCTTCGTCGCCTGCAGCTTGGGCGAATGCCGCCTGTGCCGGAAACGCGGTAGCGACGGCCAGAGCGATCAATGAAAGTGTGCTGCTTGGTATAAATCGCTGATGTGATGTTGATTGGCGCATGAAATCATTCCCAGGTTAGTTTTCAATTAATCGAGCAAAGAGCGAACTAAATTCGTGCATAAAACCTTAGTGCTTGAAGGGCTTCTTGGTTTGTCTGTTGACGCATTGCAACCAAACGCGCAAACGTTTGCGCGCCGGATTAGGCTTTATCGCTTTTTGCTTGTATCAAGTCAAGAATTACTTCTTTTAAACGCGGACTTTTCGGCAAAGGGAATTTGCACGTTGTAAATAGCAAACAAAACAGCAGGCAATTTGTTGGTAATAAAAAACATTTTTATGCTGATCAGCATCGTGGCAAGACGCTTGCTTCCGCACTATTTCGGGGCGCATGGGGCGGTCTTTGATCCACTCGCGAGCACAGAAGCCGGTTTTAGCTGGAATGCTAATTGCATACCTCATGCATCACGGGCGCAGTCAGTCCAGCCAGCAGTCAAATCATTCAGCCTTGGAGTCATCATGCATAAAGCGGGTAAAGTATTTTTGGTCGGCGCGGGGCCGGGTGACCCTGAGCTGCTGACATTAAAAGCGGTCAAGGCAATCGGGCAGGCCGACGTGATCCTGATCGACGATCTGGTGAATCCTGATGTGCTGCAGCATGCATCGCCAGCGGCCCGGGTGGTGCAGGTAGGCAAGCGTGGCGGCTGCCAATCGACTCCGCAGGCTTTCATCGAAAAAATGCTGCTGGCCGAAGCCAGGGCTGGCCATTGCGTGGTGCGGCTCAAGGGCGGCGATCCGTTCATATTCGGGCGTGGCGGTGAAGAGCGACAGCATCTGATGGCGCAGGGCATACAGGTCGATGTGGTGAGCGGCATCAGCAGCGGGCTGGCGGCGCCCGCTTCGCTGGGAATACCGCTGACGCACAGGGATTGCGCGCAAGGGGTGATTTTTGTGACTGGTCACGGCAAGACTGCGCAGGAATGTCCTGACTGGGCAAGCCTGGCAAAAACCGGCTTGACCCTGGTGATCTATATGGGTGTGGCGCATTGCCGCACGATTCAGGAGGGGCTGATCGCCGGTGGCTTGCTTGCCAGCACACCGGTCGCCGTCATCCAGTATGCTACCCGCGCGACGCAGGCGCAACTGGTGACCAGTCTGGGGCAGCTGGCCGACGACCTGCGCATTTCAGGCCTGGGTAGCCCTAGCGTGATTGTGATCGGTGACGTGGTGCGCTGCGCGGACCAGGCGTTCAGGCTGANNGGGCAGGCCTGTCGCGCCCTGTTCATGCGGGTTTCCGGCCTGCCTGTGCTGCGGGGCGCATGGGCAGGGCGTGCTGGCCTGGCATCAGCGGCAAAATTTTTCGCGGTTGTGATTCTGAATGATCATCATTCTTTCTGGCATGGATTTGCCCAGAAGCGCCACCCGGCATTCTGGCAGCACAAGCTGGTTCAGTTCGCGGTCAATTTTTGTTTCCATGCTCAGATTCAGTTTTCTGCCGTCATTCATTTTCTCTACCTCGGATTTTGGCCGCTTCAGCTCCGTCTGTACCGCCTGATGGCGCAGCGCGTCCAAATCGAGGCCGGGACTGTCTGCAGTGACTGGCGCACTGGAGGTAGATGGCCCTGTATTTATCGGATTTTGCGCGGCGATATCGGCATTTTCCGTATCTGTTGTGCGTTCACGATAGCCGATGCGTGGCGATAGTGGCGGCAGCGGCTGGCGCGCTTGGTTTGACGGCGGCAGTGTTGCCGCCGGGCTGACATTAAATGTTTGCAGGTAGTGCACCATGTCGATGTGGCGCTGGCTGCCGGCGGGCCTGAGCAGCCATAAAACCGCCGCGTGCAAGCACAGGATGACTAACATGGTCAGCCATCGCTGGCGACTGCGTTGCGCAGAGGTGGCTGTCATGAGCATAGGCTGTATCGGTTTGTTTTTACTTTGCTTCGATGGCGCTTGGTGTTTTTAGTTCAATGTCCGCTGACGGCATAGGCTTGCGTTGCATGGTTTGAGCCAGGCAAGCCAGGACGGAGTAAAGCGCGTGCGCCCGGCGCGCCTGCCAGCGCGATGGGCTGACTGGAATTCAAGCGCATCGACTAATCGGCTACAATCGGGGTCGATTTTACATTCAAGATAAGGCAGTAATATGCAGCAGTATGATGTGGCGGTAATAGGCGCCGGCGCGGCCGGGATGATGTGTGCCGCTGTTGCCGGGCAGCGTGGCAAGCGTGTGGTGATCATCGATCATGCCGCTAAGCTGGCGGAAAAAATCCGTATTTCGGGCGGCGGCCGCTGCAACTTTACCAATCTGCATGCGGGCCCGGCGAATTTTCTTTCTGAGAACGCGCATTTTTGCAAAAGCGCCTTATCACGCTATTCGCCGCAGGATTTCCTGGCGATGGTCAAGCGGCATAAGATCGCCTTTCATGAAAAGCACAAGGGCCAGCTATTTTGCGATGACAGCGCGGAAGACATCATCCGTATGCTGAAAAGCGAGTGCGATGCCGGCAAGGTCAGCTGGCGCATGCCATGCAGGGTGGTCGAAGTGCAAAACGCCGGAACTGGCTTTGTCATCCACACTGAACAGGGCGAGATCNNCATGTAGGGTGGTCGAAGTGCAAAACGCCGGAACTGGCTTTGTCATCTACACCGAACAGGGCGAGATCCTGGCGCATAGCGTGGTGATCGCGACCGGCGGCTTGTCTATCCCCAAGATAGGCGCGACCGATTTCTCTTACAAGATCGCGCAGCAGTTCGGCATCAAGCTGATCGAGCCAAGGCCGGCGCTGGTTCCCTTGACGTTTGATGCTGCCGGCTGGGAGGCGTTTGCCCCCCTGTCGGGCATTTCGCTGGAAGTGGATATAGAGACGGGCGAAAAAAAGAACAAGATCGTATTCCGCGAGGACCTGTTGTTTACCCATCGCGGTTTATCCGGCCCTGCGGTATTGCAGATATCAAGTTATTGGCAGGCCGGGCAGCCTATTCGCGTCAATCTTCTGCCAGAAATGGATGTGGCGCAGGACCTGATCAGCGCCAAGACCAGCAGCAAGAAAAATCTGGCCAACTACTTATCCGCCTATCTGCCAGCGCGCCTGGTCGATGGCTTGCTGGCCGCCCACGGGTTTGCAGGGGATGCCCGCGTCGCCGATATGCAGGATAAGCGCCTGAAGTTGCTGGGGGATAAACTCAATCGATGGGAATTGCTGCCCAATGGTTCTGAGGGATATAGAAAAGCGGAAGTAACCAGGGGCGGCGTCGATACGCGGGAGTTATCGCAGCAAAGCATGATGGCCAATAGAGTCCCTGGCCTGTATTTCATTGGCGAAGCGGTAGATGTCACAGGCTGGCTGGGCGGATTTAATTTCCAGTGGGCATGGGCATCAGGGTTTGCCGCCGGACAGGCTGTTTAGCGCATCGTTGTATTTTTGCACAATGATTTTTTGGCAGAGTATTTTCTGGCGGTGGCGGCTAATAGCCTAGCTTTCCCCAGAGACGGCGGCTGATTTTGATGTTTTTTCCGTTGAAAAAACGCAACGGATTTAAGATATTTTGCGCAGGATAGTGTGAAGCCGCTTCCCTATTTGAGAATTTGCTGCTATTATTTCGTTCTTCCTATAATTTTTCATTGGTTCGAACTTACATGACCACAATTCGCCTTAAAGAAAACGAGCCGTTCGAAGTCGCTATGCGTCGCTTCAAGCGTACCATCGAAAAGACCGGTCTGTTGACCGATTTGCGCGCTCGCGAGTTCTACGAAAAGCCAACTGCAGAGCGCAAGCGCAAGCTGGCAGCCGCAGTAAAACGTCACTACAAACGTATTCGTAGTCAGCAATTGCCTAAAAAGATGTATTAATTTGAATGCTGCCAGAGTTCACTTTGGCGTGTTCTAGGAATTAATAGTCGTTAGGTTTGCATGCCCGCTCCGGTGTACCGCAGCGGGTTTTGTTATTTTCTTAATCCACTTTCAATTTGTCCTTTGCTGCAATTCGCATGAGTTGCCGGAGCGGGCAAATCTTCAGAGGGCAATATGAGCTTAAAAGACCAGATCACCGAAGACATGAAATCCGCTATGCGCGCCAAAGAGGCGGCAAAGCTGGGGACGATTCGCTTGATAACCGCCGCCATGAAGCAAAAAGAAGTGGATGAGCGCGTTGAATTGACGGATGCGATGGTGTTGGCGATTATCGAAAAGATGATCAAGCAGCGTAAGGATTCCATCAGTCAGTTCGAGGCGGGTGGGCGTCAGGATCTGGCCGACATCGAAAAGGCGGAGTTGGCTATTTTGTCAAATTACATGCCGGCGGGCTTGACTGAGGCTGAAATGCAGGCTGCGGTTGCTGCTGCTGTTGCCGAAACAGGTGCAGCCGGACCGCAAGACATGGGTAAGCTGATGGCGGTACTTAAGCCAAAACTGGCTGGACGCGCTGACATGACGGTGGTTTCTGCTTTGGTAAAGGCGGCGCTTGCCCCGCGCTGATTGCGGCATGCCGTGATACGCTGGCCCGGCTGAACGCGGCGTAAGTCTGATTTCCTTGCTTGAGTATCGTTAATTGATCCCCCAAACCTTTATTCAGGATTTGCTTGCCCGCGTTGACATCGTTGACGTTGTGGGCAAGTACGTCCAGCTCAAAAAAGGTGGCGCAAACTTCATGGGTTTGTGTCCCTTTCATAATGAAAAATCCCCCAGTTTTACCGTGAGTCCGACCAAGCAGTTCTATCATTGCTTTGGCTGCGGCGCGCATGGCACCTCCATCGGGTTTTTGATGGAGTATTCGGGCATGAATTTTGTTGATGCCGTCAAGGATCTGGCGCAAGGCAATGGCATGATCGTGCCGGATGATGACAGAATGCTGCCCGCCCAGCGTGCTGAGGTGAATGCCAGGAGTATGGCGCTCAGCGAGGTGATGACCAAGGCTTGTGATTATTACAGGCAGCAGTTGCGCGGAGCGGAGTCCGCCATCGCCTATCTGAAAAAACGCGGTTTAACTGGTGAAATAGCGGCACGTTTTGGCATGGGGTATTCGCCTGAGGGGTGGGATAGCCTGCGCAACGTTTTCCCGGATTATGCATCCCCGGCCCTAGTTGAAGCGGGTCTTGTGATTGATCGAAGTGACGAGGAGGCATCCGGCCGCAAGCGCTATGACCGGTTTCGCGAACGTATCATGTTCCCGATCAGAAATACAAAGGGGCAGGTGATCGGGTTTGGCGGACGCATTCTGGATCAGGGTGAACCTAAATATCTGAATTCGCCAGAAACCCCTTTGTTTCAAAAAGGCCATGAATTATATGGGTTGTTTGAGGCGCGCCAGGCAATTCGCGATGCCGGCTATGTGCTCGTGACCGAAGGGTATATGGATGTGGTGGCGCTGGCGCAAATGGGGTTTCCGCAAGTGGTGGCAACCTTGGGGACTGCGTGTACCTCGACCCACGTGCAAAAATTGCTAAGACAAACCGATCATGTCATCTTTAGTTTTGATGGTGATAAGGCCGGCCGGCGTGCTGCGCGCCGCGCACTGGATGCCTGTCTTCCTCATGTCAATGATAACAAGGTCATTAAATTCCTATTTTTACCGATAGAGCATGATCCTGACAGCTATATCCGCGAACTGGGCGCGGAGGCGTTTGAGTCTCAGGTGCAGGACGCCATGCCTTTATCGCAATTTTTTCTCAAGGAAGTGATCGGCGATGGCGATTTGACTGCGGCGGAGGGGCGGGCCAAGGCGCAGTTTGACGCAAAACCATTGTTGCAAATGATGGCGCCTTCCAGTTTGCGTTTGCAAATGGTGCGCGGCCTGGCCCAGTTAACGCAAACTACGCCGGCGGAGATTGAGTCCTTATTCGAGCTTACTCAGCCTGTCGCCCGTGCCCGGATAGCTCCGCCAAAAACCAAGCGCAGCGCGCCGGTTGGCCTGGAGCGTCAGGTGATGCGGATTTTGGTGGCGCATCCATCTTTGGCTGGGATGCTCAATGCGGCCATTTTGGACGATGCCGCCAAATTGGCGCCGGATGGCGCTGAAATGTTGACCCAGTTGGTCAGCGTTGCCCAGCAAATGGGCGGCCAGGCTAATTTTGCCGCGCTTGCCGAGCATTTGCGTGCAACAGGTTCTGATTTTGATGCCTTAATCGCGGAAATTGCCGAACAGACAGAGACCGAATTTGATGTGGTTAAGTTGGAGCTGGCCGGGGCGCTGCGCCAGATTAGCTCCCAGGTGTTGAAAGTTGAAATGATGCAATTGGCCGGTTCCGGTCTCAGGGATCCGGCGGATATTGCGCGCTACCGCGAAATTACTCAGTTGCAAGAGGAAATTCGTCGTCAGGCGGAGGCTGAATCGGCTCGATAAGTGGTGGGGGGAATTTTATTTTAGCCATTTTATTTATTTGGTTTATGTGCATTTTTAGTTGAATTGATCGGTTTGAAGCGCGTTTGTGGTTTTTTAAGCAGCCTTGTTATGTAGGTGTGTTGGGGCTGCCCTAGAGAAAACTCCGGCCGCGTGTTATAATTAAAAGCTTTCGATTCAAGGTCTTAGGTTGTTTCCATTCCTGGCTAGGTCGTTTCTGTTCATGCTGGGAGTGTGTTGTTTAGGTGAGCGAATGCTCCTCCGAGTAACCCAAAACACTGGCGCTGAGACTCGGCTTGTCTGGCATAAAAACAGATAGTGTGCTGCACTGCAGATTGTATAGTCTGGCGGTTACGCATGTTTTTTGCGCGGAATAGACCGATTTTCTGAGCCGGTAGGTTCGATTCAATGGCTAACGCAATGAAGAAACCCGCGAAAAAACTACCACCCGCAACCGCTAAGGCTGTGACTAAACCGGCTTCGACTAAGCCGGCGACTAAAGTTGCGCTGAAATCTACAGAAAAAACCGCCAGGCCCACAGCAAAAGCGACGCCCCCGAAAGAAGCGCGTAGCGTTGCCAAAGCAAAGCCGGCGGCAGCTAAAACACCTGTTAAAAAAGAGGTTGCTAAAGATGTTAAAGCGCCTAAAGTAGTAAAGAAGCTTGAAAAGCCAGCAGTAGTCGTGAGTGAAATACCAAAGATGAGAAATAAAAGTAAAGTGGAAACAGCGCCGGTCACCAAATCGAAAACGACAGGGCAAGAAACAAAAGGCAAGACTGCGAAGCCAGCGGCAAAAAAGGAAATGGCGCCAGAAAAAGCGACAACTCTTTCTTCCGACAAGCAAGTGAGTGAAAAAACGAGTAAGCCACAAACCGCACAATTGAAAGCTTCTGTGACAATTAACAAAACCGACTCAAAGACTGCCGCTAAACCTGCCAAGGCTCCCGCTAAGGCTGATAAGCCTGCGGAAGTTCAGGAAATCAAAACCGGCTCTGCGCCGACAGTCAGCCAAACGACTGATGCTGCGGTGTTAGCGTCGATTGATACGTCTGGATATATCTTGCCAGGCGTAAAAGTGCCTGGTCGTCGTGGTCGTAAGCCGAAAGAGTATCAGCCTGAGAATGAAGAGATGGCGGCGCTCAACGCGGTTGAGCGCGCCGAGATGAAAGCGATTGATAAGGCCAAGGCAAAAGACCGTAAGGCGAAAGAGAAAGCCTTGCTCAAGGACGCTTTTTCCGCTGATCCGGAGGCGACCGCGGAAGAGCTGGAGCGCCGGCGTCAGAAGCTGAAAACCTTGATCAAACTCGGTAAGGATCGCGGTTACCTGACATTTGCAGAAATTAACGATCACTTGCCGGAAAATGTAGTCGATCCTGAGGCGATTGAAGGCATTATCGGCACCTTCAACGATATGGGCGTGGCGGTTTATGAGCAAGCGCCTGATGCCGAAGCATTGCTGCTGTCGGATAACGTTGTTACGGTGACCAGCGATGATGACGAGGTAGAGGCTGCGGCTGAAGCGGCGTTGTCAACAGTTGATTCCGATTTTGGTCGCACCACTGACCCGGTCCGCATGTACATGCGTGAGATGGGGACAGTGGAGTTGCTGACGCGCGAAGGTGAGATTGTTATCGCGAAGAAAATCGAAGAAGGCCTGAAGGACATGATTCAGGCGATTTCAGCCTGTCCAACCACCATTGCTGAAATTTTGGCTGCGGCGGATCGCATTGCTAACGATGAAATTAAAGTTGATGACATCGTTGATGGCCTGGTTAATCCTGACGCGGTTGAAGAGGAAGAAAAGCCTGCGCCGGTTGTTGTCGCTGAAGACGAGGACGAGGACGAGGATGAGGAAGAAGATGAGGAAGAGGATGAGGAAGACGCTGCCGCAGTTGCTGCCGGCATCTCTGCTGAACAACTAGAGCAGCTGAAGCGCGAAGCGCTGGCAAAATTCGAAATCATCTCGACCAACTTCGACAAAATGCGCAAAGCCTTCGAGAAGGAAGGATATAACTCCAAGTCCTACATCAAGGCGCAAGAGGCAATATCGAATGAATTGCTGGGAATTCGTTTCACCGCCAAAGTAGTTGAGAAACTTTGCGACACATTGCGTGGACAGGTGGACGAGGTCAGGCATGTAGAGAAACAGATTCTTGACGTAGTGGTTAATCGCTGCAATATGCCACGCGCACATTTCATCAAAGTGTTTCCTGGTAACGAAATCAATCTTTCGTGGGTTGAGGGCGAAGTCAATGCCGGGCATTCTTACAGCGCAATCTTGGGCCGTAATATTCCTGCCGTGCAGCAGTTGCAACAGAAATTAATTGATTTGCAGGCGCGCGTCGTCTTGCCTTTGCCAGATCTGCGCGGCATCAATAAAAAGATGTCCGCTGGTGAAATGAAGGCACGTAAGGCCAAGCGTGAAATGACCGAGGCCAACCTGCGCCTGGTGATTTCTATCGCTAAAAAATACACCAACCGCGGATTGCAATTTCTGGATCTGATCCAGGAAGGTAATATCGGCTTGATGAAGGCGGTCGATAAGTTTGAGTACCGTCGCGGCTATAAATTCTCGACCTATGCGACATGGTGGATACGTCAGGCGATTACCCGTTCGATTGCAGATCAGGCGCGTACCATACGTATTCCGGTGCATATGATAGAGACGATCAATAAAATGAATCGTATCTCGCGGCAAATTTTGCAGGAAACAGGTGCAGAGCCAGACCCGGCAACATTGGCAATAAAAATGGAAATGCCGGAAGATAAAATCCGCAAAATCATGAAGATTGCCAAAGAACCGATCTCCATGGAGACGCCAATTGGTGACGATGATGACTCTCACCTGGGTGATTTCATCGAAGATAATCACACCTTGGCCCCGGCAGATGCTGCTTTACACGCATCTATGCGCAATGTTGTGAAAGATGTCCTGGATTCGCTCACACCGCGCGAAGCGAAAGTATTGCGCATGCGTTTTGGCGTTGAGATGTCGACTGATCACACACTGGAAGAGGTGGGGAAACAGTTTGACGTGACCCGTGAGCGCATTCGACAAATAGAGGCAAAAGCGTTGCGTAAGCTGCGTCATCCTTCTCGCTCTGACAAGCTGAAGAGTTTTTTAGAGGGGAATTAAATCCGATTCCTGCAAGTGACGGATTAAACAAAAAAACCTCGCATAAAAATGCGAGGTTTTTTTGTGCCGATTGATTTAGAAATGAAGTTTCTTGACCTGAAATTCCCAGTGTTTTATGTATTCGAAAATAGCTGGCTGTTAAAGACAGAAGTCAAGTAATCAGCGGCAAGCCTTGTGCAGCAAGTACCTAATGTAATACAATGGGCGCTCATTTTCTGGTGCTCGTCAGAGTGCTGGCAAATAGGGCCTCTAGCTCATGTTGGTTAGAGCAGCGGACTCATAATCCGTTGGTACCGTGTTCGACTCACGGGAGGCCCACCAGAATATTAGTAATTGAAAAAAGCCCTTGCAAGCAATTGTAAGGGCTTTTTTCGTTTCTGCGTCTCTTGAAATCGTTCAAAAACTGGCCTTT
>CXWL01006839.1_pt1 | contig 12944 bp, 16 predicted proteins | sample 590931 | NCBI WGS metagenome assembly CXWL01 (sample SAMEA3498368, study PRJEB10139) | groundwater metagenome | biome: water well; material: biofilm material | place: Germany | collected 2015-04-27
CAAGCGGCTGCCCAAGAGGCCGGGAATGACGACGATGGGATTGCGGTCGGGGCGATGATAACGAGCGCTGCGATTGTAAAGAATCCGCAGGTCGGCGCTTGCGCTGGCGCCAGCGGTCGAACAGGCCGAGAGCAATGGCCCCGCCGCTGCCCCAGCTGCTGCGAGCGCCATAAGCCGCCGACGGGACAATCGTGGCATTGTGGGGCTCCATGGGCGCGCGGTCCAGAAGCGGCGCCCTCAGTTCCGTCTTCGCGCGGGGGCCGTCAATGGTTGCGCCCATTCCAGCGGCAGGTATCTGCTCAGCTCAGCTTGGTGAGAAGGGGTTTCGGCTCAGAGGGCTGGGATGTTACTGAGCGCGCCGGAAGTCAGTTGCGTGAGTGTTGTGTCTTGGCGCCAAGAATTCGAAGCGGTGCTGTGGCGGGCGCCGGGCAAGGCGGCCTGGTGCTTCCTCACCCTCCCGGAGGAGACGTCCGCGCGCATCCGGACTCTGACGCGGGGCTTGCGAAACCCGTTTGGATCGCTGCGGGTATCAGCTCGGATCGGGCGGACTGAGTGGAAGACATCGCTGTTCGCGGATACAAAGGCGAACGCGTACCTGTTGCCGGTCAAGGCCGATGTGCGCAAGCAGGAGCGCCTAGCCGCCGGGGATCTTGTCGCCGTCGAGATCACCGTTAATCCGTAATGTCTCGTTGGGGAACGCCTCATGCCTCTCGTTGAACCATTGCACTTGGGCGCCGATCCCGAAGTCGAGGAACTGGCCGCGTTCTTCAACACCACGCTTGGCTTTCCGCCAAATAGCGTCTTGACTATGCAGCGAAGGCCCGAGATCGCGCGCGCCTTCATCGCGCTCAATCGCGCCGTGATGGCTAATCATGGCCGGGTGACGAACGAGCAAAAACGCCTTGTCGCCTTGATCGCATCCTCAGCGGCGGGCTGCCGCTATTGTCAGGCCCATACCGCGCTGGCCGCCGAGCGCTTCGGCGCGAGCGAGGCCCGCCTCGCGGAATTGTGGACCTATCAATCCAGCACATTGTTCTCGGACGCGGAGAAAGCGGCGTTCGACCTCGCAATCGCCGGCGCTGCACAGCCCAGCGCAATCGATGAGGAACTCGCGGTGCGTGTCCGCTCGTACTGGGACGATGGCGAGATCGTCGAACTTATGGGCGTGATCGCGCTATTTGGGTTTCTCAATCGCTGGAACGACGGCATGGGCACCACGCTCGAAGCAGGCGCCGCCGCAGCGGGCGACCGGTCTCTGTCAGAACGGGGATGGTCGCCTGGCAAGCACGCCAAGAGCGACGGTTAATTCATTTCATGGCCATGTCCACACTTCGGCGACTTCGATGGCGCCGTGTTCGAGGTGGGGACACCCCTTTGCCATCTCAACGGCAGCATCCAAGCTGAGGGCCTGTACGATCGAACACCCAGTCAACGGATTTGCTCCACCACCGTCGGTCACACTGTTGGCGCTTACGGTTTTGGACTTTCCCAAAGGCGTTCCGGGATTGACCAAGGCCTCGCCAAGGGCGCCTATCCAGGCTCTCCATTTCGCCATGTATGCTGCGTCCTCCGCGGAGCTCTCGAATTTCTTGCCGCCGTGATAGGCGATGAAGTTCGACATGAAGCTTCCTTCTGTGGCTACGCCCGCGAATTACTGCCGGTCCACCGGTCGGAGGGCAATGTGGTTGGCTCTCGCAGGTCATGCTGCTTTGCGCGGACGCTGTTGATGAGTCGGGGCTGAAAGCGCGTCGATGATCGGGCAAACGGGCGAGGCGTCACGTGCACACGCTGCCGCTGCTTCCGAGAGGATGCGCGCAAGGCGACGCAAATCGGCGATCTTGCGTTTGACCATGTCCAGATGCTGCGTGGTCAGGGCATAGACGTCTGAACATCCCCCGCCGCCGTCCGCCATGGCAAGGAGCGCGCGAATCTCTTCGATGGAAAACCCAAGCTCGCGCCCACGTAAGATGAAGCGCAGACGCTTGATGTGTTCGCCGTCATAGACGCGGTGGCGTCCTTCGGTGCGCGGGGGGTGGGGAATAAGGCCGATGCCCTCGTAGTAGCGGATAGTTTCCAGGTTGCAGCCAGCGCGCACCGCGAGTTCGCCGCGTCGTAAGCCGCGCGTGGAGTGGGGCTTCACCATCGCTGCAAAAACCTCTTGATCCTGTAGTAACTACAGATTGTAGCATGCCGGCATGTCCAGTCAAAGCCCTCCCCAAGAGCCCGAAAGCGGCGCCAAGCAATGGTTCGCGGTCGGCGGCGTCGCCGGCGCCATTCTCGCGTCGTCGTGCTGCATTCTGCCGCTGGCGCTCGTCACCCTGGGCGTGTCGGGCGCCTGGATCGGCAATTTCACCGCGCTTGAGCCCTACAAGCCCGTCTTCATCGCCGTCGCGGCCGTCTTCATCGGGCTGGGGTTTTGGCAAGTCTATTTCAGGCCGAGGCCTGCGTGTGAGGATGGGTCCTACTGCGCGCGTCCCCAATCCACGAGGATCACCCAGGTCGCGCTCTGGCTCGCCGCCGCGCTCGTCGCGTTGGCCGCGACCATCGATTGGTGGGCGAAGTTTTTCTACTGAGGAGGTCAACATGAAAAAATATCTAGTGCTAGGCGTGATTGCAGCAGCCCTCGGATTGGGTGCGCTGGCGACTTTTGCATCGTTCCAATCCACGGCCCAGCCTACAGCCTCACCTAGCGCGCAGCGTGACGGCGCGCACGCGCAGGCGGTCTCCTTCGCAATCGACAACATGACCTGCGCCACGTGCCCAATCACGGTGCGCGCCGCAATGTCGCGCGTTGCCGGCGTTCGCTCGGTTGAAGTCGATTTCGACACTAAGCGCGCAACCGTGACGTACGACACAAATGTCGCTACGCTTGAGGCGATCGCGGCGGCATCGACGAACGCGGGCTATCCCGCGCGACTCGTCAATGGCGCGCCTTCTTGATGAAGGACACACCACTATTCGCAGTGCTGGTCGCTGCCGGGGCCGTCTGTTGTCTTACGCCTTTGCTGCTGCCGCTGCTCTTGGGCGCCGTCAGTGTGGCCGCGATAGCGGCCTGGGTAAACGCCGCCGCCGTTCCAGTGCTGGCGGGAATCGTCGTGTTGGCCGTCGTCGTGTTGTGGCTGCGCCGCAGCTCGGAGCGCCGCCGCGTCAGCGCCAGCAAACTACAAAGCGAAGGCGCGTCACATGTCTGATTGCTGTGCGCCTGAAGCAAAGAAGCACGCCTATGATCTCATCGTCGTAGGCGTCGGCTCAGCAGGCTTTTCCGCCGCGATCACCGCCGCCGACGTGGGCGCCAGTGTGGCGTTGATAGGGCATGGATTGATCGGCGGAACCTGCGTCAATGTCGGGTGCGTGCCGTCCAAGACCATGATCCGCGCCGCCGAGGCGCTGCACGGCGCGCGCGCCGCCAGCCGCTTTCGCGGGCTTGCGGGCGAGGCGCGGGTGACCGACTGGCGCCAGCTCATCGCGCACAAGGACGAACTGGTCACCGGACTGCGGCAAAAGAAATACGCAGACCTCCTGCCGCAATATCCGAGCATTGCGTATCTGGAAGGCACAGCGCGCCTATCGGATGGCGGGGTTGGGGTCGGCGATGACTCCATTCGGGCGCCCAAGATAATCATCGCCACAGGCGCGCGCCCGGCCGTGCCGCCGATCCCTGGCCTAGACAAGGTGAGCTATCTCACCAGCACCTCGCTGCTCGAACTCGATGCGCTGCCGAAGAGTCTCATCGTCGTGGGCGGCGGCTTCATAGGCGCCGAGCTGGCGCAGATGATGGCGCGCATGGGCGTGGCGGTGACGATGGTGTGCCGCTCGCGCCTGCTGCCGCAAGTCGAGCCGGAGGTTTCCGAGGCGCTAGCGAGCGCGTTCCGGAGTGAGGGCATTCAGCTCTTCTGCGGCGTCGCTTACGAAGCGTGCCGCGAAGACGCCAAGGGCGTGACGCTGGGCGTGAGGGAGGGCAACGCGCTCGTCGAACTCCAGGCGGAGAGGCTTCTTTGCGCCACCGGACGTAGGCCCAATGTCGAAGACTTGGGCTTGGTCGAAGCTGGCATCGCTCAAGACGCGCGCGGCGCGATCATTGTCGATGAGCGCATGCGCACGACCAAGGCCGCAATCTACGCGGCCGGAGATGTCACGAACCGCGACCAGTTCGTCTACATGGCCGCCTACGGCGCCAAGCTCGCCGCGCGCAACGCGCTGGGCGGTGACAGCGAGCGCTACGACAATTGCGCCATGCCGTGGGTGGCGTTCACGGACCCTCAGGTTGCCGGCGTCGGTCTCAATGAAGCGCAAGCCTTGGCCGCTGGACACGACGCGAAGTCCTCCATCGTTACACTCGACCAGGTGCCGCGCGCGCTCGCCGCGCGCGACATACGCGGCCTCATCAAGCTTGTTGCGGACGTGCGCACCGGCCAATTGCTCGGCGGCCAGATCGCGGCCCCTGAAGGCGCCGACAGCATCCAGACCCTCGCCGTGGCGCTGAGCCATGGGATGACCGCAAAGGCCTTGGGCGAAATGATCTTCCCATATCTAACGACGGTCGAAGGCTTGAAGCTGGCGGCACAGGGCTTCGACAAGGACGTGACTAAGCTATCTTGTTGCGCCGGATAGTCCGCATCCGATTCACCGGAGCCGTTTGCTCCAGATGGCGGCATGCGGCGCAAGCCGGTTCATCTCGCTGCCTTGTTTCCCAATGCATTGTAGATGAGCGCGAGCAATCCTGAAGTGACGCCTGCGGCGATGCTCCACCACACCAGCCCGACCAAGAACCCGGTCGTGGTGACGAGCATGTTTGGCGGCCCCATGAAGTGCATCATGCCGCCCGCCGCCACATTCGACATGGCGGGCAACGTCACAACGAGCGCAGTGCAGACCGTCCAGACGACGCCAAACGCGATTGCAGTTGCAAGAGAAAGGCGAACAGGATCAAGCTTCATAGCGCTGCTTCCAAGGCCGTCGTTAAATTGGGCGCGAAATGGTGTGACGCGCATTGCGTGAGATCAATAGTTCGGCGCGGGCGCGCGGTAGCCCTCGCTACAGCCGGGCGTTTGGCAATCGTGGGCGCGTGAGGACAAATGAAAGGGACGGCACGACAAGCCATTGCGCGAGTGGCGAGACGCCTGTTCCCAAGAGGGGTGCACGTGGCATTGCGGCCGCGTAGCCCCAGGCGCCGCGAAGATCGACATTCAGCCATTCGCTGAAAACGGTATAGACAAGACCAACGACCGTCGCCGCTGCCGCGACGGACCAGTACTGGCTGTGCGGCCACGCTCGCTGCCCGGTCATCAGGATAGCAATCCCCAAACACGAAGTTGCGATCAAAGCGTCGCCAACAGTGCAATGAGCGACTGCCCAGGCTTGTTGCGTCGGCGAGCCGGCGGTCCAAATTGTGTAAAGCGGAAGCTGCAGAATTTCCCAGCCCAAATTGAGGACCGTTGCGAGCGCCAGATAGCGGGCTGAGTGGGCGAGGGCCGTCATGGAAGATCAGCCCAAGCTAACAGGTCGCCGATTGTAGTTATAGTGCGGCGACGCCTTCGCGGGAAACACCCGGAAACATGCGCCGCCGGTGCACACAGGCCGGTGCAAACAGAAGCGAGGATCGCCGTCCGCGCCTCGGCCGCAATTGGTTCATCGCTCGGTGGTGGGAATTGCGTCTGGCTTCTTCGGTATCGGCGGCGGGCTCCTGATCGTGCCGGGCCTGATGCTCGGATCCCCTTAGGCGGCCGCGCGTTGATGCTTTGCCAGTAGGTCGCGAACAAACCGATCCCAAGTTTCCATGGCGGCGCGCTTCTCTGGCATGTAACCCCATCGGTCGTAACTCTTCGAACTCACATCCTGCAGCGTGTGGTTCTGGATGCGATCGCGAATTTCCTTGGAGAGGCCTGCCTGGCCGGCAAGCGTTTTCCAAGTTCGTCGCAGATCACGGTTGGTTACGTATGGTATGACGCCGGTCTCTCGCTGGCGCCACATGAAGGCGTAGAGTGTCCCGTGCGTGACGGGCTTCGCTGGATCCTTGGCCGACGGAAAAAACCAGCCGTGTTTGTTCGGTTCGATCGCCTCAAGCAATTCAACAGCGAGTTCGGGCAGGGGAATCGTGTGCGGCTTCCTGTTCTTGGTCGTTGACCAATCCAGCAAGTGTTCGCCGCAGTCGTACTGGTCTTTGTGCAACGAGGCGATTTCCTCGACGCGCTGCCCCGTCAGCATCAGGATGCGCACCGCGCGCGCATACGGCGGATGAATTGGACTGCTCGGATTTTCGAGCCAGCGATAGAGATGCACGAACTCGTAGTCCCGAAGCCAGCGCGTCCCGACCACCTTGGGCTCGGTCGGGATTCCCGCGGCCGGGTTCGTGGCGATACCGAAACGGCGAGGTGAGGCGCTTCGATAATCGTGCTCCGACTTCATCGCCCATGAATAGGCGGAGCGGACGTAGCTGCGGACGTGATCGGCCATCGATCGTTTCCCGCGTTGATAGATCGGCCGCAGGATATCCGTGATCTCGTCCGGCTCGACCTCCCGCGCCAGCCGGTTCCGGCCAAGCGTATTGGCGATGCTCGCCAAGCCCTTCTTGGCCTCCTTCCAGGAGCTCTTGTTGGAGATGCGGAGATATTCCGCATAGCCGTCGAAAAGGTCGCCCACCGTGCCCTTCCGAAGGTCCTGGGCCGTCTTTATGCTGCGGCCCTTCTGGATGAGGTCGGCATAGTCCCGGTCGAAGATCTCGCGCGCCTGGGCCAGGCTCATGGACGGATAGTCGCCGAGCTTGGCCTTGGTCGGTTTGCCTTCGCGGTACTGCACTGCCATCCACGACGTCGTGATCCGCTTCGGCATGGGCCGGATGACGAGCGCAAGGCGCCCAACGCCATGGCCTTCGCCGTCCCGTAGGGTCTCTTCGCGACCCGTAAAATGCACCCGCTTGATGGCTTGCTTAATCGCGCCGTCGCTTAGAATCGCCACGTCCCTGATCTCCGTAACAGGGTGCGGTTTGCATTTTTGTTCACGTTTTTTACCGCACCCAGTGACACGCTTTGTTCTCAAGTGCGCGACCGTCAAGAACGAAAAAGTTCTCGATGTTTCAGCGGGATGGAGCGTTACTCACAGGGATCGAAAATCAGTGAGTAGGGTGATTGTGCACCAAGATCACCGAAGCGGCGGAGAGTTCCAAAGCGCGGCGGGCGATTTCGCGAGGATAGACCGGCGCGTGATCCACCGTGCCCTCGTTCATGACTTCGTCGGCGATCAATTGGTTCTTGGCGTCGAGGAATAGCACCCGGAATTGTTCGCGCGCGGCGTTGGCCATCGCCAAGCGGCAATAATTGACCAATTGCGCCCACGAGGACACCACCGGCCGCTGCAACAAGCTCGCGCGCGAAGCGCGTTCCATCATTGCTTGTACAATCTTCAGATCCTGCGCCACCGCGGGTCCCGCGCCGCTCACTTCGGCAATGCGCTGTGCTGGCGCGCCTAACACCGCTGCGAGATCGCCGAAGGTGCTCAAGAGCGCTTTCGCCAAAGGCTTGGTGTCGCGGCGCGGGATGGTGCGGAACAGCAGCAATTCCAGCACTTCGTAATCGGCCAGCGCGCCGGCGCCGGCTTCCTCGAACCGCTGGCGCAAGCGGGCGCGGTGGTCGTGGTAGTGAGGCTTGTCAGGCGCGTTGGGGTTAGCTTGGGGCGCGCGCGTTATGTCGAGCGGCGGAACATCGAGGCGAAACTCAAAAGTTTCAGAATCTTCGACCTGCGCCGGCGCCCTTTTGTCGCGCGTGGGTTTGCCGGCGCCGGTCATCGCTCAAGCCGGGGCGCGATGGGGCGTGTCTAGCCCTGCTGGCGAGGCGGTAAACACCTCAACCCCGGTTTCAGTGACGCCAACGGAATGTTCGTATTGCGCCGAGAGCGATTTGTCCTTGGTTACCGCGGTCCAGCCGTCGCCGAGGATTTTCACGCCAGGCGAGCCGGCATTGAGCATCGGTTCGACCGTGAACATCATGCCAGGCTTTAGTTCATCGCCCTGGCCGCGCTTGCCGTAGTGCAGGATGTTCGGGGCGTCGTGGAAGATGCGCCCCACGCCATGGCCGCAGAATTCGCGCACCACTGCGCACCTTTCACCCTCGGCGTAGGATTGGATGGCGTGGCCCAGATCGCCGAGCGTAGCGCCTGGCTTGATAGCCGCGATCCCGCGCAACAGCGCTTCATAGGTGACGTCCATGAGCCGTGCGGCCTTCCGCGAGACTTCGCCAACTGTGTACATGCGGCTGGTGTCGCCGTGCCAGCCATCGACGATGACGGTCACGTCGATGTTCATCATGTCCCCGTCCTTGAGGACGCGTTCGCCCGGGATGCCGTGGCAAACCACGTGGTTGAGCGAAATGCACAACGTGTGGCGATAGCCGCGATAGCCGAGGCAGGCGGGCGTGGCGCCTTGATCGTACACGAATTGGCGCGCCAGATCGTCCAGCCGGCCGGTGCTGACGCCTTCGCGCACTTCTCCCGCCAGCATGTCGAGACACGACGCGGCGAGCTTGCCCGCCGCGGCCATTCCGGGGAAAGCGGTGGCGGGATCGTAGAGCTTGATCTGGCCCGTGCGTCCATCGGGCGCTTCAACGGCGCGTACGTAGGTCATAGCGCGGTATATCGGTATTTGCGGGGCCGGCGCAACGTGTGCGGCGCCCAGCCTCACGCCGCGCTTCGCGCCGCTTTTCCGACCACGCGGTTGCGGCCGCTGCGTTTGGCTTCGTAGAGCGCTTCGTCGGCGCGCTTGAGCAGGGTGTCGGCGGTGTCTTCGGCGTGCTCGCTGCAAGCAACGCCGATCGAGACTGTGATGTCGAGCGGATGTGGGGCGCCAGGGACGTTGAACGGCTCAGCGCAGATGGAGCGACGGAGCCGTTCGGCGGCATGGCAGGCGAGATCGCCATTGGCGCGCGGCATGATCACCACAAATTCCTCACCGCCCATGCGGCAGGCGAAATCGGAGGGACGCACGTTGGACGCAAGGCGTGCGGCGAATTCCTGCAGCACGGCGTCGCCGACATCGTGACCGAAAGTGTCGTTGCAGCGTTTGAAATGGTCGATATCGAGCGTCATCGCCGAGACCGGGTCGCCGCCGCATTGCGAGCGCTGCACCAGCGGCGCCAATTGCGAAAACAGGAAGCGGCGATTGTACAGGCCGGTCAGCTGATCGGTGATGGCGAGTTCGAGGCTCTGGTCCAACCGCGACCGCAACGCGTCCATGTAGCGTTTGCGGCGCATCAGGGTGCGGGCGCGGGCGAGCAATTCGTCCTCGTCGAGAGGGCGGGCAATGATGTCGTGGGCGCCGAGTTCGAGCGCGCGCACCGCTCGCGTGCGGTCATCGCTGTCGACGATGGCGAGGATCGGTAGATGCCGTGTCGCGGCGCCTGAACGCATGCGCGCGATAATGCGGAAACCATCGAAGGCCTTGGCGTTGACCGATACGACCACAAGATCAGGGGGCCCTGCGTCAGCGTCCCCGCCGAGCACTGCGACGCGGTGTTCGAGGCCGAGGGCAGCTTTGGCGCGCTTGATCTGGGTTGGATTGTCGTCGACCAACAACACATTGCCAGCGACGAGGCGATGTTTCTCCAATGGGTCTGGCGTATCCTCAATGACGCCAATGCGCTTGCCGCTGGCCTCACGCGCGCGCAATTCGTCGATCACAACCTTCAGGCCAACCAGGCTTTTCACCCGCGCCATGAGTTGCACTTCGTCGATCGGCTTGGTGAGGAAGTCTTCGGCGCCAGCCTGCAATCCACGCAGCCGACTGCCGCGGTCGTCCAGGGTGGTGAGGATGATGACGGGGATATGCCGGGTCTCGGGCGCAGCCTTGATGCGTCGGCAGGCCTCGAACCCGTCAATGCCGCCGGGCATCATCACGTCCATGAGCACGATATCGGGGCGCTCGCGCTTGGCGCGCTGCACGGCTTCCTCGCCGCGCTGTGCGGTCAGCACTTCGTAATAGGCCGCGCCCAACTTGGCCTGCAGCAGGCGCCGGTTGGCTTCAAGATCGTCCACGACAAGGATGCGCGCGCTCAAGCGGGGCCCCTTATCCTATGAAGCGACGAATGGTTTCGAGGAAAGTGGTGACCGAGATGGGCTTTGATAGGTAGGCGTCACAACCCGCCGCGAGGATCTTCTGTTCATCGCCGCGCATGGCGAAGGCGGTGACCGCCACAACCGGGATGGACTTGAGCGCCGGGTCCTTTTTCAGCCGCTCGGTAAGGTCGAGGCCGGAAATCTCCGGCAATTGGATATCCATAAGGATGAGATCGGGCTTATGTTCGCGCGCCAGCGGCAGCGCCTGACGTCCGTCGCGCGTCTTCACTGTCCGGTAGCCAAAGGCCTCCAGAAGATCGTTGAACAGCCTCATATTGAGTTCGCTGTCTTCGACGATGAGAACGGTCTTGGCCATGCACCCGCTTTGCTTCTCGAAGGCCCCCTTATGCCTTCGGCGGGGGCGCTCCTGCCGCACCATAGCTGAGAGGGCTTAACAACCCGCCCCAATCACAGCAATCTGGCTCGCAATGTTAAGTTAGAATTAAGAGTCTCAAATGCGTCTCGGCGTCGATTTCGGCGGCACCAAGATCGAGGCGGCGCTGCTTGATTCCCAAGGCGAAATCGTGGCGCGCGAACGCGTGCCCAATCCAGGGGACTACGAAGGGGCAGTCGCCGCAATAGCCGCCCTTGTCGCGCGCATGGAGGCCAGCGCAGGCGCGCGCGTGCGAGGGGTCGGTCTCGCCATGCCAGGCTCGCTCTCGCCGTTGACTGGGCTTGTACGCAACGCGAATTCGGTGTGGCTCAATGGCAAGCCGTTTTTGGAGGATTTGAAAGCGGCGCTCAATCGGCCGGTGAGGGCCGAGAACGACGCCAATTGCTTTGCCTTATCGGAAGCGACTGACGGCGCGGCCGCCGGAGCGCGTGTCGTGTTTGGCGTGATCTTGGGCACTGGCTGCGGCGGGGGCGTGGTCGTCGACGGCAAGGTCATCACCGGCGCGAGCGGCATTGGCGGGGAATGGGGGCACACCCCGCTGCCATGGGCGCGGCCGGAGGAAGTTCCGGTGCGTGATTGGTGTGGGCGCTGGAATTGCCTTGAGCAATGGATTTCCGGAACCGGTTTCAGGCGTTGGGCCGGCATGGGCGCCCGCGACGCCGATAAGCTGGCGCAGGAAGGCGACGCCCACGCAATCGCGCTGCTCGATCTGCTCGCTGACCGCATCGCCCGTGGCCTTGCTGTGATGATGGACATTCTCGACCCCGACGTGATCGTGCTGGGCGGGGGCGTATCCAATGTGGCGAGCCTCTATCCCAGCATACAAGGCAAATTGATCGCTCACGTATTCTCCGATTTCGTCGCCGCGCGCGTTGTGAAGAACAAACACGGCGACAGCTCCGGTGTGCGCGGCGCGGCATGGCTGTTTGCTGAGGGCGAGGCGTGAGGGGCGCCGAATTGCTTGGACCGCCGGCGGTCCAAGATAAATGATCCTTTGCCGCGCCTGCGCTTCGGAGACTGTCACACCGCGCTGCGCAGCGTGCGGAGAGGAGAGCAGCGTTGAACATCAAGAGCTGGACGCTCTCTCCATCGCCCATCTCGATTGCGACGCGTTTTATGCGTCGATCGAAAAGCGCGACGATCCAAGTCTGCAGCCGCATCCGGTGATCGTCGGCGGCGGCAAGCGCGGCGTGGTTTCCACCTGTTGTTACCTCGCTCGAGCGTACGGAGTGCGCTCGGCCATGCCGATGTTCAAGGCGCTGAAGCTCTGCCCGCAAGCCAAGGTGGTGCATGGCGACATGCGCAAATATGCGGAAGAAGGGCGCATCATCCGCACCATGATGGAGACGCTGACCCCGCTGGTTGAGCCGCTTTCTATCGACGAGGCTTTTATGGACCTCTCAGGCACCGAAGCGCTGCATCGCGGCACGCCGGCGCAGTCTTTGATCAAATTACAGAACCGCATCTGGGAGGAGCGTCAGCTCACAGTTTCGGTCGGGCTCAGCTTCAACAAATTTCTGGCCAAGACCGCGTCCGATCTCGACAAGCCGCTCGGTTTCTCCGTGATCGGGCGCAGCGAGGCGGTGGCGTTTCTCGAGCCGCGTTCGGTGGCGACCTTGCCCGGCGTCGGCCCTGCCAATGCGGCCGCGCTGGAGCGTAACGGCCTGAAGCGCATTGGCGACATCCGCGCCGCCGGCGCCAAGCGCATGCGGGGGTTGTACGGCGATTGGGGCGCGCATCTGTTTCAGCTCTCGATGGCGGAGGATAACCGCCCCGTCGATCCCGATGGCGAACGCAAGAGCATCTCGGCGGAAACCACGTTTTTCGAGGACATTGCCGACCTTGAAGCGTTGGAGGATGCTTTGTGGCCGCTGTGCGAGAAGGTCGCCGCCCGTTGCCGCGCTGGCGATGCGGCGGGGCGTACCTTGACGCTCAAGCTGAAGGACGCGCGCTTCAAGATATTCACGCGGCGGCGGCAATTGCCGGAGCCAACGCTGCTTGCACACAATATTTTTGAGACTGCACGCGAATTGCTGACTGGTGACGCGAACGGGCGCGTTAAGTTCCGCCTGATCGGCGTCGGCTTGTCTGACTTCAGTCCCGCGGCCCAGGCCGACAAGGGCGACATGCTCGACACCGAAACCCCAAAACGCGCCGCCGCCGAGGCCGCCGTGGCAAAGGCGCGCAGCAGGTTCGGTCGCGACGCGGTCCAGACCGGCAGGGCGCTGAAGGGGGACCGAGGGGAGTGAGGGCGGGCGACTGTGGCGCAGCGCGGCGCGTATCGGGTGAGGCCGCTCTGGCGGAAGTCAGTCCCGGAATGGGGAAAATCCAACGCCCTGACCTCGCCTCTTGTCGATTCCCCGGCGGCCTGCTACCCGCGGCGCGCTAAATGCGCTCGTGGCGGAATTGGTAGACGCACTGCCTTGAGGTGGCAGCGAGTAACATCGTG
>CXWL01013931.1_pt2 | contig 12937 bp, 8 predicted proteins | sample 590931 | NCBI WGS metagenome assembly CXWL01 (sample SAMEA3498368, study PRJEB10139) | groundwater metagenome | biome: water well; material: biofilm material | place: Germany | collected 2015-04-27
TCGGGATGGGCACGAGCCAGAAACGCTGCCCGATGCAACGCCACGATGGTTTTCCCAGTTCCTGCTGATCCGGAGACACGGGCAGGCCCTGCGTAGTCTCGTTCGACCCACTGCCGCTGCTCGGGATGGAGAAAGATCGTCCATTTGTCCCAGGGAAATTCGAGCGCCCGCTCTAACTCTTCGACATTGCTCATGACACGGAAGCGACGTTGAGCGTCGAGATGGTCAAAGGGGCTGGCGGCTGCGGGAACTGCTTGGGGGATGCGAGGCTTTCCACCTGTGGCAAGCTCTAGGAGTGCTTCCGCAGCTTCACTCGGTAGATGATCGGTCAGGACGAGTAACGTCTCATCAGTTACTTGCCGCACGTCATTTATCCACTCCGCAGGAACACCGTAGCTCAGCAAATCTTCGTCGGGGATCTTCGCGAATAGTGGTTTCTTGGCGGGAACGGGAAATGGCTTTGGTGTCTCCACATATTTTGGAATGACAATTTCTTGGACCGTCTCGCGAATCTCGACTAACTGGGCAGCACCAGTCTTTGGATGGGTCTCCAGCCTCCGCCGTTCAGCCCAGTCGTAGGCCTTATCATGGTGATCGACATAGCAGAGCAAAAGACTACCTTGAGTCTTGTGGACGATCAGTCGAATATCGCCGCTGACACGAACCGACCAGAAGTTCCTGTCTTTTGCTTTGTCGAGTTTGTGAAAGCTAAATCCAGGGGTGGCGGGGTTGAGTTGCAAGTCAAATGCCGTCGTCTTAACGGCCTTTTGCTCGTCTCCTGTCAGTCGAGAGAGACTGTCAGTGAAGGTATCGGCGATGCGAAATTCCATTCGTCTAAGTTCGTGGTTTTCTCATAGCAACACCAACTCGGCCTTGCTACAAATGAGAGCCGCCATCTCCTTCCGCTTTGCCTTCTGCAGCTCAGCATCGTTTTCAAATAAAGGCCAATTTTTAATTGCGGCATGTCGTGGAGGAGGCTCCTCTGCGACTACATCTAGTTGTGCAGCTCTAACGTGTTGGGCCTTGAAAATGGCGGCTCCATGGAGTTTGCGTTCACCGACTACATATTTGACGCCAATTTCCCTTAACCCATCAAGAGGATTGTTTCCGTGGCGGAAGATTGAGGTTTCGCGATCTTGAGGATGTGGCAAAAACGCGGCTGGCTTTGCCATCTGAGTGTTGAATAGGCTCGAAGATGTCAGAAATCTCGCAAGATCCTCGTCGTCAACGATTACCTCAGAGAGCCCCGACGGTAGCAGTCCCATGGTTCATGATCCCTGTAATACCTTCAATGACTCTTGGTGGGATTCTCTCCCCATCGAACCGTGCTACCCCATGTCCCTTATCCGAACCATCCAGCCATGCATAGGCCAGACGGTTGGTGATTCCCACACTTAGCGAGAACATTCGGTTTCTGGACTGAATCCAATCTAGAGATACAGAGCCGTCAGGCTCTGGAGCAAATTCTGGCAATGGCAAGTCATCAGGCATCGCACGAATAAACTCCTCTGCCAAACGAACGGATGTCCATTCGAGAGGATAGGCCTCATAACCATCCCAGCCCACTTCGGCGCACTCATTCGCAATGGCTCTTAGCTGCGAAATAGCATCGGCTTTAGCGCCAAATAGGGACTGCGATCGCTCAGCCAATCCCACCACACCATTGATAGCTTCGCGCAGCACACGGGCCTCGAAGGACACGGCGCTACTCTCGCGTGCATACCCTTGCACGGTCGCATACCCGAGCCAGATTCCTAGCGTGGTTGAAAGAGGGTCAGGCATTGCTCGGTCAATGTGCTCCTAAAAATACGGTTCTTCAAGGCTCTTAATGACTGGACCTTCGCGAGAATCCACACCCAATTCTCGGGCGTTGCTATTTCTTCGCTAGCAACACAAATGTCGAGGATAACGGGTAGATTCTCGTTTTCCCTCGGTTGTGATGTCAAGACGATATTGACCTGATGCCCCGTTCCCACTTCCACTGCAGCGTGCTGGTTTAAGAAGCCAGCGAATTGCAGTCGGTCTTCCGCTGGAAGTCCTGGACTTACCTTGAGGTAGCGTTGCAATTCCACTCGCTCATTGGCAAACGGCAGCAGAATACGGTTGATGTAACGTAGACGGACAACTCGTATTTGAACAGGCGAGACGATGGTAGCGAAAAGACCCCACGTCCGTTCAATCTCGGGTAGATACTCATCAAGGGTGCTGTACGGAGCCAACCGATTAAAGGAGAAGCCCTGTGTCCGTACTTGCACCAATTGTTTTTCGTCGTTCTGCAGAAATTGGAATGCTTGGATCGCCCGCTTTGCGGAATGCTTCGACGGCTGATCCCCTTGCCGTTCAATGCGATACTCCTCAAGATACTGCGTGCGGAACTTGGGATATTGCTCACGGAAAGCGTCTCGCATTCTTTCCTCGAATGCGGCGAGGTCGAACCCCGGGGGCATGTCACAGTCAACATCGAGCACCGCTTCCACAATTGGTGCATTCGAAAGCTTGAATTCAGGGACGGTTATGGGTGTGTCAGAGGATGCCACGCTAATATCCATACCCGTTTATACATGAATCCGCGAATAAGTTGATACATTTACCCATTCAAACCCGGAACACCTTCATCACTTCATCCCCAAGGTGATTGATAACCTTCACCGCTATGCGGCCGGACTTAGGCTTGTCAAAGGCGCGTGAGATGTCGCTGTTGAGGGTGCCCCAGGCTTGGGGATCGATCTCCGCTTTAAGCGTCGTCTTGAGTGCGCTGTAGGGGTCGTTCGCGCCGAGAAAATAGGCGTGGCGGACGAAAAAGCTTTCTTCGTTGTAGTCGGTATCGATGAACCAGCAGGCGATGCCGTCAGCGCCGTCGCTGATGACTTCGCCAGTCTGAGGTTTAAACACATCCACGCCGTTGACCTTCACCCTCACCCTGCCATCTTTTTCTTGGAGGATGTCGATATCCGGCTCGCCGAAAATCACGAAGAGATTGCCCTTGCCCGTGTTCTTGAGGTCATCGGCCATGTGCAAATCAGCGTTCATCCGCGCCTTGAGCACTGGAATTCGGCCGAGTTTGCTGAACTCGGTCGAGTGGGCGTCATAGTTGAAGGCGCAGGCGATCAACACATCGAAGTCGGCATCGCCAGCCTCACGGGCGGCAGCTACCAGGTCGGGGCGAGTGACGGTACCAAACTCAGGTCCGATGAAGATGGCCGCGCGCTTCTCCACTCCGCCCTCACCCTGCCCTCTCCCAGAGGGAGAGGGTTCTGAACCGCCTTCGATATAACGCCCTTCGGCGCAGACGAGATCGCCTGGCCATGGCGTGAGAGTGGTAAAGGTGATGCGACCTTCCTTGTGCGCCTGCTGCACACCGGCGGTCTTGAGGTTTTCCAGAATCATTTGGGCAAAGCTTTGCTTGGCACCGTACTCCGGGCTGCTTTCCTTCAGCTGGTCGATCAATTCGTCATTTTCATCCACTCCTAGCACACGGTGTGGCGAGAGGCTTTCGACCGTGAACGGCCCGGCCACGCGAACTTTTTTCTTGTCCTCGTAGGGCTTATCGTAGAGGTATTCGAACTCGGCTTTGGCGGCAATAGACTTGTCGATCTCCTGCTGCCGGGCAATGCGGGCCTGCCAGAAGGCAGTGAGTAGCGGCTGAGTGGCTGGTGGCCAGTGCTGGGGCGCTTCGCGCGGGATTTCCCATTCTTCGAGGGTCTTGTTCAGGCCACAAGCCACTGACAACCGGCCACGGAGCGGCGCGAGCTTTTGCTCGTGCTGCTCCCAGATAACATCGATCTCCGTGTTGTTGGCGATGGACTTCAGGGTGATGTGCGGCACACGCTCATAGACAAAGCCCTGACGCAGTGACCGGTGGACAGTGGTCAGTGGCTGGTGGCTGGTTGACTGACCACTGGTCACTGGCAACCGGCCACTGACCTCGGCTTCCTTCATCTGGCCTTCGCGGGAATCGGCCAGCAGGTAAAACGGATAGCGTGCGCCCATGATGCGGGCACGAGCCAGCGCCAGCGCGACACGCGAGGTATCGATGGTGATCCAGCGCCGCCCCCATTGCTCGGCAACAAAAGCTGTGGTCCCAGAACCACAGGTCGGGTCGAGCACAAGGTCGCCGGGATCGGTAGCCATGAGGAGGCAGCGCTCGACAACCTTTGTATTGGTTTGAACGACATAAACCTTCGGGTCGGCAAATCCCGACGTGGTCGTGTCTGTCCAAAGATTGGAGTACGGAAAAATTCTGAAGTCGTTCAAGAAGCGGACGTAACGAAGCGTGTTCCCGATAAAAATCATCCTTTTGGCAGACGACAACCTTCGCAAACCAACTCCGTCTGTTTTGAAGGTACCTTTTTTGACCTCGAACGGCTTGCCTTCATAGGCGAATTCACGGACATCGTCGCCTTGTGCTGGTCTCTGGCTAGTAATGTTATCGTGCGAGAAGATCGTTAGATTTGATACTTGGGTACCCGTCCTCTCCCATTCAGCAAGTGCCTTACGAGTACCGATTCCATCTTCGGCAAGAGAGTATTGCGTCGCACCTTCCTCTCCTGGAAGCTTCGCTTGGAAAAGGGGGCGGTACTTAGCCGCACTCGATTTTCGGAACCACAACAACATATCGAAAACACCGGACAGTTCATCAGAAGAAGTTGATGAGGTTTTTTGAAAAACGATTTCCGAAACAAAGTTGTCTTCACCGAATACCTCGCCCATCACTGCTCGAACTCGATGTACGTTTTCATCGCCGATCTGCACAAAGATGGAGCCGGAATCGGTGAGCAAATCCCGCGCGACAGTGAGGCGGTCGCGGAGGTAGGTGAGGTAGCTGTGGATGCCGTCGCGCCAGGTATCGCGGAAGGCTTTGACTTGCTCTGGTTCGCGGGTGATGTGGCCGACGTTGCCGTCCTTCACGTCGCGGCTAGTGGTGGACCACTGGAAGTTGCTATTGAACTTGATGCCGTAGGGCGGGTCGAAGTAAATGCATTGAACCTTGCCCCGTAGACCTTCACGCTCAGCAAGGCTGGCCATCACTTGGAGCGAGTCGCCAAGGATCATCCGGTTCGACCAGTTCTGGTCATGCTGATAGAACTCCGTCTTGTCTACGCCCTTGGGAATGCCGTTGAAGTCGGAGAAGAGGTCGGGTGTGAGTTGCCCGGTTTCGTACTCACGCTCACGTGACTCACGCAGCAGGTCGTCGATCAGCGCCTTTGGATGGACTTTTTCCTGAATATAGAGCGGCGGGGCCTGGACGACGAGATCCGACCAATCTTGCTCATCTTTGCCACGCCAGATGAGCTGCGGGTCCAGATCGCGGTTGCGGCTTGCCTTTTCTTCGTCGAGCCCGGTTGCTTCACGCTTATAGGCAACCCGAACCGGGTCTTGCTCGGCCTTTTGCAAGACGGACTGGTATTCCGCCGTGGGGATGTTCTTGCGCTTGGCTTCCTCGTGGGTCAGCGCTTCGACGGTCTTCTTTGTTGCGGAACGCGTGGGTGTCTTAGCCATGGTTATACCTATCCGCGCATGAGCCAATTGAGCCATTTATGAGCCATTGTTATCTCCCTTTTCCCAATGACCCATTTGAGCCATTGGTGAGCCGTTTCTTCGTGAATCCGTAGTGGGCGCCTCGTCCGCTCCCCTGTCGCACGATCACACCCTTTTTCACAAGGGCATCAAGGTCACGTTTGGCGGTCGGACGTGTGGCGCCGGTGATGGTTTGATAGTCGCTATTGGTCACCTGTCCCTGTTGCCGGATGATCCTGAGGGCTTTCACCTGACGATCGTTCAGCGCGAGCTCTGCCAGGACCTCATCCGTCAGCCAATCGCGCCACAGGGTAAGGACGAACGATCCGGCGCGCAGTTCGTAGTCCGGTTCGGGCAGTCTGGATTCCCGGCAGAGCTCGATCATGCGTTGGGTGCCCGACCCAGCTTTCTCAATGTAGCGGGTGAGATAGAGCGACTCGGCAATCAACGGGTTGCGGGGCACTGACGGGTGATCATCGCGCAGGTCGTCGAGCGTGAGCGTTCCGGGGAGCGAACCGGGATTCCAGACTTCAAGCCGGTCGGCAAACAGGCGGACCTCGACGGAGGCGTTGCTGTGGTAATCGCGGTGGGCGACGGCGTTGACGATGGCCTCACCCACGGCATCGGGCGGCAGTTCGTAGGTGGCCGGTGCGGTGATGCTGACGGCGCGGGTGCCGACTGCACGGTTGATTTTCGCCAGCACAAAATCGCGCGCCTGATTCGCCTGTTCGAACAAGTCGCCGGAATAAATCTGCTGGGAGGCGAAGGGGCGGCGATACTCGGTGCCGTGGCAGTGCACACATTTGGTTTCGGCGGTGCGATGAAAGCGCTGAGGGTTCGCGCCAAACAGGAGCATGGCGGCATTGGTGGGCTTGCCATGGTCGAGCAGATTGAGATGGGTGAGCAGGGACTGGGTCGTGGTATTGGGCTTGAGTGGGAACCCGCGCTCGCGGCCGGCGGTTTCCAGAAACCAGTCGATGCGTTTGCGCGAGAGGTCTTTCAGGCCTGCGCCGTCGCATGCGGAGGTGTCGAACGGCGGGACACGCAGCGCGCCTATGTCGTCCAGATAGTCCACAAGGCTGGCATAGACCTCGGTCGTCAGCGCGCTCACATCTTCGACGCGGCGACGGATCAGCTCGCTGCCGGCTTTCCGAACCAGCGACTTCATCTTGACGGCGCGCTTGCTGTCGTCGGCGCCCCAGACGTAGATCAGTCTGGGTTTGCCCAGTTGGGTGGCGTGGTTATATTCGCGTTCCGTCGCGGACACGCCCTGCCGGTCTTCGTTGCCGTATTCATAACCGAAGAGTCCCAAGTAGATGTCGCCGCGTTCGACTTCTTCGAGATAGACTTGATCGGCGCGGCGGTCCTTGGCCGGCATCTCCTCGAACAGAAACACCTCGGACACGAACCGGCGCAGGACGGCATCACCGAGCAGAAAGGACTTCAAGTCCAGGCGAAGTTGCGCAAACTCTTTCTGCACGCTGCTGATAAAGATTCTGAGTCGTTTCGTCGGCATCGTCGTCAATCAATCCTTCGCGCCTGTGACCTTGTCGACCATCTTGTTGAATTCGCTTTCGACCTTGGCCTTGAAGTCGGCCTCGATCTGATAGACCTCAGTGAACTCGGCAAAGGCCCAGCGCCCATAGGTACCAAGGTTGTTCACGCCAGGCACCCAATAGTTCTCCATGGTGGCTTTCTTTACCTTGGCATCCTCGCGCCGGTAGCCTTTGATCTCCACAATTAAATGCAACAGATCATTTTCGCCGTGTCCGTCATCGACCAACACAATGAAGTCCGGCAAGTACCTGCGTGTCTCTGACCCATAGCGGTAGGGCACTTCCAGACCAAGATTGTGATTTTTGACATAGGCTCGGACTTTGGGATGCCCTTCGGCCACGCGGCAAAACTCGGCTTCCCAATCACTGTCGAGGATGATCCAGTTGATATGGCAGCGTCGGGCATCTGTTTCCCAGCGATCGCGTCTGGATGTATTAAAATTCACGTGCCTCGTGGAGCCGGTAGGATTGTAGGCATCAAGCAACACCTTGATTGGACGTGTTCCCTCCAGCGACCTCGTGATGCCGGCGGTGATGCGCTCGCAGGCCATGTCGGCTAATTCCTGGTACATCAACTGCGCTGGATAGGTCCCGCCTTTGCAGACGAGGCAACTATCGATCCAGTCTTTGGTGATGCGCTTGAGCTGACCAAAGAGGTGGAGCTTCGGCTCTTCGCCTGGATCGCGCCACTTGGTATAGAGCAGGCGTTTGGCCACATGGAAGAGCACGGTCGAGGGCCGCATGTCCTCCAAGTGCTCCAGGTCCAAGTCAACGGCTTCTCCGATGATCCCGGAGTTCTTCGTTTTTGAAGGGCCAACAAGATCGGGGGTCAATTCGAGGATCGAATCCTCGTTGAACTTGGCGGTGAGCCGCTCTTCTGGAAGTTCGACGCGATAGCCTTCGACACGCGGAAAGCTGATTTCCAGCGCGTCCCGTTCGGGACGCATCGCTTTGACGTGGACGGTTTCTCGGGGCGGTTGAGGCGGAGCTATCACCGGCTTCGCTGTGAAATCGAACGGGATGCCGAGGACATCCGCGTATCTCACATCGAATAGACCTTCATCATTGAGATCGTAAGATTCACGACGCAAGGCCCGACCGATCACTTGCTCGCACAGAAGCTGCGTGCCAAACGCTCTTACACCCAGCACATGGGTCACAGTATTGGCATCCCATCCCTCGGTCAGCATCGACACAGACACCACGCAACGGATCGATTCCCCCAGTCGTCCGTGCTTGCCGACTGTATTCATGACTTCCCGCAGTAGGTCTTGATCTGTGAGCCCCTCAGCTTGCCGTAGATCGCCCGTGCGCTCCACGATCTCACGCCGGAAGCGCTCAATTTCATCAGCCGCCATGTCACGGAAATTATCATCCAGCGCTTTTCCGGATTCGAGCTGCTCACTATCGATGAGGAGTGTGTTCGGACGCGGAAGAGGATTCCCATGTTCATCGAAGTTACGGAACAGTTCAAGCCGGCCGTTCTCCAACGTGCTAGACCCGTCTTCGTTCTCGCGTTGAAAGCCCGAGATGTAGTCGTAGACCAACTTGGATGTGGACGTATTGTTGCAGACAACGATAAAGCAGGGAGGCACCCGCATGCCGCTCTCCTTCCAGAGGTCGAACGTCTTCTTATAGTGGCCGTACAGCGCTTCGAGGGCGGTCTGTAACTCTACTGGCAAACTGAGGGGATCAAGGGTTGAGGCTTTCCCACGGCCTTTCTTTGGCATTCTTGCGCGGATATGTTCCCAGAGGTTCCGGAACTTTGGCATTTCTTCGCCTGGGATATTGTCCGCCACCGGGACTCGCGGCAATTTCACGATCCCGGACTCAATCGCATCCATCAGCGAGAAGTCGGACATGGTCCAGGGAAAGAGCGTCCCCTCCGCGTAACCTGAGCCACTCAGAAAGAATGGTGTGGCCGACAGATCGACGATCTGCGTGACACCGAGTTTTCGTGTAACGATCTCTAGGCCAGAAACCCAGAGGCGGGCCGCCTCGCTGTTCTTCTCGGCCTCTTTCTTTTCATCCCCTTTGAGGTCTTCATCGTCGGCTTTTGCCCCCGGCTTCTCCCGGTAGCAATGGTGCGCCTCATCATTGAGGACGAGAATGTTCTTCATGCCCATCAAATCGGGCATCACCCTCTGGAGCATTTGGCCATCAGTTTCGAGGGTCAATAACTCTTCGCCTCGACCTTGAAGCAACGACCGACCACCCTTTGATAGTTCGATTCGTTCTCGCAGTTTGAACGAGTGAAAATTGGTGATGACGATCTTCGCGTGGCTGACATCGACGAGCAGATCATTGGGGACCAATTCGCGACTGGCGTAGTAACTGTCTGGATCATTCGGCTGCAAGACACGCAGGCGATCTTTGATGGTGAGGCCAGGTGTGACGACGAGAAAGCCGCGGGTGAATTTCTTGCTGTTTGGGCGCCGTACGGCGTTGATCGTCTGCCATGCGATCAGCATGGCCATGACCGTGGTCTTGCCTGCCCCTGTGGCCAGCTTCAACGCCAATCGCGTTAAGCCTGGATTGGCGTCGTTATTGGCGTTCGCGAGGTGCTCAAGAAAGCCTTTGCCCGCTTTGGTATTGGGGGCAACTTCGGTCAACCAGATGGCCGTTTCAGCCGCCTCGACTTGGCAAAAGAATGGTCGGGTGTTGCTAAATTTGTGATGTCGCCAGTGATGCAGTAAGCGAGCGGTTTCGGGTGTGACCTGCCAGTCGTTGGGATTTTGCAATTTTCGCCATGACTCAACTTGGTCGCGCACTCCGTTGATGATGGCCGTGATGTCATACTGCTGCTCTTGTGTTGAGAGCCCCTTCCCCTCGTCGAAAACGATCGATGCTTGTTTTTCTGAAGCCTTGCGTTTCTTTGGCTTCGGAATCGGTGTGATGAATTCTGCTGGACGGCGGCTCTCTATGATTTGGTGGGTCGGCTGGCCCTGCTCATCGAGTTCCCAATGCCGGGCGGGGCACGCATACGGGGTATTCAGAATGGGTTTCGAGAAGAAATCGTTACTCATCTACGCTTTCGTCATGAGGAATATGACCTATATGTGAGACGATTAGTAGGCGGCAGAATACCTCTTTCCCAATTAGAAATCACCCAGCCTTTTTGGGAACAGCCCCTTCGCATTCCGTCACAAACAGAACATTTTCCAGGTAGGACCACCGGGGCCATAAACGCCTCGGCCACGCACTATCACCTCATTTTCTCCCTTCAATCCTCCATCCCCCGCCATAGGGATTGTTCGGCAAATCGGGGCTGAACGGATTTCCTGCGCCAAATTGGTTATTGAGCGAGTCGGGTGAAAAGGGCGAGCCGCAGCGACCGAACTGATTACTCGTCGAATCCGGTTCGAAGGGATTGGCGCTGAGAGTGCCAAAGGGGGGGGCAGGGACGTGCTGAGCGTTGAGGATGGGAGCCGATGGATTCTCACCCGTGAGGAAGCGACGGATCGCGCTAGGCGGCTGCGTAGGTCCTGACGTCCACTTGTACTCCCGCGCGGACGGCCTCTTCTGCCGTCTTGAGGAGACTCGCCGTGACCAGTTCTTCAATGTACTCTTCGCCGCAATTCGCACACACCCGCGCCGGCACGCCCTTAATGACGACGGCGGCGATGGCGCGGACAGGTTGTTTGTTTCAATCCTCGCCCGCCCCGAAGGACGGGCGCTACCCGGGTCGCGTTCTGAATGTCCCACAACGCTTGCTCGTTTCAATCCTCGCCCGCCCCGAAGGACGGGCGCTACTCGTGCATACCGATGCGGGCGGCAACGAGCATCCCCTGTTTCAATCCTCGCCCGCCCCGAAGGACGGGCGCTACCTACAAGTACCTGGCGCCGATCAAGGATCAGTTGGTTTCAATCCTCGCCCGCCCCGAAGGACGGGCGCTACGACAAGGAGATCGACCAATGCCTACAGCAACAACGTTTCAATCCTCGCCCGCCCCGAAGGACGGGCGCTACGTTTTTGGCCAATGACCAATGACGATCGGAGGAAAGTTTCAATCCTCGCCCGCCCCGAAGGACGGGCGCTACCGGATTGGTTGGCATCACATAAACTTTCTGTTGGGTTTCAATCCTCGCCCGCCCCGAAGGACGGGCGCTACGGTAATTGTCACCGAGGTCTGCCCCTCGATCGCCAGGTTTCAATCCTCGCCCGCCCCGAAGGACGGGCGCTACTCCGGGGCAAACGCCACAATGTCGGCATCGGTCAAGTTTCAATCCTCGCCCGCCCCGAAGGACGGGCGCTACTGCCATTGAGATAGATGGTGTGCAGATCGCCGGAGTTTCAATCCTCGCCCGCCCCGAAGGACGGGCGCTACTGACGCACCTCAAAGTCAAGACCCTCGCTCAAGCGTTTCAATCCTCGCCCGCCCCGAAGGACGGGCGCTACGTTCCGGCTTATAGATGCCCCATCCGATTTGACAGTTTCAATCCTCGCCCGCCCCGAAGGACGGGCGCTACCTTTCTGCTCACGGGTCTGCCCCTCTTCGATCAAGTTTCAATCCTCGCCCGCCCCGAAGGACGGGCGCTACGTCGGCGATCAGGCTATTCATCACTTCACTCGCTGTTTCAATCCTCGCCCGCCCCGAAGGACGGGCGCTACGCAGCTGATCGTGGGGTTGAAGTCCCTCTCGCAAGTTTCAATCCTCGCCCGCCCCGAAGGACGGGCGCTACAACGTCACGCTTCTCACGCCAACCGCGCTCGGCTTGTTTCAATCCTCGCCCGCCCCGAAGGACGGGCGCTACTTTGCTGACCCGCATATAATCAAAGTCTGAAAGGTTTCAATCCTCGCCCGCCCCGAAGGACGGGCGCTACGGCGCTCCAGCTCGGCCAGCGGTTCGGGCGGATCATGTTTCAATCCTCGCCCGCCCCGAAGGACGGGCGCTACCATAATGCGTTCCCGCACACTGTCAGCCATGTTATTGTTTCAATCCTCGCCCGCCCCGAAGGACGGGCGCTACCGGCGCGGTCGAGCCAGTTCTCTGTGACCGTGATCGTTTCAATCCTCGCCCGCCCCGAAGGACGGGCGCTACTACGAACGACCGCGTCGATCTCGATATTCCGGATCAGTTTCAATCCTCGCCCGCCCCGAAGGACGGGCGCTACATCAGCGGGGGCCATTTCAACCGCGACGACCACGTTTCAATCCTCGCCCGCCCCGAAGGACGGGCGCTACATCGACGCGGTCGTTCGTATCGTCAGGCGAGAAGGCGTTTCAATCCTCGCCCGCCCCGAAGGACGGGCGCTACGACCGCGATCTGCGTCGAGCCAACCCACTCATGCTGTTTCAATCCTCGCCCGCCCCGAAGGACGGGCGCTACCGCACTACCTCACCAAGGCCTGAAATCACGTATTTCAGCCATGGTTTCCGCGAACGTATCAAACTATCGTTACGATGTACCAACTTCACCATCGCTCGGTTCATCCAAGTCATTGAGAAATAAACTCGATGCGCCCGGCGCGATCCTCCCGACAATTGACCATCGCGCCCGGTTCGCGCAGCCGGCTTACAGGACCAACGGTTCATCAAAATCGACACTCCCGTCTAATCCATACACCTGCACATACTTCTCCTTCGGCTCAATGAGCCGATACACCCTCAGACTGTCTTCCGTCTTCTCAATAATGTCCACGAGACGCCGCACCACCTCCTCGAATTGCGCCTCGCTCACCGAACACTCAAACACCGACTTCTGCACCCGCTGGCCGAAATCCTGACAGGCCTGCGCCACCTTTCGCAGACGTTTGCGGCCCGCAGGCGTTTCGGTCGAGACGTCATAGCTGATCAACACATTCATGCGCCACCCTACCGATACAAAAACGGCGGATAACTCTCCAGATCGCCGCGCAGCAC
>CXWL01063533.1_pt1 | contig 12935 bp, 9 predicted proteins | sample 590931 | NCBI WGS metagenome assembly CXWL01 (sample SAMEA3498368, study PRJEB10139) | groundwater metagenome | biome: water well; material: biofilm material | place: Germany | collected 2015-04-27
CACTTGCCCCAACGGCCAGCAGCTTGCCGTCCACACCTTCGCGCAAGACCTGGTCCACCGCCTTGGTGGCCAGCAGCAGCAGCACCAAAGTCACCCACAGCGTGGACACCCTGAAGTACGGCACAGCAAAGCCCATGGCGGCAAACCGGAACACGGGAAACAACATGTAGGCCAGCGCTGCCCCCAAGCCCAGCAGCAAAATCTTGCGGTCGGCAGCGCTGCCACGCCACATTTGGGCTATCAACATCAAGAACAACACCCCAATATAAAATCCCGGCCCTTCCAGATAATTCCAATAGCCTTTGTAGTGGTTGCCAATGCCAAAAATGTCTTTGTGAAACAGACTCCCCAGTTGGCCCACTATCAGCGGCCATTCGTTGAAACGCAGGCTTTGTTCCAGCATCTTGTCAAACAGGTTTTGTCCACCACCCACGCGCGAGCTGTCCATGTACTGGTACATCATGGGTAGCAGTGCCGGGGCCGCTAGCAAAAAACCTAGCGCGGTCAGGGGCAGGATGCGTGTCACCCAACTTATGAGCATGGCTTTGGGCGAGTCGCTAGTCAACACAAAGGCCAGGCAGGCCAAGGCCAGAAACACAGTCAACGACACAAAAAACGCGCCCGACACCAAAGACAGCGCAATGACCAGCGGCAGCCAAAGCAAATTCCCAGTGCGCAAATGGTTTGTAATGCTCCACAGAATCAGCGGCAAAACGACAAAGACCGTGGCTTCAGAGTCCCATTGGCCGTTGATGACGATATAGCCACAAAAGGTATACGCCAGAGCGCCAATGACCTGTGCTTCCCAGCGCTCGATCAAGCTGCGCAGCAGCAGCAAAAATGCCGTACCGCCCAAGAGCAGCTTCAGCACATAAACCCAAATGCGCAGCGGCAGCACGCCGTCCGGGCCGCCGAGCATGTTTAGCCAGGTAAACAGGTCCGCCATCCACAAGGCCGTGGAGTTGCCCAAACCGATTTCAAACGACCAACCAGTAAAACCCTCTGTTGTTGTAGCTCGGGCGATGTGTGTGGCAATAGCTGTATAAAAAGTAAACGTGTCGCTGCCAATGTCGGTATAGGCAAAGTAAGCATTGCCCGACAAAAAGCGGGGAAAAATCACCAGAATGGCGGTGATTTGCAGCCCGAACAAAACGAGCCACGATTTGGTAAAAGGCAATTTCATGAGGGTCGATGGTAAAGCTTAAGACTTGCTCTTTTTTGCCCAGGTATAAAGGTTGGTCACGGCGTAATTCCAAACCGCGCCTACCAAAATGCCCGCCAATGCCGCCGGTAGCCAATTGGTACGGTTTTCAAACAAATAGGTGGCGATGCCAATGTTGGCCACGGCACCAATGCTGCAGGCCACAACAAAGCTCAGTAACCCACGCAACCAGGCCCAACCTTTGAGTTGGCGGTCGCGGTAGGTCACCAGGTTGTTCAGTGCGAAGTTGAACACCATGGCCAACATGGTGGAAACAGTTTGTGCTGGTGTAAAGCCAAGCTCAAACCCTTTGAGGGCCAACGTCAATAGGGCCATGTGCACCAATACACCCAAGCCGCCGATAAACGAAAACGCCAAAAAACGTACGGGTACATATTTGCCCACCAGCTTGTCCGCCAACAGCATGCCGTATTCCCATATCACCATGTTGTCAAGCTTGCTCTGGCCGTGCAAGCGGTCGCGAAACTGGTAGGGCACCTCGGCTACGCGGGGGTGTGTTTTCAGGCTGGCCAGCAAGTCCAGCAAAATCTTGAAACCCATGCCAGAGAGGTGGTGCACACTGGCATCCAGCACCTCGCGGCGCAGCATAAAAAAGCCGCTCATCGGGTCAGACACCGGTTGCTTTAACACCAGGTGGCTCAAGCGGGTTGCCAGCAGGCTCATGCTCTTGCGCGCTTCGTTCCAGTCGCCGGTGCTACCGCCCTCTACATAGCGCGAGCCGATGACCACATCTGCGTCGGCCTCAATTTGCGCCAGCATCTTTGGCAGGATGCGTTCATCGTGCTGCAAGTCGGCATCCATCACTGCAATGACCGGGGCGGCCGTGGCCAGCATGCCCTCAATGCAGGCTGAAGACAGGCCGCGCCGGCCAATACGCTGCAGACAGCGCACCCGTGCATCGGTGCGGGCCAGGCTTCGAACTGTTGTTGCAGTTGCATCGGGCGAGTCGTCGTCAACAAAAATTGCTTCCCAGCCGGTTGGCCCTAAGGACTGTTCAATGCGTTGCAGCAACTCGGCCACGTTGTCTGACTCGTTGAACGTCGGAATGACAATCGACAAGCGTAGCGGAGTTTGGCCCATAAAAACCCTTGTTAGTCCTTATTTAAATTACGTGAACTGCTATCAAAATTATCAATTCCAAGCATCTTGGCGATGGCGACGGGTGCCAACGCCAGCGCGACCGGCACCACCAACATGCCCCAGTAGCCGGGCACTGCGCCGGTGATCATGTCGCGGCCTGCGCTGCCAAAAAACAAAAAAGTAATGTGCGGTATCAGAATGGCGGCTGCCAAAAATACCCCAAGTCGCAGCGCGCGGCGTGCAACCAGCACGGCACCAACCAGTCCGGCCGCGACAAGCACCGGCACAAACAGTGGCGCGCCGCCCAGCAATTGCTCAAAAAAGCGCTGAGTGGCTACCAAGTGCGCGGGGCCGCCATTCAGCCAGAACCCCTCTGATCCCGATTTGTCAACGCGCCCGGCAATGGCCACAGCGTGGGCAGCGTAGATTGCACAAAATACGGCAAACCCCGCCAACCAGGGCCAGATTTCTTTGCGCCACCTTTCTTTAGGCAACAGTAGCACGCTCGTCCCTGCCAGCAGGATGGGGTAGAGAAGAATTTCTCTGATCGACGCGGCTAACAGCATTACCCCTACCGCGGCCCACAGCAATGAGCGGGATTCTTGGCGCACGGAGGCAATGAACAGCGCCACACCCGCCAGCGTGATGGCCATGGCCCAGCCATCCACAAACACCACAAAAGAACTGGTTGAAATTGTCAAATAAGCCGCCGCCACCATCAGTGCACCCAGCACNNAAGTGCACCCAGCACGGCCACCCTGGGTGGGGCTAACTGCGCGCCAATTGCAAAGGCGCTCCAGACGGCCAGTGTGGCAAATGCCAAAAAAACCAGAGGCAGTGCCGCGCCCTGGGCGGGCAGCACTTGCCAAAAGTAAAACAGCGTGGGCAAGCGGTAGCCGGGTACCCCGTTGGGTAAGCGGAATTCGCCCAAGGGGTCGGATTGGTCCACCCGTGCGTAGGCATCGTAGTAGGGCACGCCGTTGTGGGTGTCGTAAAACAGTCGTAGATACAAGTCCCGGTCGGTCGGAGTTTGACCCAATGGTGGTGGTGTGGCGAGCCAACTGTTGACCGTAGGGTCGCCAGGGGTAAACGCACCTTCGTTGTACTTTAGGGTCGTAGCCCATAGCAGCATTACGATGACAGCTACTAATGCTATAGCGATTTGCCACTCGATTGGCGCTTGTTGGGGGGTTTGGCGCAAGATAAACGATGCCGCACTGGCGGCAAAAGTACCCAACAAAACAAAAACAATGCTGGTGCTGGTTGGGTCCCATGTGCTGCCCAAAAACCAGGGCGGGGCAACGAGCGTTCCAAGGCCCAGTCCGACCAAGGCACCCCCCGCGGCCAGCTTCCAGTCAGCACGGCAAATCAGGGCAGCCATTGCGCCCACCAAGGGTGCGGCCAGCCAAACGGGCAGGATGGCAATCAGCCCGTAAACCAGGCACAAGTGCGTGACGAGGGAAATCACAATTACTGCAACGATGGGGTGCCATTTCATGGGCAGCGATGATAAGCTTGGCGGCTCGGAATTTGGCACGACGTACATCAAACATGAAGCAAACATTTGGTCCAGATGCCCTGCCGCAGATGCTGCAAGCCGCTATTGCGCAGCACCAAAATGGCCGCTTGCCCCAGGCACAGTCGCTTTATCTGCAAATCCTGCAGATTGACCCGCAGCATGCTGATGCGCTGCACTTGCTGGGTTTGATCGAACACCAGCAGGGCTGCAGCGACCAAGCCCTGGCACACATTGGGCAGGCCATTTGTCTGCGCCCGGCTGATGCCATGTTTCATTTCAATTTGGCCAATATGCAGTTCGAGTTGGGTCAACTTGACGAAGCCGTTGCGCAATACCAGCAGACGATTCGACTGGAGCCGACCAGCATAGATGCGCTGCTCGGGTTAGGAGCGGTCTACCGTGCACAAAATCGGTTGCATGACTGTGGGGGTGTCTACCGACAGGTCATCCAGCTTGCCCCCGACTTTGCGGATGCCCATCGTGATTTGGGGCAAGTCTTGTTGTTGCAGGGCTTGCTTGAAGACGCTGAGCGAAGCTTTCGCAATGGCCTTGCGTTGCAGACTCAAGATGTCGAGGCATGCATCGGGTTGGGTGGTGCGCTTAGTTTGCAAGGCAGGTTGGACGAAGCCGCTGAGCGCTTTGAGATGGCACGTGCCATGCAGCCCGACCATGCCGGGGCTTACATGGGGCTAGCCAATGTGCGCAAAGCACAGGACCGGCTCGATGAGGCCGTTGAAGCGGGGCACCGGGCGGTAGCGCTCCAGCCCGATCTGGATGCGACCTACATCAATCTGGCCAACACCTTGTTGCTGCTGGGGCAGCTTGACGAAGCCGTTCAAACCCTGCGCCAGGCCTTGACACTCAACACCAGCCGCGCTGCAGAGATAAACAGCAATTTGCTGTTTATCTATCAACTGCAAAGTGAATGCAGTGCCGCCGAGGTGTTTGCCGAGCACTGTGCTTATGCCGAGCGTTTTGAAGCGCCGCTCAAAGTGCACTGGCCAGCCCATCGCAACCATCGTGATCCTGATCGTCGCTTGAAAGTGGGCTACGTGTCTGGCGACTTCTGCGGGCATGTGGTGGCCTATTTCATTGAGCCTATCCTGGCGCTGCACGACCAAAGCGCCTTTGAAATCTATGCCTATTACAGCTACACCCAGCACGACGAACACACCCAGCGCATCGCCGCCAGCGTAGACCACTGGTGTGACTGTTATGGCATGACAGACGAGCAATTGGCCCAGCGCATCGGTGCTGACGGTATTGACATCTTGGTAGACCTGTCAGGCCACACCGTTTTTAACCGACTGCCGGTTTTTGCCCGAAAGCCCGTCCNNTCCCAGTACAGGCGAGCTGGGTTGGCTACCCTGGCAGCACCGGTTTGAGCGCTATCGACTACCGCATCTCCGATCCCTGGCAAGACCCGCCGGGCCTGACCGAGCGTTACCACAGCGAGACCGTCATCCGTCTGCCCAGCGGCATGGCTTTTCAGCCTGATCCGGCATCACCCGATGTCAATCAACTACCGACCTTGACTCACAGTGAGTTTGTCTTGGCCTGCCTGAACAACCTGAGCAAAGTCAACCCGGCTGTGATTGCCCTGTGGAGCCGCATACTGCGTGCCTTGCCACCAGCCAAGCTGATGCTGGGCAACGTGACCGATGAAAGCGTTAAACAACGCTTGCTAGCCCTCTTCAGTCAAAACGACATTGGCCCTGAGCGCATCATTCTGCAGCCACGCGTCCCCATGGCCGAATACCTGGCACTGCACCACCAAATTGACCTGGCGCTGGACCCTTTTCCGTACAACGGCGGCACTACCACCATGCACTCGCTGTGGATGGGGGTGCCAGTGGTCACGCTGGCGGGTGACCATGCGGTGTCGCGTTTGAGTGCAGCGCATCTGTCGCGGGTGGGACTGACACAATTTGTCAGCCACACAGAAGACGAGTACCTGCAGTGCGTGCTCAACGCCGCAAACGATCCCAAAGAACTCAACCAGATTCGACAGTCATTGCGCGCTCGTATGAACGCGCTTGACTGCCGCCCACAGACCATTACCCGAGATGTGGAGGCCGCTTACCGGGCGATGTGGCGGGTGTGGTGTGCAAAGCAGACTCCCTCAATCGAAACCATATGAAAAAAGTTGGCCGCAATGACCCTTGCCCCTGTGGTAGTGGCAAAAAATACAAACACTGTTGTCAGGTCAAAGAGTTGGCGCAAGGGGCTGTGCAATCAGACGCGGTGCGCAACCAGCAAATGTTGCAACAGGCTATCGCGTTGCATCAAAACGGACAGGTTGATCAGGCACAACAGTTTTACCAGCGCATTTTGCAGGTGCAACCAAACCAGCCCGATGCCTTGCATTTGTCCGGGCTCATCGCTCATCAGCAAGGCCACAGTGATGCTGCGATTGCAGGCATCCAACGCGCTATCGCACTGCGTCCCAACGACGCGATGTTTCACTTTAACCTGGGCAATCTTTACCAGGACGTGGGGTGGCTTGATGATGCCATTGCTGCATTCCGTCAATCGTTGTTGTACCAAGTGGATTCCCTTGACACGCTGCTTGGATTAGGGACGGCGCTGCGGGCCAAAGGTCTGGCAGAGGAGGCCATTGCCTGCTACCGGCAAGTGCTTCGCCTGGCACCAGATTACGCTATTGCGCACAACAATTTGCTGTTTGTTTTGCAAAGTTCAAACGCCTGTACGCCAGAAGACATTTTTACTGAGCACCAGCGCTTCGCTCAGCGCTTTGAATCCCCCCTCAAACCCTATTGGCCGTTGCACCCCAATGTGCGGAACCCTGGAAAACGACTCAAGATAGGCTATGTCTCAGGAGACTTTCGCCAGCACGCGGTGGCCTACTTCATCGAGCCGATTCTGGTCCATCACGACAAGTCGCGTTTTGAAATTTACGGCTATTGCAACAACACGCTGTGCGACCGCTACACCGAGCGCATCGCCAGTCACACTGATCATTGGCGGGTATGCAGTGGCATGAGCGATACGCAACTGGCCGAACGTATTCAACAAGACGGTATTGACATCTTGGTAGATTTGTCCGGGCATACGGCACTCAATCGCCTGTTGGTATTTGCACGCAAGCCTGCGCCAATTCAGGTCACCTGGATTGGTTACCAGGGCAGCACCGGCTTGACGGCAATGGACTATCGCCTGAGCGATGCCTTCATGGACCCGCCCGGCCTGACCGAGCGCTACCACAGCGAAACTCTGGTGCGTTTGCCAAACGGCGGTTGTGCCTACCAGGCTGAATTGCATTGCCCAGATGTCAACGCGCTGCCCGCCCTGTCAGCAGGCCATGTCGTTTTTGCCTCACTCAATACGCTTAGCAAAATTGGCCCTGCAGTGGTGCGATTGTGGGCGCGTATTTTGCAGGCGGTGCCGCAGTCGGAGTTGATGCTTGGCAATGTGCTGGATGCCGAAATTGCCCAGCGCCTGAAAGACATGTTTGGCCAGGCTGGCATCGCACCAGAGCGGCTCATACTCCAGCCACCCATGTCGACGCTGGATTACCTGGCGCAGCACCACCAAATTGACATCGGGCTGGATCCTTTTCCGTATAACGGGGGAACCAGCACCATGCATTCGCTCTGGATGGGGGTGCCGGTGATCACATTGGCGGGGCAACATGCGGTGTCTCGCTTTGGCGTGTCGCTGATGAGCCGCGCAGGCTTGTCCCAATGCATCGCCCAGACTGAAGACGACTATCTGCAAAGGGCGGTTCAAATGGCGCAGGATTTACCCGCACTCAATGCTGTGCGGCAGTGCTTGCGGCTGCGCATGACCCGCCCAGATTGGCAGCCGGCCACCATCACCCAACATCTTGAAGCGGCTTATCGCACGATGTGGCAAACATGGTGCCATCGTCCCCAGGTACATTGACGTTTTGGATTTTTGAACATGACACCCATTCCACCGCACACCGAGCTGCTGGCCACCACGTTGCAGCAAGCCATTGAGCTTCATCAACAGGGGCAACTGCCGCAGGCGCAGACCTTGTACCAGCAGATTTTGCAAATCAACCCCGCGCACCCGGACGCACTGCACCTGTCCGGCCTGATCGCGCATCAGTTGGGCGACAGCAGTGCCGGTGTTGCGCTGATCCAGCGCGCCATCGCCGCCAACCCGGCCGAGCCCATGTACACGTTTAACCTGGGCAACATGCAGATGGACCTGGGCCAGCCTGATCAGGCCATTGTGTGTTATCAAAAAGCAGTCACCTTGCAGCCCCAATCTGAAGATGCCCTGCAAGGTCTTGCCGCCGCCTGGCGCGCCACCGGTCGCCTCTCGGATGCCGCCAAGTGTGACCAAAAAATTGCCCAGTTGCGCAGGAATGCGGTGCAAGATTGGATGCAGCAAGGCAATGCGTTGTTTGAACAAAAGCATTTTGATCAAGCTGTGACCTGCTTTCGACAGGCGCTTGGGCTGCAGCCCAACTTTGCCGAGGCCAGCTTCAACTTGGCCACTGTGCTGCAAGTGCAGGGCAAGTTGGCTGAGGCCGTGGCGTTTTACCAGCGAGCGATTTCGGCCAAGCCGGCCTACGCCGATGCTCATTCCAATTTGGGTTGTGCCCTGAAGCGGCTGGGCAAGTTCGACCAGGCCATTCAGAGTTTTCGACAAGCGTTGGTGCTTAAACCCCATTTGTTTGAGGCCCAAAATACTTTAGGAAATACGCTGGCGCTGCAGGGCAAACTCGGTGAGGCGGTGCAAAGCTATCGCCAAGCCTTGCGTTTGCAGCCGGATGCCGTCAACACATTGATTGACCTGGCAACCGCACTGGGAACCCTGGGTCAAATCGATGAATCGGTGCGGGTATTTCGTCAGGCCTTGGCATTTGACTCAGAGCGCAGTGCAGATGCGTACAGCGCGCTGTTGTTCACCCTGCTGCTGCACCACCAGTGCAGCACTGACGCGTTGTTTGCCGAGCATCAACGCTATGCCCAACGATTTGAAGCCCCACTCAAATCACATTGGCAACCTCATCTCAACAACCCTAACCCCGAGCGACGGCTCAAAGTGGGCTATGTATCGGGTGACTTTTGTGGCCATGCGGTGTGGTATTTCATAGAGTCCATCTTGCCGCACCATGACCGCTCTGCGTTTGAAGTGGTTGGCTACTACACCAACAAGTACAACGATGGCTATACCGAGCGCATTGCTGCTTCTGTAGACCATTGGTGTGTGTGCCATGACTTGACAGATGATCAACTCGCCGAACGCATTCGTGCCGATAGCATTGACATTTTGGTTGATTTGTCGGGACACACGGCGCACCACCGTCTGTTGGTTTTCGCCAGAAAACCCGCCCCAGTGCAAGTGACCTGGATTGGCTACCCCGGCAGTACCGGGCTGACTTCGATCGACTACCGCATCACCGACCCCTGGCAAGATCCGCCGGGCCTGGCTGAGCGCTTTCATAGTGAAAAGGTGGTGTGGCTGCCCAGTGGCATGGCTTTTCGGTCAGAGCCCGACTGCGCGGACATCAATGACTTGCCTGCTTTGACAAATGATCACTTTGTGCTGGCTTGTCTGAATAACCNNACGTGACTGAAGGACCAGTCAAACAGCGTATTGTTGACAGTTTTGCAAAACATGGCATTGCCGCTGACCGTCTGATCTTGAAGCCACGTGTCAGTTTGCTGGACTACCTGGCTTTGCATCACCAAATTGACCTGGCGCTGGATCCTTTTCCGTACAACGGCGATACCACCACCATGCATTCGCTGTGGATGGGGGTGCCGGTGGTCACGCTCGAAGGCGATCATGCCGTGTCGCGCCTGAGTGCGGCCCACTTGTCGCGCGTGGGCTTGCCACAATTTATTAGCCATTCTGAAGCAGAGTACTTGCAATGTGTGTTGCGTGCAGCCCAAGACTTGCCTGAACTCCATCGCATTCGCCAGTCGCTGCGCCGGCGCATGACCACGGGCGAATGCGATCCGGCGGTGATCACGCGCCATCTCGAATCAGTCTATCGCCGCATGTGGCATGCCTGGTGTCGGCAAGTTGCTCCGGCATGAGCAAGCCCGGACGTAACGACCCCTGCCCCTGCGGCAGTGGCAAGAAGTACAAGACCTGTTGTTTACTCAAAGAGCAATCCCACACGCCAGACCCGGCTACCAGCACACGGGCGCTGCAGGCGGCCATCACCCAGCATCAAAGCGGCCAGTTGTCGTGGGCCAAAACGCTGTACCAGCAGATTCTGCAATCCGACCCCGGGCAGCCCGATGCGCTGCATCTGCTGGGGTTGATAGAGCACCAGCAAGACCAAAGTGAACGCGCCTTGGGGCATATACGGCAGGCCATCCGTGCGCGGCCAGAGGATGCCGTCTTTCACTTCAACCTGGCCAACATGCTGCAAGACTTGGGGCAACTCGATGAAGCCATTGGCAGCTTTCGGCAAGCACTGACGCTGCAACCCGATGTTGCTGGCTTCATCGGACTAGGCACTGCACTGCGGGGGCAAAATCGTCTGGACGAAGCGATTGACTGCTACCGGCAGGCCATCGCGCGTCAGCCAGATTGTGCTGAAGCACACTACAACCTGGCCAACGTATTGCTGGCGCAGAACCAGCTTGATCAGGCGGTGGTCAGTTACCGTGAAGCCTTGCGCCTGCAACCCACCAACGACGGGGCTTACAGCAATTTGTTGTTCACTTTGCAAAACCTGCCGACCTGTTCGCCCGAGACGCTGTTTGAGGAACATTTGGGCTATGCAAGACGTTTTGAGGCACCTTTGATGCCGCTATGGCGAACACACGCCCATCACCGTGACCCGAATCGACGACTGAAGATCGGCTATGTTTCGGGTGACCTGCGTCAGCACGCGGTGGCCTATTTCATCGAGCCTATCTTGGCGCACCATGACAAGGCCAGGGTGGAGATATTTGCTTATTACAACCATGATCGGCATGATGGTGTGACCAAGCGGCTTGCCGCGTACTTTGATCACTGGCTGGACTGTCGCACGATGGACGACGATCAACTGGCTGCACGCATTCGAACCGACGGGATTGATATTTTGGTGGATTTGTCGGGGCACACCGCCTTGCATCGCTTACTGGTTTTTGCCAGAAAGCCAGCGCCGGTGCAGGTCACCTGGTTTGGCTATATCGGTACCACCGGTTTGTCGGCCATGGATTACCGCCTGACCAACGCCTATATGGACCCGCCGGGGATGACCGAACGTTATTACACCGAGACCCTGGTGCGTCTACCCGGCAGTGGTGTGGCCTACCGGCCCGAGACGCACTGTCCGGATGTCAATGAACTGCCCGCTTTGAACAGCTCTGAATTTGTCTTGGGGTCCCTGAACACCCTGAGCAAAATCAACCCTTTGGTGGTCAGACTCTGGGCCAGAATCCTGACAGCATTGCCGCATGCCCAATTGATGCTGGGCAATGTGGCAAATGACGAGGCAGCGCAGCGCCTTATTGCCATGTTTGCTACAGAAGGTGTAGCGTCAAAACGGCTGATTTTACAACCCACTTTGTCGATGACCAACTTTCTGGCGCTGCATCAGCGTATTGATTTGGGGTTGGATACCTTTCCGTACAACGGCGGCACGACCACACTGCACGCGCTGTGGATGGGGGTGCCGGTGGTCACGCTGGCTGGTCACCACAGTGTGGCGCGTTGGGGTGTGGCGGCCTTGTCGCGCGTGGGGCTCAATGCGTTTATTTGCCAGACTGAAGACAACTACGTTCAGTGCGCTGTCAATGCAGCGCAAGATTTACCGGGGCTCAACACGATTCGTCAATCGTTGCGCCAGCGCATGTTGGCCGCAGAGAGTGACCCCACCAAAATTACCCGTTACCTAGAGGCAGCCTACCGAGATATGTGGCGCACCTGGTGTCAAGGGTAACGCTCTGCTCGATGGTTCTGACCATGGCACATTAAAGTGCAATTGCCACCCGTTGCTGTTTTGGTGAACTTGATTGGACTGGTACCCGACGCAGTCACTACCGGATTTCGCCTTGCCGAGTTGTCAAACAACATAAAGTTGATGAGGTTCGGTTGTGTGCGTGAGCCGTGTGGATCGTGGCAAGCTGCGCAAGATATGTCGTCTTGTAAGTGTTTCGAATGCGGGAACTTTCCGGTGGTCATGAGTTTGTTGCGATCGTGGCATTTGTAGCATAGGGCAAAATTTTGCGGTGACTCCACCACTGTCAGGTCGGTTTTATATTCTCGTTCAAGCAGTGGCTTGTAGTTGGATCCGTGAGGGCCTGCCGGTTTGTTGCTATTGGCGATCCAGTCGTTGTTGTTGTGGCAACTACTGCAACCGATACGACTGGTCGCTGTCAAGCCCAGCAACATACTGTTGTTAGGAATAGTGGTGTTGCGGCCTACGGCAGCCACCGGATGGAATGACAGGTTAGCCGGATCATACTGCAGCCGGGCGTTGCGAATGTTGTCTTGGCGCGTAATGCACACAGTGGTGGCAGAACGCAGACCGTGGCACTTGTAACAAACCTCTTGCTCATAGGTGGCTGCAGCAAGCGGCGTGCCACTTTGGTCAATACCTCTCACACCTTTTAATCGCCCGGAAACGTTGGGGGCACTGGCGGTGCTGGCATCCGTGGCGTGCGGGTTATGGCAATCGGCGCAGGCCACGTGGCGGCTCATGGCGGTGGCATCTTCATTGGGCGTGTGGGTCCACTCATTGACCTCAATCGGGTGGTGCGACAGTTTTGAAAATTCATTCGTGAGGTTGTAGCTGGGCTTTGCAACAGTGCCCGCGTGGCACACGGTGCAGTTGGCGCGCTCGCCAGTTTGTGCCAGCAGGTTCTTGCCGTGACCTGCGGCATGAGTGCGGTGGCAGTTTCCGCAGGCGTTGTCGGTCACTGTGCTGTAACCACTTTTTATTTGCCATGGGCTAGTGCCGGTGCCGTTCCATGTTGCCGTAGACAACGCATGGGTTGAGCTGGTCCAGCCACTGGGCTGATGACAGGTGGTGCAAAGCGCCCCCTTGATGGGGTCCATGTGCAAAAAGTTGACGCGCTCCACATGGGCATCGTGGCAACTGGTGCATTGCATTTGGCCATTGGGTGCCAAGTGCATGGCCTTGATGGAACCAGTCGGATTGACCAGGTC
>CXWL01108376.1_pt1 | contig 12934 bp, 14 predicted proteins | sample 590931 | NCBI WGS metagenome assembly CXWL01 (sample SAMEA3498368, study PRJEB10139) | groundwater metagenome | biome: water well; material: biofilm material | place: Germany | collected 2015-04-27
CCCACGCGCCCACAGCTCGCGCCCCGTCATACCTACCATCAGCAACACCATTGTCAGCCAGATTGCATTGAACAATCTAGCGCCATCATGCATGCTTAAGATTGGGGACAATAATTTGGCGCTGGCGGCCGCTGTCAGATAGTATAAAGGGGGCGATTCTAGTAAAGATTCTCCACTTGCCAAAGGCGCGACCAGGCTGCCGCCCTCTAAAATAGATTTTACAATGCTGATACTAGTGGATTCTAGCGGCTTCCAAGGCGCATGGCCAATTAAGCCCAGTAATATCCAAATAGCGCATAACAAAAGCAATAGTTGCGTTTTTGCACTGTCACCCACGCGCGCACGCGGTTTCGACATATTGCCTTGCCAATCGTGTTCAAGTTGAAAGCGTATCATGTGTATTGTATGAAAGTATGATTCTTAATTTTAATTCCATTTATAAATCAGAACTGATTTTGTTGGTTTTGCTGTGCCGTGCCGTGCTATTTGCACTGTCTTTGGCTCGCTGTCGCGTCATTTTTGATTTATAAATGGGATAAATGGTTATTTTAACTTAAAAATAAAAAGGCAGCCTGAGCTGCCTTTAATGTTTGATTACTTGCAAGTTACCCGCAAACAGCCATTACATACCGTATTTTTTACGGAATTTATCGACACGACCAGCGGTATCTAAAATCATTTGTTTGCCTGTGTAAAACGGGTGTGATTTAGATGAAACCTCAATTTTAACGAGAGGATACTCTTTACCGTCAGTCCATTTAATTTTGTCTTTAGCTTGGATGGTAGAGCGAGTGATAAAACTAAAATCTGCACCGATGTCTTGAAAAACAACGTCGCGGTATTCTGGATGAATTCCATCTTTCATAATATAGCCTCAGTATTGAGTGCCGAAAGATACGGCACTATTTAATCTAATATGCACTTTCGTAAAAAAGTGCATGAATTTGTAATAACCCAGCATTATATTTATATTTACCAGTCAATGCAAGGTTGAAGTGTTAAGTTTAGCCTCTGCGCATGCTGTCAAAAAAATCAGCATTGTTTTTAGTCGCTTTAATTTTGTCTAACAAGAATTCCATCGCTTCAAGATCATCCATTGGGTAAAGGAGTTTACGTAGCACCCATATTTTCTGAAGTACATCTTTTTCGATAAGTAGTTCTTCGCGACGCGTGCCAGACTTGTTCACATTGATTGCTGGGTATTGACGTTTTTCAGCCATTTTGCGATCAAGATGAATTTCCATATTGCCCGTACCTTTGAACTCCTCATAGATAACGTCATCCATGCGTGAGCCAGTATCTACAAGTGCGGTAGCGATAATGGTGAGTGAGCCACCTTCTTCGATATTACGTGCTGCACCAAAGAATCTTTTTGGTCGTTGCAGTGCGTTGGCGTCAACGCCACCGGTTAATACTTTGCCAGATGAAGGGATGACCGTGTTGTAAGCGCGGGCTAGTCTCGTAATGGAATCTAATAAAATCACGACATCTTTTTTATGCTCTACCAAGCGTTTGGCTTTTTCGAGTACCATTTCAGCTACTTGTACATGGCGCGTAGCAGGCTCGTCAAAAGTAGAAGCAACTACTTCGCCTTTCACTGAACGTGTCATTTCTGTCACTTCTTCAGGGCGTTCGTCGATTAAAAGTACAATCAAAATTACATCAGGATGGTTGGCAGTAATAGCATGCGCAATGTTCTGCATCATCACTGTTTTACCACTTTTAGGGCTGGCAACCAATAGTCCGCGTTGACCTCTACCGATAGGCGCAATCATATCAATGACGCGGCTGGTGATATTTTCTACACCTTTAATATCGCGCTCTAGGGTGAGTGGTATGGTAGGAAATAGAGGAGTTAAGTTTTCGAATAATATTTTATGTTTAGTGTTTTCTGGCGCTTCACCGTTCACCATATCGACTTTAACTAGTGCAAAATAGCGTTCACCATCTTTAGGGATGCGAATTTCACCTTGAATAGTGTCGCCAGTATGAAGATTAAAACGGCGAATTTGAGAAGGTGATACGTAAATATCATCAGGCCCAGCTAAGTAAGAACTGTCTGGCGACCGTAGAAATCCAAAGCCATCTTGTAGTACTTCAAGCGTACCATCCCCAAAAATGCTATCGCCTTTTTTGGCTTTATTTTTCAAAATAGCAAAAATCAGATCCTGCTTGCGCATGCGGCTCGCATTTTCAATTTCGTTGGCAATTGCCATGTCAACTAACTCGGTAACGGGTAGATGCTTAAGGTCTGATAAGTGCATGGATGCTCACTAAAACAAGATATCTGTAGGGAAGGATTGAAAACTACGGACTTAAAATTAAATAACTGGTATGAAAATGCTTGATTCTATGACGCTTAAACTAAAATCAAGCATTTACAGTTGTGTGCATAGCGTAATGCGTTTAGATGTTGCTGTCAATAAATGCTGTTAATTGTGATTTTGATAATGCACCCACTTTAGTTGCTTCTACATTGCCATTCTTAAATAGCATGAGGGTAGGAATGCCACGAATACCATACTTAGGGGGTGTTAGTTGATTGTCATCAATATTGAGTTTGGTCACTTTCAGACGACCAGCATACTCTTTAGAGATTTCATCTAAAATTGGTGCAATCATTTTGCATGGACCACACCATTCAGCCCAGTAGTCTACCAAGACAGGAAGTTGTGATTGTAAAACATCTTGTTCAAAACCTGCATCGTTAAGGTGTGTGATATGCTCGCTCATGAAAAACCTCTATTTGAATAGTATTTTTAAATAAATACGTATCGTAACGAAAAAAAACGCTTTAGTGAAGTGCCATGCGTACAAAGGCACACTTAAATATTCAATTTTGAATATTCTCTATAAATGTACAAAAATCGTTTTAACTAAATAACGCTGTATTGCATGCGTTCAAAATGTTGGGATCGCTCTATGAGCTTGGTCAGCATTACATGCTCGACTTCGCCATTGTACTTTAAAGTCAACTGGCGTGCTGGTTCAAAAGTGCCTCTAGGTGCGATGATGGTGGCGGCCTGCTTCACGGCGATGATTTCTGGTAATAGCAATAATTTTTCATCGTAGTCGCGCCCATCAATACGTGCTGTTGCGCTTTGCGCTTGAGGGGAGATCAGCTGTACACCTATATCTAACCTGTCTCTATTACCACAGCTTGCCCAACGCACTAGGCCCAGTGACCAATTTTGTGCATCCTTCATTTTAATACCTAACAAACTGCCGATCTTGATGTTTTTTTCAGCGGTAGGATGGCGGCGAATAGACATGCCAGTGGGGCTGATGTTGAGTATTTGCCAGCGTGATGGGGTTATTTGCTCCGCATGTTGTGCATTTGATTCTACATTCGCATGCTGGTTCGTTCTGTTGGGAGCTGTAGGTTTGTTATCAAAAAAATGGTGAATGGCAGATATACCTGTTACTAATTCAAGTTCACCATTCTTTGATAAGCGACTGAAAAAGCGTTTAGGAGTAATACCCCAATGCTTAATAAGATAAGTTAGTAAATCACTATAATCGTCACTATTAGAGTTTACCGGTTGATTACTTAGTAAGTTGCTTAGATGTTGATGGATGGTCCGTACCAAGTCCATTGTCTGCAACAAGATGTCGGTGCCTGGGTCAGGGGTTTCTTTTTGTTTACTGTATGGCACAGGCGGGTGGTTGGATTTCAGGCTGATGATAAAAGCACTGGAAGATGATTCTAGAGGCGTTATGGAAGTAATCCGCGCATCTTTAACGTGGTCATCCAAGAGCTCGGCAGTCAGCCTGATATCCTTTTGAGTTAGGTGCTGCGGGTCGGCAAGAGACATCAATAAGGCATGTTTGTACGTGCTTTCGATTGAAGTTGTAAGGCTGGCAGTTGAACCTGAGTCTATTTTTTCTGCTCTCATGCTGGCGTTTTGAATGCCTACATTTTGGATGCCAAGTTGAACAGCACAAAAATAGAGTTGATGTAAATCGCTCCAAATATTACTGGGAGGTGAAACATAGATTTGGTAATAGACCAAAGCATGCTCAGCAACCGCATGCATGGCGCGTTGAATAGTATGCGCTGAACTTTTATCAGTGCCGAGTTTAATCAGTTGATTTTGCAAATCAACCAACGCAAGTTTATAACCATACCCCAGTTCAAGCCATAGTGATTCTGCGGCGGCGGCAGCTAGTTTTGCTTTATCCTGCAAAGGTAAGGCGGCATTGCTGTAGTCTTCAGCGAGTGCTTGAGTTACGCCGATTAGAGTCAGTCGATAAGTATCCAATGCTTGAATTCTGCTATTTGGAGAAACTCTTTGGCGATTCAGAATTTCTAGTTCACCATGTAAGTGAGATGCAATATCGAGTGGGTTTTGAGAATGAAGAATTGCTAAAGATTGGCTGATTTTCTGCGGACGTGTCTCCGCGATAATAATCGGCCTTTCTTCTAGAACAGGTATGTTGAGGTTTAACGCCATTTTTACCTTTTTATTCTCATTAAAACGGTTACATGATCGTATGATAACGCTAATATTTACACTAGTAAAATGACAGTTATCATAATGTCGACGAAACTTAATTGTTCGCAAAACAGACAGAACATAACCTATTGATTAATTTTGCCATTTAAGCTTAATTTTTTTGAAAATTACATATGCGACAATTTCTGTTATGCTTTTTATTTTTCACGGTCAGCCAATTTTCAGTTGCTGATACAAGTGCCGGCACTAATTTTTTATTAAAAGATACTGCTGGTATTAAGCACCAATTATCAGATTATAAGGGCAAGTGGGTATTGGTTAATTATTGGGCGACCTGGTGTCCACCTTGTTTGGAAGAAGTGCCGGATTTAGTGAATCTGTATGATCAACGCAGAAAAAAAGACCTGATGGTACTTGGCATCGTGCTTGATTATAAAAGCGCCAAAGAGGTTGCTGAATACGTGGATGACATGTTGATGTCGTATCCGATTGTGCTGGGTGACGATGCAGTGACTGCGCAAATAGGTTCAGCAGACGTATTGCCCACGACTTTTATTTACAATCCGCAAGGTGAGTTGGTTAAGATTAAACGTGGTTTGATTACCAAGCAGTACATTGAAAAAATTATTGGCCAATACAAATCTTAACTAAAGTAAGTTGTAGTTAATTGCTAGTGCGGCACAGCAATGCTTTTGCCAGCGTCATCAAGCACGTTAAGTTGATTCTCATCAGCAAAGTGCATTAATTGTGCATAACCTTCCGGGTTTACAGCTTTAAGTTTCAAATCTACAGCTAAACAGCGCACACCATTAACCACTCTAGGTTTCAGGTAAGGTGAGTATTTAAGCTTACGATCTTCACCAAAGGTAGCGTAGGTACTACACATGCGGTCAACCCAGTCGCTGGGACGAAAAGGTTTGCCGGCCCGCGTATTGCCTTCGATGATGATTTCACCATTTTCTTGAACTTCATTTGTATGAACGACAGTTTGTTCTTTATTCATTTTATGTATATACCGTTAATTGAGCTGCAAGCAGCTTGATAATTTTTGCATTATAACATTTCAAGCATAAATGCTGGTGTTAAAGGCAATCGCTGCTTATGGCATGTATTCAAATACTTTAACGACTTTAGTCACGCCATCAGTGTTGCGGGCAATATCTACTGCGGCTTCAGCCTCAGCATTACTTACGATGCCCATTAAATACACTACGCTGTTTTCGGTGATTACTTTTACATAGTTAGCGGGAAAGCGGTTTTCGGTCACAAATTTTGTTTTAATTTTAGAGGTTAAATAAGTGTCATTGCTACGCGAGCTAATAGAAGATTTGGGACCAACTGCAATCTCATTGGTGATTGATCGTGTATTGGTAATCTCTTTTACAAATGCTTCTGCTTTTGTTTTTGCAGCATCATCAGGTACTTCGCCAGTCAGCAATACGTTTCGGTTATAGCTGGTTACGTTCACGTGAGCATTTTCCCCTAATTTAGTCTCCATTTGCTTAACGGCTTTTATCTCGATGTTTTCGTCTTCTACAAAAATTCCTGAAGTACGTCTATCGGCCACCATGGCGCCGCCAGCGGCCGCACCACCTACCACTACAGGTACACAAGCAGCGAGTTGAGTGATAAAAGCAGCAGATAAAACTAGTTTGGTAATTAGGTTCATGGGGGACTCCTTAACGTTATTGTCACTTTATTGTTGGTGTTGATTTGATATTACAACGCTTTGATATTACAAAGCCTGGTGAAAAACAATATACAATTTTTGCGAATGATACGCCTTTTATGCATCAAATGCATTACGTACCCATTCTATGTTGTTAGCATCCGCTTTATTCATTAAAATGGCGTCAAAGCGGCATAGGCAATCACCGTGCTGTTGTAAATAATGTTGCGCAGTTAAAATAAGCTTTTGTTGTTTTTGTGGTGTAATGCTAGCGGCGGCACTGCCAAACTGATTGTTAGACCTAAGCCGCACCTCAATAAATACAAGGGTTTTGGCATCTTCCATAATTAAATCAATTTCACCAAAACGACAATGATAGTTTTGCGTCACCATTTTAAGGCCGTGATTCATTAAAAAAGTTGCAGCAAGTTTTTCAGCTTCTAAACCAGCGTTATTTTGATTGATTTTCATAGGCGAGAGACTGTCTAAGCTGTAAACTTTGTGAATGACTAATTACGGTACATTATATGTGGTAGCAACGCCAATCGGCAATTTAGGCGATATTACCTTGCGCGCACTTGAAACTTTTAAAGCCGTAGATGCGATTGCCGCTGAAGACACGCGCCACACATCAGGCTTATTGTCGCACTTTGGTATCAGCAAAAAACTCATCGCCGTACATGAGCATAATGAGCATCAATCGGCAGAAAAGTTATTAATTCAATTAAAAGCGGGTGAAAATATCGCCTTGGTTACTGATGCAGGAACGCCAGGCATTAGTGACCCAGGCGCCGTGGTGGTTGATTTTGTGCGCAAAGCTGGGGTAAAAGTCGTGCCGATTCCTGGCGCAAGCGCGGTAATCGCGGCATTATCAGCTTCTGGTATCGTTTATAATGGATTTTTGTTTCATGGCTTTTTGCCAGCTAGCGGCGCGGCACGGCGCAAAGCGTTAGACGTGTTAAAAGCGCAAACGGTGACGTTGGTGTTTTATGAAGCGCCGCATCGTATTGTAGACAGTATTGTTGATATGGCTGCCGTATTGGGGGCAGAGCGGCGCATTACTATTGCTCGTGAAATTACCAAGACCTTTGAAACGATTCACAGTTGTGCTTTGCAGGATGCTGAGGCGTGGTTGCAAGCAGACGCCAACCAGCAGCGGGGCGAGTTTGTGCTGTTAGTGGAAGCGGCGGAGGTTAAAGATGCAGAAGAAATATCTGAAGAGACGGTTCGCATATTAAAATTGTTGTTGGCGGAATTACCGCTTAAGCAAGCTGTGAAACTGGCAACTGAAATTACCGATGAAAAGAAAAATACGCTTTATGAACTGGCTTTGAAAATTAAAAACTAACCGCCCTTCGACAAGCTCAGGGACCGTGTTCATCTGCGTTCCCTGAACTTGTCGAAGGGGGTAACTAGGAATGAATGGATGACAACAAACCTTACAATCACCCGCCCAGACGATTGGCATTTACATCTTAGAGATGGCGCAGCCTTAAAAGCGGTGCTGCCAGATACCGCACGGCAATTTGCACGTGCAATTGTGATGCCAAACTTACGCCCACCAGTGACGACGACAGATTTAGCGATTGCCTATCGCCAACGCATTTTGGACGCGCTGCCACAGGGCTCAAATTTTGAACCGCTGATGACGTTATACCTGACTGACAATACAACTGCCGAAGAGATTGTGCGTGCTAAAGCAAGCGGTTTTATCCACGGAGTAAAGCTTTACCCAGCAGGTGCGACAACCAATTCAGATTCTGGTGTGACGAATTTAGACCATTGCACCAAAGCGTTAGCTACGATGGAAAAGCTTGGCATGCCTTTGCTTGCGCACGCTGAGGTGACTGACGGCGATGTGGATGTGTTCGATCGTGAGTGTGTTTTCATTGAGCGCAATATGATTCCTTTGCTGAAAAAATTTCCAGCCTTAAAAATAGTGTTCGAGCATATTACGACTCAACAAGCCGCAGATTTTGTAACAGAAACGCCGAGTAATGTAGCTGCTACCATTACCGCACATCATTTATTGATGAACCGTAATGACATGTTCAAAGGCGGCATTCAACCGCACCATTACTGTTTGCCCATCTTGAAACGTGAAGAGCATCGCGTGACTCTGGTTAAGGCTGCAACCTCAGGCAATGCTAAATTCTTCTTGGGTACTGATAGTGCGCCACATGCTAAACACACTAAAGAAGTCGCTTGCGGTTGTGCGGGCATGTACACGGCGCATACCGCTATTGAGCTTTATGCTGAAGCGTTTGAAGCCGCCAATGCATTGGACAAATTAGAAGGTTTTGCTAGTTTTTATGGCGCAGATTTTTATGGTTTACCACGTAATACTGAGCAGATCACGCTGGTGAAAGAAAGCTGGAAAGTGCCAGATAGTTTGCCGTTTGATGGGGATGTATTGGTGCCGCTGCGGGCGGGACATGATGTGCAGTGGAAGTTAATTTAGGATTTGCAACCCATGTGTCGAGTGTAATTTTTTTCTTACAGTGATTGCTTTAGATGGATATATACCGCTAGCCAAAAGGAAAATAACCAAAGAACAGGCTGCCGCCTGCTCCCCACGATGCTGAGCAGCGCAGGCACGGCAGCAGGGGATTTAATACTCAAATCCTTGAAGTTTCACAGTTGATTGTCTATTGCAAAAAAACTCTCAAATTCCGTCATTCTGAGCGCAGCGAAGAATCCAGAAGGTTTTGTGCTTTTAAAGACTAGATTCTTCGCTGCGCTCAGAATGACAGCAGAGCGTGTTAAAATTCTTTTGAAGCTGGTCAGGCAGGCGCTTTCTAACTTGCTATGAAGCGCAGACTTGATGAGGTGTAGTTGAATCGAGAGATATTTACTTTTTGGAGGTGAATTTATGCGATTACTTAAATTAAAACTGATATTTTCTGGCCTTGTACTTGGCTTAGTAAGCGCGCCAGTGTTGGCGATTACGCCAGATGCAATGGATCAAAATGCCTACACGAGAGAATTCAAGTTACTCGATGTTGATGGTAACGGTAAACTAAGTTCGGTAGAAGTGAATAAAGATGAGCTTTTTGATGGCGGCGGTTTTAGCAAAGCGGATAAAAATAGTAATAAAAGCTTGGATGAAAACGAGTATGCGACTTACAAGTCAGCAGTGCAGCAAAAGGAAGCTAAGCGTGCAGCTAAAGATGGCGCGATTACCGCAAAAGTTAAAGCCAGATATTTAGCAGAGAAAAAATTTAAAAGCTTTGATGTAAGTGTAGAAACCAAAGACGGTATAGTGATGTTAAGCGGATTTGTAGATAATGAATCTACCAAAACTCGCGCGGAACAAATTGCCGCAAAAGTAAAAGGCGTTAAAGCTGTGAAAAATGGCTTGTTAGTTAAACCTTAATATAGCTAGAAGCTAACGTATTCAAATGGATAGAGGCTGATAACGCGGTTCTTCGTCTAGTAAAACAGGCTGGTAGTAGCGTTGCAAGTGGATAGGTTATGCTAAAGAGATACAACCCCATTTGGGTGGCTGAGTGCCGTGCAGGTGATTTTTGGCGTTTGAGGATTGAGAATTAAAACAATATCAAAAATAAACCCCACTCTTTAGGTGGGGTTTATTTTTAGTGCTGTTATTAGCAGCGAATTATCTAATAAGCTAAGCTGCTGTTTTACGGCGACGTGCTGAAAAGCCTATTAATCCAAGGCCGCCAAGCAATAATGCATATGTCTCTGGTTCAGGAACAGCAGTAACTGTAACATTGTCTAGTAGGCCGCCAATGTTGGCGTTACTGTTAGCATTGACATCGCCAAAGCCGAAACTGTAGAGGCCGTCAGTAGTAGGTGTATAGTTTAAGACATACCTCTGGAATGGTGCATTGGGATCATTCAGGTCGATTTGCAGAAGTGCTGTATTGAAGTGCGCGATCACAACATCTTCAAAATTATCACGATGATTACCAGCCAAGTCGAAGGAAAGGGCGTAGGCTTGGCCGCCGGTCAAGAAAACGCCGTGATTTAAATTAACCTGCACACCGCCTGCGGAACCGTCGAGGTCGACATAGCTACCGTTTCCTGGCAAGAAATCAAAAGAGCCACCCGAGCCAATAATGTCTACATTGCCACCGCCTCCTAGAGGTTCGTAATACCAGCCACCTTGCGTCACCCAGTTAAGCTGGTCTGCCGCATAGCTGTTAAAATCGTCCGAAAAAACTGCAGCTTGCGTTAATGTTGAACCTATGGACAGTGCTGCTATTAATGTAACTTTTGCTAGTTTCATTTTTGCCTCCTAATTAAGTAACGTAAACCAACTTTAAAATATAAAAATCTGGATACCCCATGTGCAATCATGCTCATCCAATTTGAGTAAGACAATAGCCCGAATGGGCTAATGCACTTCGGTTAAGCAGCTAGTGAATGTGTTAAATAGGCAACTTAAATTATATTAATGCATTGTTTTTTTTTGACTAAATTTAGGCTTGTAACTTAAATTTAGAGTGTTGGTTTGAAGTGGCTGAATATTGCATTTAGTTAATGTCTGGTTCGCATGTTAAAATGGTCTTGAAGCTGGCCAGACAGTCGCCGCCTAGCAATAGGGGGAGGAAAGTCCGGGCTGCGTAGAGCAAGATGACGGCTAACGGCCGTACGTTGAAAGCTGGTAACAGTATAAGGCGCGGAATAGGGCCACAGAGACGAGCGTATTAAGTTACGGTGAAACGCGGTAACCTCCATCTGCAGCAAGACCAAATAGGCTGGTAATGGCGTGGCTCGCGCTGCCAGCGGGTAGGTTGCTTGAGCGCACGAGTAATTGTGCGCCTAGATGAATGACTGTCAGCCTTAGCAATAAGGCCTACAGAACCCGGCTTATCGGCCAGCTTCACTTCTCCTTTTTTCTCCTTGATTACAATTCAAAAGGTTTCAGCATTATTCTAATAATTTACATTCACATAATTTTGTATGTGCTTAATTTATAAGGATATTATTTTTATCATGAAAATGCGCTAAGTCATTGACATATAAAGGGAAAATAGTAAAAAGGGCTTGCATTGCCCTTTTTTTTTATCTATAGTGCAGATTAGTGGGGAAAAGTGGGGTTTTGTGGAGAATTGTTCGTTAAGCTGCAATATCCAGGACGCATATTCAGACAGTGAATGTTTGATAACTACTAAGGGCTGGGTATTAAAGGCATGGTGCAAATGGCATTTTGGCAATTCTCCACTGTTTTATTGTTAAGGCTAATTTATAAAATTTATTGAGTATTAAGGAAAATAACGAGCGTATGTTTCGCGGTGCAACATCATTAAGTTTAGATGCTAAAAGCAGGCTAGCTGTGCCAACCAGGCACAGGGAGGCGTTGCAGCTTGAGTGCGCCGGTAACTTGGTGTTGACTGCGCATCCTCATCGTTGCTTGCTGTTGTATCCACAACCGGCATGGGAGCCGATTCAGGCCAAGATGATGGCTTTGTCTTCATTTGATAAACAATCCAGTGCGTTGCAACGTTTGTTGGTGGGTTTTGCTGAAGATATTGTGCTTGATAGCGCTGGTCGTTTACTGGTATCGCCTGTGTTACGAGATTTTGCGGGGCTTGATAAGGAGGTCATGTTGGTTGGCCAAGGTAGCCATTTTGAATTATGGAACATGGATGCCTGGCGTACTCAGCTGGCGCACGTGATGCAGAACGACAACTTTACGATGCCGGCAGAACTCGAGGGCTTCTCGCTGTGATTAAGGGCGTGAACAGCGCGCCCACTAAAGCATCATTATCTGCAAAATCGGCGCCTGCAAAAGGCGCTTTAACGTTAGAAAAGCATCCGCCAGAAGTGTCAGTGTTAAGTTCAAGTGCAAATTCAAATTTAGAAGAAGCCTCAACAGTAAGCTCCCATATTACCGTTTTGCTGGAAGAGGCTGTGCAGGCTTTGGCAGTAAGGCCAGATGGTATTTATGTGGATGGTACTTTTGGCCGTGGTGGACATTCTAAAAAAATATTAGAACAATTGGGCGCCAGTGGCCGATTGATTGCGTTTGACAGAGATTTGAGTGCGATTGATTCAAGTAAAGCGATTAATGATTCACGTTTTAGCATAGTGCATAGCCACTTTGCAGGTATGCAAGCTGAGTTGGCTGCGTTGGGTGTTTTAAAAGTAGACGGAATTTTGCTGGATTTAGGGATTTCATCACCGCAAATTGATGATGCAAGCCGTGGATTTAGTTTTAGATATGATGCGCCGTTGGATATGCGCATGGATCAAAGTAGCGGGCAAACGGCGGCAGAATTTATCGCCATAACAACAGAGCAGCATTTAGCGGAGGTTATAAAAAATCATGGTGAAGAACGGTTTGCTAAGCAGATTGCAAGGGCGATTATTACGGAGCGCAATGACGGGCGCGCCATCACCACTACTGGGCAACTTGCCAAGATCGTGGCAGGTGCAGTCACGAGGTTTGAGCCAGGGCAGAATCCCGCAACGCGCACATTTCAAGCTTTACGGATTTACGTCAATCAGGAGCTTGAGGAGCTTTCGCTAACGATGCCGCAGTGTTTGGCGCTATTGGCGCCACAAGGACGTTTAGCGGTGATTAGTTTTCATTCACTTGAGGATCGCGTTGTGAAGCAGTTTATTCGTGATCAAGCGAATCGGGATGACTTGCCTGCTAATTTTCCAGTGCGAGCGGCCGATTTGCCACAGCCCAAACTGGTGAGCGTGGGTAAGGCTATCAAGCCTGGTGCTGTAGAAATTAAACGCAATCCACGTTCACGCAGCGCGGTGTTGCGAGTGGCAGAAAGAACGCACGTAGCATGACGCGCCTTAACTTAATTTTGTATTTTGCGCTCAT
>CXWL01036527.1_pt1 | contig 12927 bp, 7 predicted proteins | sample 590931 | NCBI WGS metagenome assembly CXWL01 (sample SAMEA3498368, study PRJEB10139) | groundwater metagenome | biome: water well; material: biofilm material | place: Germany | collected 2015-04-27
CGCTGGTTTCATTGGCTGCTGGCAGCCAGCTTCCTCGGCGCCTGGTTCATCGGCGAATCCGAACGCTGGCGCAATCAACACGTCCTGCTGGGCTACGGGGTGTTGGGGTTGATCGGATTCCGCCTGCTGTGGGGCATCGTCGGCTCGCGGCACGCGCGCTTTGCGGCTTGGCCGCTCGCGCCGAAGCATGCCATGGGCTACCTGCGCAGCTGGCTGCGGCGGCGGCCACAGCACTTTGTCGGCCACAATCCGCTCGGCAGCTGGGCGATCCTGCTGATGATCGTGTTGTGCGTGACGGCCGGCATCAGTGGGTGGGTCGCGCATACTCGGGAAGTCCCCGAATGGGTGATCGAACTGCATGGCACGGCCGCCAATGCGACCCTGGCGGTGATCGCGGTGCACTTGCTCGGCGTCCTCATCAGCAGTCTCGCCCATCGCGAGAATCTGGTTGCCGCGATGCTCCACGGCTACAAGCGCGGCGACGTGGGGCAGGCCATAGTCGGGGCTCGCCGGCCGGTCGCCTGGCTGCTGCTGGCCCTGCTGGTGGCGCTTTGGCAGGGATGGATACCGCTGCCCGGGCTGCAGGCGGGAACACAACTGGTGCAATGGCCGCAGCCGCTGGACAGCGCCGACGCGGCGCAATAATCGCGGTTGCTGCGCGCTGAACTGTGCGGGCGCCGCGCGAGCAGGCGCAGGAGACACGCGCCGAACGGAGGGAGCTGGGAATGCGCCTGCTGCTGGTCGAGGACGATGGCATGCTCGGAGCCGCGCTGCGTGCCGGCCTGCAGCAAGATGGACATGCCGTCGATTGGGCGCACAGTCGCAGCGAAGCGGATGCCGCCTGGCTGTCGGGCGCCCAGCAACAGCAGACCTACGATGCGGTCGTGCTCGACCTTGGGCTGCCCGATGGTTCTGGAATCGAACTCCTGAAGAAGGCGCGGATGCGGGACGTGCAAACGCCGGTGCTGATCGCGACCGCGCGCGATCGGATTGCCGAACGTGTCAGCGGGCTGGATGCGGGTGCCGACGACTACATGATCAAGCCGCTCGATCTGGACGAACTCAACGCGCGATTGCGTGCGCTGGAGCGCCGTCATGCCGGACGTGCGCGACCCTGGATCCAGCTCGGCGAGGTGCTGATCGATCCGTCCGCGCGCACGGTCAGCAGGGCGGGCGTCGCGGTCGAGCTGACGGCGCGCGAATACGCCGTGCTGATGGCTCTGGCGCGGCATCCGGGGGCTTGGCTGTCGCGCGCGCAGATCACCGAAGCGCTGTACGGCTGGGACGAGCAGATCGAGAGCAACGCGGTCGAGGTCTACATCCACCACTTGCGCCGCAAACTGGGCAACGACCTCATCGAAAACGCGCGCGGTCTCGGCTACCGGCTGCCAGCGAAGCTTGAGCGGCCGACATGAGTGGCGTCTGGTCGCTGCGCAATCGGCTGATCGCGCTGATCGCGCTGGCGGCCCTGCTGGTCTGGGCCCTGAGCGGAGCCTGGCTGTATCGCGGTGTCCTGATCGAATCCGAACGCATGTTCGACGCGGCGTTGATCGAGACGGCCCATTCGGTGCTGGCTGTGGTGGCGCATGAAGTGGGCGACGACGGCGAGGATGGCGTCGAGGTCGAACTCGAGGCGATCGACCATGCGCACCGTGAGAGCCTGTACTTTCATGTCCGCGATGCGCGCAATCGCGTGCTGTTCCGCTCGCCGGGCAGTCCACACGAGCGCCTCGGCGATCGCAATGCGACCGGCTTGACGCAACGCCGCGTCGATGCGACCGATTTTCGCGTCTATACGCTCGCTTTTCCGGCCAGGAAACTGCGTATCGACGTGGCCCAGCCACTGAGCGAACGTGCCAGGGTGTCGCGCGCGACCGCCGTGCGCCTGCTGTTGCCGGGTCTGGTGCTCGCGCTGGTGCTGGCGCTCGGCGTGTACGCCATCGTGCGTCAGGTCATCGCGCCGATCGTGCGCTATTCGGAAGCCATCGATCAGCACGCGCCGGGCGCCGCCTCGACGCTGGCTGGCGACACCTTGCCGCAGGAGTTGCGGCCGGTGACTGCGGCCATCGATGGATTGCTGCGCCGCGTGGATGCCGCGTTGCTGCACGAGCGCACGCTGACCGCAGACGCCGCCCACGAGTTGCGCACGCCGTTGGCGGCGATGCGGGCGCAAGCGCAGGTGGCTCTGCGGGCGCACGACGAGCAGCAGCGCCGCGACGCGCTGCAGGCGCTGATCGACGGCGTCGACCGTGCCGCGCGGGTGGTCGACAGCGTGCTGACGCTGGCGCGTCTGGACGCACGCGAACTCGATCGGGCGGCGTCGCCGAGCGTGGATCTGGTGGCGCTCACGCAGGCGGTGACGGCAGAGTTCGGCGGGCGGATCGAGCGCGGTGGACTGTCCCTGACGCTGCGCCTGCAGCCGGTACACGCGCGTGTCGACGCCGACGCCATCGCCGTGTTGCTGCGCAATCTGCTGGACAACGCGCTGCGCCACGCCCGCGCTCGCATCGACGTTGGCCTGGCCGGCGAGCACGGCCGCGCCATCTGGCAGGTTCGCGACGACGGGCCTGGCATGTCGGATGACCAGCGTCGGCGCGCCTTCGACCGCTTCTACCGGGCTGGCGGCGATGGCGCCGGATTGGGCCTGGCGATGGTGCAACGGATCGCCGGACTGCACGGCGGCGAGGTCAAGCTCATCGACGGCTTGGACGGCCACGGGCTGGGTGTCGAGGCCGTCATCACCGACTGACCGCTGACCGCGATCAAGGCTGCTCCGGCAGGGGGCGGTAAAACCAAGGAGATCAACAGGTTGGTGCCGTGACCAGCGCAACTTTGCGCCTCGGCAGCAAGGTCCGCGCGTCATCTCGGCGCCTATGAGTTCCGGGAAATCTTTTCGAACGGCTTTGAGTGAGCGGCCTTGGGCACCGACAATCCCAGTCGGTGCAGACTTGCGCGATCGCGTGCTGGAGATGTCTTGGTGCCGCAAGAGCGCTGGATCAAGCTGGAGCAGGTGTTCGCCGATGCCCTGGAACTGCCGCAGGCGGCGCGTTCGGCGTTCCTGGCGCGGCGCTGCGGCAGCGATCTTGAGTTGCGCCGCGAGATTGATGAACTGCTGCGCTCGCACGCTGCCAGCGGCGTGCTCGACCACGCACCGCAGCCGACACCGAGCCGTGCTCCTGAGCCGTCGCTCGCGGCGGGCGCCTGCCTCGGCGCATGGCGTATCGAGCGTCTGATCGGTCGCGGCGGCATGGGCGAGGTCTATGCGGCAACCCGCATCGATGCCGCTTTCGAACAGCGTGCGGCGCTCAAGTTGCTGCGCTACGAGGCGGTCGGCGAGTTGGTGCGCTTCCATGCCGAGCGCCGCATCCTGGCACGGCTGGAACACCCAGGCATCGCCCGTCTGCTGGATGGTGGGACGGCCGCCGATGGTCGGCCCTACACCGTGATGGAATATGTCGACGGACGCACTTTGACCGACTACTGCCGCGCGCGCCATGCCGACTTGCAGCTGCGGCTGAGCCTGTTCATGCAAGTCTGTGACGCCGTCGCTTTCGCCCACCGCAACCTGGTGATCCACCGCGACTTGAAGCCGGACAACATTCTGGTGGATGCCGCAGGTGTCGTGAAGCTGCTCGACTTTGGTATCGCCAAATTGCTCGACGCCAGCGCAGCGGCCGCCAACGCCGACCACACGATGGCCCCGTTTACGCCCGACTATGCCGCGCCCGAGCAACTGAGCGGCCAGCCGGTCACCACCGCGACCGATACCTATGCCTTGGGTGTGCTGCTGTTTGAATTGCTCACTGGTGAGCGCCTGGTGCGCTCGGGCGGACTGCCATCGACCCGGGCCCGCAAACTTCTGCTGGATCGCAGCGCGCCAACGCCGAGCGTGATCGCCCAGGCCCAGGCCAATCCGCCAGTGCCCGCGCGCCTGCTGCGCGGCGATCTCGACGCCATCGTGGCCAAATGCCTGCGTCAGGAAGCGGCGCAGCGCTACGAAACCGTCAACGGCCTGAAGCATGATCTCGAACGCCATCTGCGCAAAGAGCCGGTGCTCGCGCGCAGTGGTGCGCGCGCCTACGTCGCCCGCCGATTCGTGCGTCGTCACTGGCTGCCGATGGGCGCCGTGCTGGTCCTGATCCTCGGTCTCAGCGCCGCCGCACTGTACGCCAATGCCGCGCGCTTGCGCACCGAGCAGGCCCTGCATCGCGCCGATGCGGTGCGCGATTTCGTCATCGACCTGTTTCGCCAGAACGATCCGGAAGCCGGGAACAGCAGGACCATGAGCGCGTGCGAGCTGGTCGATCTGGGTGCACACCGTGTCGAGTCCGGCTTTGGTGGCGACGCCGATACGCGCATCGAATTGCTTGGTGTGAGCGGCAATCTGTATCGGTCGCTGGGCGAATACCAGCGCAGCGCCGAACTGCTGGCGCGCCGGCTGGAACAGGCGACACAGGCGTATGCGCCAGCGGATCCCCGGCGCATCGAGGCGCAACTGGACATGGCTGGTGCCGAGATCGGCGCCGAGCGTTTCGATGCCGCCTATGCCCTGCTCGAACAGGCCTTGGCCAGCGCGGTACCGCAACGGGTCGAATTGCTGGCGCTGCGCGCCCGTATCCTGCTGGAACTGGGGCGACTGGAATCTGAGCGCGATCATCTCCAGCAGGCGATCGATTGGGCGCAACAGGCGATCGATCTGCAGCAGCGACTGCCGCAGACTGGGGCGGCGCAATTGGCCGAGGCGCTGTCCGATCGTGGTCTTTACAGCTTTCGCGCCGGACGCATTGCCGATGCCGAGCAACCCTTGCGAGCGGCACTGGAGCAGCTCGACCCACAAGCGCGCGACAGCTTTGGCATCTTGCTCAGCGTGCGCGAGCGCCTGGGCCGGGTGCTGACATCGCTGGGCCGATTCGATGAAGCACTACCGTTGTTGAGCGCGAACGCCGATGCCATCCGCGAACTGCTGGGTGACCAGCACCCGCTGTTGGCCAACGCATTGCATCAACTGGCATCGGCCACGCGCCAGAGCGGCGACAGCGCGTCTGCGATTCCGCTATTCGAGCACGCCCTGGCCTTGTATGAGCACAACCACGGTCCCGACCACAGTTTCGTCGCGACTGCGCTGACCGGCCTGGGGCAGTCGCTCAGCGCCGATGGCCAATACCCGCAGGCTCTGGCTGCCTTGACGCGTGCGCATGACATCTATGTGCGCACCCTTGGGCCCGCACACACGTACACGGCGATCAGCACCATCGCCGTGGCGGACGTGCAGCTGAAAGCCGGCAATCTTGCGGCCGCCGAGGCTGGATTCCGTGCTGCGCTCACCGCCTTTGCGCAGATCGGCGACGGCAAACACATCTATGCCGAAGCCGCGCGACTTGGCCTGGGCAAGACGCTTTCGGGTGCGCAGCGTTGCGGCGAAGCTGAGGCACCGCTGCGCCAGGCCCAAGCTCGCTTTGTCGCCGAGTTCGGCGCTGACGATCGCCGTGCCATTGATGCCGCAGCCATGCTGGTGCATTGCCTGATGCGCGGTGGTCGCTTCCAGGAGGCGCGCCAGATGCTCGAAGAGAGCGAAGCGGCGTTGGCCGCGTCGGATCACGACGTCAGCCGCGAGCGCGAGCGCCTGGCGGCAGCGCGCAAGGAGTTGGAGGATGGCGGCTGAGACTGGGCGCCTCTACTTCCCTAACTCCCGATGCAGCCACGCCCGCGCGAGCGTCCAGTCGCGGCGCACGGTTCGCTCGGAAATGCCCAGTGCGCGCGCGCTCTCGGCGTCATCAAAGCCGGCGAAATAGCGGCACTCGACCACTTGCGCCAAGCGCAGTGATACCCGCGCCAGCTGGCTCAAGGCGTCGTTCAGCGCCAACATCTCGGCGTCGTCGGCGATCGCCACATCCAGGGCCTCGTGCAGCGCCAACGGTATCGCGCCAGCGCCGCGTTTGTCGGCGCAGCGTGCGAGTGCGTGATTGACCAGCGCATGGCGCATCGCGAGTGCCGCAGCGCGCAAGAAGTGCGCATCGTCGTTCCAGGCGCGGGTACCGCGCAGCTTCAGATAAGCCTCATTGACCAGCGCCGTCGTCTGCAGCGTCGCGCCCGCACTGACGCGGCTGCGCTCGCGATGCGCCATACGCTTGAGGTCGGCATAAAACAGCGGCATCAGTTGATCGGCCAGCGCGCTGACCTCGGCGGGCAGCGACGCGTCCCACGACGCAATCGGTTGGATCAAACCCGCGGGATCGGTGGCACTCATCGCCGCAGCATAACGTCCGGGTCATATGCGATGGCCGCCGCAGTCGCCATTTCCGAGGTCCTGCGATTCGCTGAAGGGTTGAATCACCCCGGGCGAGCGTTTCCGGGTGGCCGATCTCGGTGCCGTTTCCTGTTAGTAGACCCAGATACCCCTGTTCGCGACACGGATTGGGCCGCTGGCAGAGCAGGGAAAGGACGAACATGACTACTCGACGACGATTGGCACCCGCTCCGCTGAAGCGATTTGCAGCCGCCTTGCTGGGGCTGGTCTTGCTGACGGGAACTGCGGCCCATGGCGCACCATTTGCGTACATCCCGAACTACGGTGCCAACAGCGTGTCGGTGTTGGACACGGCAACCAACAGCGTCACCGCAACCGTCACGGTCGGCAGGCAACCTTACGGCGTCGCCGCGAATTCAGCCGGCACCCGGGTCTACGTGTCGAATGCGGACCAGGACACCATTTCGGTCCTGGATACCGCCACGAATACCGTTATTGCCAGCATAGCGGTCGGCCACCTGCCCCTGGGCGTGGCAACAAATCCGGCAGGCACGCGTGTCTACGTGGCCAATTCCCAGGCCAGCAGCGTCTCGGTGATCGACACGGCGACCAACGCAGCGATCGCGACGGTTGCGGTGGGCAGCAACCCGCATGGCGTGGCGGTCAATCTGGCCGGCACCCGGGTTTACGTCACCAATGAAAGCGCCGGCAGCGTCTCGGTCATCGACACCAGCAGCAACCTCGTCGTGGCCAGCGTGCCGGTCTCCGCGTCTCCACGGGGAATCGTGGTGAATGCTGCGGGTACTCGGGTCTATGTGGCGCACTACACCAACTTTGGTCCGGCAATCGTCACGGTGATCGATACGCAAACCAATACTGCGATCGCCAGCGCGCAAGTCCTGGGCAGTTCCGTAGGCGTGGCGATAAACCCTGCCGGAACCCTGGCTTACGTGACCAACAACCGATCTCCCACGACCGTCGTTCAGGTGATCGACACACGCTGCAACGCCGTGATTGCATCCGTGCCGCTTGCACCGAATGCGTCAGGCGTGCGTCCGATCGCCTCAGGAATCGCGGTGAATCCGGCCGGTACCCTGGTCTATGTCACCACTTTCACCCAAGCCGGACCTTTCGTCGTCGACAACAACGTGAGGGTGATCGATACCGCGACGAACACGGTAATCGCGACCATCCCGGTCGGTAACACGCCACAAGCGTTCGGAATATTCATCAGCCCTGGCGTGGTGGTACCGCCGCCGCCACCAGTGCCTCCGGCGCCCATCCGCGTCACCGCCATCGAGGTCACCCAAGGCATCCAGGACCTCGCCGGCAGTGTCCCCACGGTATCGGGCAAACGCACCTTTGTCAGGGTGCATGTCGTATCCGATGGCCCGGCCATTGCCGGGGTTACCGCCAGCTTGAGTGGGCTCGGGACGTTTACGTCCGGAGGCACTCTGGTCAACGTGCCGCTCGGGCCGCTGGTCCCCTCGAACACCGGCGGTCCACGCCTCACCGTGCGGCCCGATCCGAAGCGCACCATCATCGACGACAGTTTTCTGTTCGAACTCCCGTGGCGGTGGACCAACTTCTCCGGCTTGCGGCTGCATGCGACCTTGAGCCAGCCGGCGGGACCCCCGGTGGCCAGTTGTGCCAGCGAGGTGGTCGCTGCCCCGGTCTTCGAGTTTCGCACTTTCACGTTGCTGAACGTGGCATTCGTGCGCATGGGCTACCAGCTTCCGGGGGTGGCCGATCCAGCCGCGGCGCTGGCGCAAACCTCGCTGTTGGAGCAGCGCCAGACCGAATCGTGGATGCGCCGCACCTACCCATTGTCGGAACTCAACACCGGGCCGGACTTCGCGCTGTTCGACGGCGCACTCGGCAGCTGGGTCGATCAAAGCGATGTCACTTGCCAGGCAATGCAACCACCGGTCGACAGAAACCTGTGCGCTTATACCTACACCAGCCTGCGACTGGCCTCGCAGTACGTAAAGACCGGGGGGCTGTTCGGATTGTTCAATAACGGGCTGATAGACCGCTTCGACGTCGTCTACGGTCTGATTCCGCAGCATCCCGCGGGACCCTTCACCCGCGGCGCCTGTTGCAAGCTCGGCGTCGGCGCGGGTCCGGCGAACGATGTCGATTATGCGGCGCATGAAATCGGTCATTTCCTCGGCCGCAATCACCCGGTTGAGGGCGCTTCGGCGTGCGACCACTCGCCGGACGATCCGAACTATCCGTATTTCCTGTCGTTCATTGCGCCGCCCCTGTCCAATCCGAATACCGCCATGGCCGGCTTCGATGGCGGCGATGCCAGCCTGGCCATTCCGATGCGCTTCCTGCCGCCCCTGACCAGCTTCGACGTCATGGGCTACTGTGAACCGACCACCTGGATCAGTGACTACACCTACAACGGTCTGCTGACTCGACTCCGGGCACTGCATCCCTCCAGCGCACCTGGAGGTGGCGTACGCGCGCCCGTCGCGAACACCGGGGCGGGAACGCCGCAAGTCGGCGACTGGCTAGTGGTGTTCGGCCAGATCCGGCCGGAAACGGCGACCGCGGGCATTGTCGAAATCCAACGCATCGACCGTGTTTTCAGCGTGCCGCCGCGCCCGCCGGGCAACTACAGCATTCGGCTGCTTGGCGACGGCGCAGTGACGCTGGCCGACTACTCGTTTGCGCCAACCACCACCGCGGATGCCCCGCAGCCTGGCTTCGGCCATGTGGTGCCCTTCGTGGCCGGAACCCGGCAAGTGCAGATCGTGGATACCGCTGCGGGCGGCGTGGTGCTCGCGAGCAAACCGGTCAGCGGCAATGCGCCGACGATCGCCAACGTCGCGCCGCAGGCAGTGCCTGACCCGATAACGGGATTGATGACGCTGGAGTGGACGGCCAGTGACGTCGATGGCGATGCGCTAACGTTCGAGGTGTTCTACACGCGCGACGACGGCGCGTCCCTGCAAGCTCTGATGCTTGGCGTGGCAACGGCGAGCGTCGTGATCGACACTTCGCAGTTCGGCGGCGGCAACGCGCGGTTTCGAGTCGTTGCAAGCGACGGATTGCAGACTGCCTATGCGGACAGCTCTCCGATCGCTCTGGTCAACAAACCACCACGCCCGCGCATCCTGACGCCAGCCGACGGCACGCGCGTCTACCTCGGGCAGGTCGTCAATCTCGACGGCGAAGCGAAGGATCCCAAAGACGGCGTAGTCGCAGCTGCGGATCTGGCGTGGAGCTCTCAGCAAGGCTCTCTTGGCTCTGGCGCGAAGATCTCACTGGCAAATCTGGCGGTGGGCTTCCATCTGCTCACGTTGACTGCGACCAACAGCGACGGCCTCACCGCGAGCCGCTCGGTCGGCATCACCGTCGACGGTAATCTCGATCCGCCGGGTCCGACCCTGACCGCCGGACCCGGACAGATCGGATGGCACGTGAGCGTGGGAGAAACGCAAGTGCAGACCGCCGAACTCGATGTCGGCAATCGCGGCAGCGGCAATCTGCAGTTCACGGTCAGCAGCGGCGCAACGTGGTTGACGGCAAGCATGTCGACCGCAATGGCGCCGGCGACTATCACCCTGTCCGCGAATCCCATCGGTTTTGCCAGCGGCACATCCACCGATACCAGCGTGACGGTCACCGCCGTGGGAATCCCCGGCCAGGCGATCACCGTCCCGGTGCGACTTGCGGTCGGCAATACCTTCGACGTCGGCAATCACACGCCGCCGGCCGTCGTGGATCCCGTTCATCGCGACGGCTTCGAATAGCCGACGTCAGCAGAGTAGCCGAAGTGCTTTCGGACAATTGCGAACCGCGCCAGCCAAGCAGCCGCCTTCGGTGCAGGGCGCCTGCCGCGAGGGTTTCTCAGAAAGCAAATCCCACGCCGAGGCGAATGGCACACGGTGAGCCCGGCAGGATGTTGTTGTTGCTGTGGGCCGAAGCAAAATATGTCTGGTCGAACAAGTTCTCAATGTTCAACTGCGCTTGAATGTTCGGTCGCATCGCGTAATACACGGCAGCATCGAAACGGGTGAGGCCACCCAGGACGATGGCGTTGTCGGTCGCGACGAACACCTCGTCGCGGTAGATCGCGCCCAGCCCAGCCCTGCACCCAACCGCGGCGTGAAGTCGTAGCGATTCCAGAACGAGGCGGAGTGCCTCGGTACTTGGCCGAGCGAATTGCCGTTCTGGATACCAGGGGTCCGGATCGCGCTGTCCTGCCAGGCGTAGCCTGCCATCAGCTGCCACGCGTGGGTGATTCGGCCCGCCAGGCCCAGGCCCAGTTCCAGGCCCTGCGCACGCTGCCCATCGACCAGCAGTGATTGCGCAGGGTTGTTGGGATCGGTGATGGCGACATTGGTGCGATCCAACTGGTAGACCGCGACGGTTGCCAGCAGCTGCTCCTGGATGTCCCACGTCAGGCCCCAAACGCGCAGCCGTACCCAACGTGTGTCGGGCCTCCTCGTTGGGCAGGTGAGCTACTAACCCGGCAACCTACGGCACGTCAGAAAGCTCCGACGCCCCGCGGGCGCTTGTCCTACACTCGGCAATCGCTTGCAGTTAACGTCGAAGGACACTCGTGAACATCCATCTCTGCGTTATGCGCTTTGCGGCCGCCATGCTGCTAGTGCTAATCACATTTGCTTGCCACGCCGGTAACCCGGGCACTTCAACCGAATCCCACGCATCACGGATTGTTCTCGTCTCTGGTGCCACGGGGAACCAGGGCGGTGCTACGGCGCGTGCGTTGCTTGCGCGAGGCTATACCGTGCGTGCACTCACCCGGCACCCCGAGTCGGAGAAGTCGCAGCAGCTCGCCGCCCTCGGTGCACAACTTGTCAAGGGAGACCTCAACGATCCAGCGTCACTGCGTGCCGCCGTGGATGGGGCATATGGCGTTTTTTCCGTCGGCGATTTCTGGGAGCACGGTCGCGACGGTGAAATCCGTCAGGGCAACAACCTGGCGGACGCGGCGCAGGCCGCGGGTGCGAAGCATCTGGTCTATTCCTCGGTTGGCGGCGCTGACCGCGCGTCCGGCGTACCTCACTTCGAAAGCAAATTCGAGGTCGAGGAACACCTTCGAACGTTGCAGGTACCGTGGACGATCCTGCGCCCGGTGTCGTTCATGGAAAATTGGGATGGGGAGCAACTGAGACAGATCATGGCAGGCACGCTGGCCAGCCCATTGAGCCCCACCACGCATTTCCAGCAGATTTCGGTCAGCGACATCGGCAACTTCGCGGCAGAGGCTTTCGATCATCCCGATGTGTGGGTCGGAAAAACCGTGGAGATTGCAGGTGACGATCGAACCATGAGTGAAGTCGCTGCAACATTTTCCGTGGCCATGGGCAAGCCGGTGCGGTATGTGCAGACGCCGTGGAATGATTTCAGCACCGAGGCTGGAGAAGAAATCACGGCAATGTTCCGCTGGTTCGAAGCCGGTGGATACAACGCCGACGTTGCAACACTGCGCCGGCAGCATCCGTTCGTCACTTCCTTCGAGGCTTATTTGAAGCAGCACCTGTCGAGCCAATGACTCCGCCCAACCCTCGGCGGACAGGCCGCGAAGCCGGTCCACGGCTCCGTTGATTCCTATCCCCCACCCCGGAACAACAACGGTCTGGTTGACAGATTGCGGGTGAGTCCGGTGTTGCCGGCGTGCGTCTGGCCCTCACGGCGCCAGCTTGCGCTTCAACGCCCGCGCCAGCGGTGCCGGCAGGCGCGGCAGCGAGCTTAAGAGCCAGGGCAGCACTCGGCGTTTGGCGCCGCTCAGGGATTCCGGCACCACCGCCTCGATCAGGTGCGGCCCGGGGTGCGCCAGCGCGTATTCGAGGGCGTGGCAGAAGTCCTCGGCGGTGTCGGCGCGCGCGGCGTGCACGCCCATGCCCTGCGCCAGCCGGCAGAAGTCGAGTACCGGGCCCTTCAGATCCAACTGCGCACGCGCCTTGTCGCCGATACGCTCGGCGCCGACACGTTCCAACTCGACGTTGAGCACCGAGTAGGCGGCGTTGTTGAAGATGATCGCGGTGATATCGAGCTGCTCATGCGCCATCGTCCACAGCGACTGGATGGTGTACATCGCGCTGCCATCGCCGATCAGCGCCAGCACCGGCCGGTCGGGGCAGGCGATGGCGGCGCCGATCGAGCTCGGCAGGCCCTGGCCGATGGCGCCGCCGGTCAGCGTGATCAGATCGTGCGCCGGGCAGCCGGCGGTCATCAGCGGCAGCAGCAGCCCGGAGGTGATCGCCTCGTCGACCACGATCGCGCGTTCCGGCAGCAGATGGCCGACGGCCTTGCAGACTTTCTCCGCGGTCAGCCGGCCGCGCGGCCTGCCGGGGCGGCCGGCGGGCTGCAGCGCCGGCTGCACACTCTCGGCGCCGAGCGCGCGCGCGAGTTTCTGCAGGCTTGAGCCAGCGTCCTGCGCCGGCGTCGCCAGCGTGTGCACCTCGCAGCCGGCGGGAACCAATTCGCTCGGCTTGCCGGGGTAGGCGAAAAATGACACCGGCGCCTTGGCGTCTATCAGCACCAGGTGCTTCAAGCCCGCGAGCTGCACGCCGGCGAGTTCGGCCAGATAGGCAATGCGTTCGATCGGCGGCCGGCCCGCGCCGCGTTCCAGGCGGGTCGGGAACACCTCGGACAGCAGCTTCGCGCCGGTCCTGGCGGTCACCTGGGCGGCGGCGCGC
>CXWL01095789.1_pt1 | contig 12921 bp, 11 predicted proteins | sample 590931 | NCBI WGS metagenome assembly CXWL01 (sample SAMEA3498368, study PRJEB10139) | groundwater metagenome | biome: water well; material: biofilm material | place: Germany | collected 2015-04-27
TTTCGACGATCATTTCGATCTCGACGCAGGCGCCGCGCGGCACTTGGGCCACGCCGAAGGCCGAACGGGCGTGCTTGCCGGCGTCGCCGAACAGTTCGCCCAGCAGCTCGGAGGCGCCGTTGGTGACCAGGTGCTGGTCGGTAAAGTCGGGGGTCGAGTTAACCAGGCTCATCAGTTTGACGATGCGCTTGACACGGGTCAGGTCGCCGCCACAGGCTTCCTGCAGGGTGCCGACCAGGTCGATCGCGATGGAACGCGCCGCTGCCTGGCCCTGCTCCAGCGACACATCCTGGCCCAGCTTGCCTGCGTTGACCGAGCCGTCGGCGTTCTTGGCAATATGGCCCGAGAGGAAAACCAGGTTGCCCGACTGTACGTACATGACGTAGGCGGCGGCAGGCGCGGCCGGTGGGGCAAGGGTGATGTTCAGTTCTTTGAGTTTTGCGTAGACGGACATGTTGTTCCCGATTCCGGTAAAAATGGACAAGGCAGTATTGTACGTCGGGCATGAGCACTTACCTACGCTTTTCCCGTTCGCATCAGCGCCGAACTTGCATCTTGCGCCCGGCCGCCACCACCCCGATGACGGCCAGTGCGAACGCGAAGTGCGACAGCGCCAGCGGTTCGCCCAGCAGGGCGGCGGCCCCGGCCAAAGTCAGGAAGGGCTGCACCAGCTGTACCTGGCCGACCCGGGCAATGCCGCCCAGCGCCATGCCCCGGTACCAGAAGAAAAAGCCCACCAGCATCGACATTGCCGACACATAGGCAAATCCGGTCCATGCCGCGGGTCCGGCCGCGGCGATCGCCTCGCGCTGCGGCCAGCTCAGCCAAACCACCAGCGGCGCCAGCAGCGGCGCCGACAGTACCAGCGCCCAGCAGATGACCTGCTCGCCACCGAGCGAACGCGACAAACGTCCCCCTTCGGCATAACCGGCCGCGCCAAGCAGCACCGCACCGAGCATCAGCAGGTCGGCCAGATGCAGGCTGCCGCCGCTCTGGCGCAGCGCGAATCCCACCACCAGGGCGGCGCCCAGCACGGCCATGAGCCAGAAGCCGGCCGAGGGCTTCTCGTTCCCGCGGAAGGCGGAAAACAGGGCGGTCGCGAGCGGCAAGATGCCGACCAGCACCGCACCGTGGGAGGCGGGCAGGGTACGCAGCGCGATCGAGGTCAGCCACGGAAAGCCGATCACGCAGCCAGCGGACACGACCGCCAGCGACGCAAGTGCCGCGCGCGGCGGCCAGGGGACGCGCTTCCATGCCAGCCAGGCGCAGGCCAGCAAGGCGGCCACGAGCGCGCGGCCCAGCGCGACGAATGCCGGCGGCAGCTCGGCCACGGCCATGCGCGTGAACGGCAGGGTGAGGCTGAATATGGCGACCCCGGCAAGGCCAAGCAGCATGCCGCGGGTCTCGGCGGAGAGCCCGACCGCACCGCGGCGGACGGACACGGCGGATTCTGCATTCATGGTTTCTTTCAGTGGATTTGCACGCTCGATACGGCTATGCTAGATGAAAATACCAGTACAGAGCCAATACACTTCTCCACATAATTGCACATACTGTTACGGACATATGACCAGTACACCGACCAGTCCCGCCGCCGCCAGCGCCGTGCCGGTTACCGCGCTGCTCGCACGCGGCGCCGGGGAGACGTTGATGGACCAGATCGTTCGCTCGATCCGGGTCCGCATCGACGACAAGCTGCTGCGCGGCGGCAGCCGCATGCCGTCGATCCGCCGCTTTGCCGCATCCCACGGCGTGTCGGCTTTTACCGTCGTGGCGAGCTATGACAAGCTGGTCGCCCAGGGCTACCTCGCGTCGCGCCGCGGCGCCGGCTTCTTTGTCCGCGAACGCTCGCCGCTCAACACCGGGGAACGGTCGGCGCCGCCGGCGGCGCATGGCGCAGCCGATGCCGCAGAAGCGCGCCCGCTCGACGTCGTCTGGCTGATCCGTAACCTGTTCCGTTCGGTGCCGATGCGCGATGTTCCGGGCGCCGGCGTACTGCCGCCTGACTGGCTGGACGGCCCCGCCATCGCCAACGCGCTGCGCAGCGTCGGCCGCCAGCACAGCAGCCTGTTGCTCAACTACGGTGTGCCGCAGGGTTTCCTGCCGCTGCGCCAGCAGCTCCAGCTGAAACTGGCCGAGCTGGAAATCGAGGCGGCGCCGCACCAGATCGTCACCACCGTCGGCGTGACGCAGGCGCTCGACCTGGTCGCGCGTGAATTCACCCGTCCGGGCGACACCATCTTCGTCGACGACCCGGCCTGGTACCTGATGTTCGGCTCATTTGCGGCCACCGGCGCGCGGGTGGTCGGCATACCGCGCCTTGCCGACGGCCCCGACCTGGCCGTACTGGCCGAGCTGGCGGCCTTGCACAAGCCGCGGCTGTACGTCATCAATTCGGTCCTGCACAACCCCACCTCCACCTCGCTGTCGGCTCCCAAGGCCTTCCAGGTCTTGCGCATCGCCGAGGAGCATGGCTTCACGATCGTCGAGGACGACATCTACTGTGACCTGCACCCTGGCAGCGCGGTGCAGCCGGCCACCCGGCTGGCTGCGCTCGACCAGCTCAACCGGGTAATCTACCTTGGCGGGTTTTCGAAGACCATGGCGGCCAACCTGCGGGTCGGGTTCATTGCCACATCCAGCGAATGGGCGCAGCGGCTGGCCGACCGCAAGATGCTGGGCACCCTGACCAGCAGCGATATCGGCGAACGGGTCGCCTACAAGATCCTGTCCGAGGGCGTCTACCGCAAGCACCTCGAGCGCGTGCGCAACCGGCTCGATGCAATGCGCGGCAAGGTGTTCCGGCATATGGAGCGTATCGGGCTCGATGCCGGCGCCCAGCCGTCGGCGGGCATGTTCGCCTGGGTCGACACCGCCCAGGACACAAACATACTGGCGGAACGCGCGCTGGCCGAAGACATCCTGCTCGCTCCGGGGAGCCTGTTTTCGCCCAGCCAGCTGCCCTCGACCCGCATGCGCCTGAACGTGGCAGCCATGCAGGAGCCCCGCATCTGGGGGTTCCTCGAAAAGGAGCTGGGCAGGTCTTGAAAAAGCAGTTGCCGTCCCAATATGGCTGCAATCCGTTCAACCCCACTTTATACATACGAGGAATAATATGGCAATCGCCGAAAAAGAGACCCTTGGCTTCCAGGCTGAAGTAAAACAGCTGCTGCAACTGATGATCCACTCGCTGTACTCGAACAAGGAAATTTTCCTGCGCGAGCTGATCTCGAACGCGTCTGACGCGTCCGACAAGCTGCGCTTCGAAGCGATCAATAACGACGCGCTGTACGGCAACGACCATGAACTGAAGATCAAGGTCACCTTCGACAAGGCGGCGCGCACCGTCACCATCTCCGACAACGGCATCGGCATGAGCCGCGAGGAAGTCATCTCGCACCTGGGCACCATCGCCAAGTCGGGCACCAAGGAGTTCTTCGGCAGGCTGTCCGGCGACCAGCAGGCCGACGCGGCCCTGATCGGCCAGTTCGGCGTCGGTTTCTACTCGGGCTTTATCGTGGCCGACAAAATCACCGTCGACACCCGCCGCGCGGGCCTGAGCGCCGCCGACGGCGTGCGCTGGGAATCGTCGGGCGAGGGCGACTACAGCGTCGAGGCGATCGAGAAGACCTCGCGCGGTACCGATATCGTCCTGCACCTGCGTGAAGGCGAGGACGAGCTGCTCTCGAGCTGGAAGCTGAAGTCGATCATCCGTAAGTACTCCGACCACATCTCGCTGCCGATCATGATGCAGAAGGACGAGTGGGACGCGGAGAAGAAGGAAACCGTCGTCACGGACGAATTCGAGACCGTCAACCAGGCCAGCGCCCTGTGGGCCCGCAACAAGTCCGACATCGCGCCGGAGCAGTACAACGAGTTCTACAAGCACGTGTCGCACGACTTCCAGGACCCGCTGACCCTGACCCACAACCGGGTCGAGGGCCGCAGCGAATACACCCAGCTGCTGTACGTGCCGAGCCACGCGCCGTTCGACCTGTGGGACCGCAACAAGCGCGGCGGCATCAAGCTGTACGTCAAGCGCGTCTTCATCATGGACGACGCCGAGCAGCTGATGCCGGCCTACCTGCGCTTTATCAAAGGCGTGATCGATTCGAACGACCTGCCGCTGAACGTCTCGCGCGAGATCCTGCAGGAGTCGCGCGACGTGAAGGTGATCCGCGAAGGCTCGACCAAGCGCGTACTGGGCATGCTCGAAGAGCTGGCCAACGCCGACGAGCAGGAAAAGAAGGACAAGTACACCACCTTCTGGAACGAGTTCGGACAGGTGCTCAAGGAAGGCATCGGCGAAGACGCGACCAACAAGGACCGCATCGCCAAGCTGCTGCGCTTTGCCTCGACCGCCAACGACAACAGCGACCAGACGGTATCGCTGGCCGACTACGTCGCGCGCATGAAGGAAGGCCAGGACAAGGTCTACTACGTCGCCGGCGAGAGCTTTACCGCGGCCAGGAACAGCCCGCACCTCGAGATCTTCCGCAAGAAGGGCGTCGAAGTGCTGCTGCTGACCGACCGCGTGGACGAGTGGATGCTGTCGTTCCTGACCGAGTTCGAAGGCAAGGAGCTGGTGTCGGTAGCGAAGGGCGGCCTTGACCTGGGTGGCCTGGAAGACGAAGCCGAGAAGAAGGAACACGAAGAAACCGAGAGCGCGTACAAGGAGCTGGTTGAAAAGATGAAGGCGGCGCTGGGCGACAAGGCCAAGGACGTGCGCGTCACGTTCCGCCTGACCGACTCGCCGGCTTGCCTGGTGGCGGACGAGAACGAGCTGTCCGGGAACCTGCTGCGCATGCTCAAGGCGGCGGGCCAGAACGCGCCGGAATCGAAGCCTATCCTCGAGATCAACCCGAACCACCCGCTGGTAACGCGCCTGAAGGATGCAGACGCCGACAGCGCCAGGTTCGCGGACTGGTCGCACATCATGTTCGACCAGGCGATGCTGGCCGAAGGCGGTTCGCTGGCCGATCCGGCTTCGTTCGTGAAGCGCCTGAACGAGATGCTGCTCGCCAGCGCCAAGTAAGATACACGTCGTTCCCGCGCAGGCGGGAACCCGTGCTGCGCGAGACATATAGGCTCAGTTTGGGTTCCCGCTTTTGCGGGAACGACGTGCTAAAGCCTGCTGCAAAACTCCATCAGCATCCGCTCGCCCTCGGGCCACTCGCCGTACCCACTGGCGCCGTTGATGTGTCCGGCATCGCCAATCTCCACGAACTTGCTGCCCCATGCCGCGGCGATCGCGCGCGCGCGATCGAGCGTGACGTATTCGTCGTTTGAACTGGCGATGACGATGCTCGGAAACGGCAGCTTCTCCATCGGCATCGGCCCGAACCCCTCCGCTTCGACCGGATAGCTCGGCGCGTCGACATCGCTTGGCGCAACCAGGAACGCACCGGCGATTCTCAAAGGCGAGCCCGCCGCCGCCCACTTGGCGACCGTGACGCATGCCAGGCTGTGCGCCACCAGCACCGGCGGGCCTTCGCTCTGGGCAATGGCCGCGTCCACCTCGGCCACCCATTCATCGCATGCNNCTGCCAGTGCTGCGGCCCTGAGTTCCACAGCCCCGCCAGGGTAATAACATCGCATTCCATGTCGCCTCGCTGGTTTGGTCGTTGGTAGGTCCATTATTGCATGGCCAAACCGCTGGCTCCCCGTTACCGGTACTCTAGAACGTGGTCGGCATGCGCACGGTGAGCGAGACGTCAGGCGTGTCGCGCGTGACCCCGGCACCGACCGAGACATTCAGGCTGCGCTTGTCGCTCAGGCGGTAGGAGTAGGCGACCAGCAGCGTGCCCAGCTGGGTGCGCACCGATCCTGGCAACGCAATGCCGTTCTGCTTCATGCGGCCAACCGAGCTGTGATCGTAACCGATGCTGACCGAGGCCTTGTCGTTCAGCGCCAGGCCCATGCCGAAGTTGAATCCGATGACGCCGCCGGGCTTCAGCTCGCCCAGCAGTTCCTTCTCGCCGTTCAGCACGGTGCGGCTGACGTTGCTGCGCTTGAAGTTGTGGGTGTAGCTGAAGGTGCCGAAGAAGATCGCCGGGTCGGACGGGAACAGCCAGGTCAGCGACGGCTGCAACGAGTAGAAGCCGGAGCCGGTCGGCAGGTCGAGCGGCAGCCCGGTGCCGGTGGCGTTCTGGCCCACGCAGCGGGTGGTGCAGTCGGTAACGACTTCGAACGGGTCCTTGCCGGTACGGCTCTTGAAGCGCAGCCCGCCGACATAATAGGGCTTGTCCGCGCCGCCATTGTTGAGCTGGTAGCGCGCCGCGAGTTCTGCGTCGCCGACGTCGCGGCCGCTGGTGGCGAATACCCGTTCGACCGCGGTGCCGGTAAACAGTTCGCGGCTGACGGTGGAATCGGAACGGTACACATAGGGCACCCGGCCTTCGACCTCGAGCCGGTTTGACAGGCCGGTACGGAACGCCAGCGATCCGGTCAGGGTATTGCGCTTGACCTCGCGCACGTCGATCAGGCCGATCAGCAGGGCAGGGATGATGGTGTAGCCGACCAGCGCCACACGGTTGTTCGAGGAGTAGCCATATTGGAGCGAGGGTTCGAGGATGTATTTTCCGCGCTGGGTCAGGATGCCAGGCTGTTCGAACAGCGGCGCCACTTCCGGCGGCCGGCTGTCCTTGCGCGGCGGCGTGCCAACCTGTTCCTTCGGCGTCGTTTCGGCCGCGACTGCGGGCCGCGCCGGCGCCACCGGCGTGGGGGCCTGGGCAGCGACCGGTTGCGGCGCACCCGGCGCCGCGCCCGGTGCCGGCGCCTGGCCGGTGCCACGCTCGGCGGCAAGGCTGCCTTCGTCGACGCCCCGCATCTGCTTCAGTTCCGCCGATAATTGATCGATCAGCCTGCGTTGTTCATCCAGTTGCGCGCGCAGCTTTTCCAGCTGCGCCGCCAAGGGGGGCGGTGAAGGCGTCACCTGCGCCTGGGTTGTGGAAGCCATCATTACGGCAGTAAGGCCGGCACAGCTCAAACGCCAGGCGGGTGATCGACGCATGTATCTCTCCGTAGATTTAGGCGCTCAGAGCGCTCCGATCCCCTGGAGCGCTGCGTCGCGCATACTTTGGTTAAAATTAAGGTCTTTCAGAAGCGACGTGCTGTTCACGCTAGAGCTTATCACCGTCTGGCTACGAATTATCTGGTCGTTAAGAGAATTCTGAATAAACGTACCAGAAATGCCATCGCCTGTGAACACATTGCCGACCCCGTTCTGTACCAGATTGGTCGCCGCCAGCGCTTCCTGGGCGTTCAGGGCTTCGGCGCCGGTCATGGCGCGAATGTCGGCAATCTGCAAGGAGGTGCGCGCGACGATGTCGCCGTTGATCGTCACCACGCGCTGGATACCCAGCGATACTTCAAGCCCGCCCGGCGTGGTGAATCCGCCACGCGCCTCGTCCAGCACCTCGGCCGACACCGGTTCCCAGTCTTGCTGGGAAGCGGCGGCCGGTGCCAGGGCCAACAGCAGCATTGCGCTGATCAAGCAGGGACGAGTGCCCATGGTGTTCCCCTAAAATTCCCCCGGACCGAAACGCGGCAGCGTCGCCATGTCCAGTGCGGTTCTGTTAACCGGGTCATCCAGGCGTGCGATCGGCGCGGCACGCCAGTCTGCAGCACCGTTAAATTCGGGCATGCCGTCGTACCCGTGGATGACGAACAGCAGTTGGTTCTTCCAGATCGACTGGAAATGGTTGAGCGACATTGCCCGGGTTCCCCGCGATGGGTCGCCGATCAGGATGCGGCCGTCGGCCGTGCCCTTGATGACGACGAAGTGGTTGTAGCCGCGCTCGGAGATCAGGACGATGGCGGGCAGCCTTGCTTTGAACAGCTTGTCAAGCGTCAGCTTGAAACCATCGGCGCGCAGGCCACGCGTGGCGAGGAATTTCTGCATGTCGAGCAGCGAAAAGCCCTGGGTGCGGATCTTGGCCTTGTCGCCGTCGCGGAACATTTGTTCGAAGACCGCCTGTTCGGTGACCGGGCGGTCGTAGTGATAGGTGAGCAGCGTCGCCACCGCGGCCGAGCCGCAGCTGAAGTCGAACTGCTGCCGCGTGGTGGTGGCCATGCGCGCCTGCTTGATGGACGTGAGCGGAACCTTCACCTGCAGGCCGCCGACGCCGAATTCGATGGCCTGTGCTGGCACCGCCAGCGCCAGGCCCAGTGCCAGCAGGGCTGGACAAACGATGGATCGCATCTTCATCTGAGTTGCAGGTTGACGACAGTGGCGTTCTGGATCAGGACGTTGGCTCCGCTGTTTTGTATGACCATGGGAATGCCGCTCATGTTGGCGAACGACCCGGAATCGATGATGTTGTTCCCGGTAACCACGTTGATGGCAGTGTTGCCGGTAACCACGCCGCTCAGGTCGGCCTTGTTGTTTACTGTTGACACGTTCGAGTCGCCGCCGCGCTCCTGGTCGAGGCGGTTTTTGGGCGCTGCCTCGCCGGCCTGTGCGACAGCAACGTCCGCCGGCGCGGGCGCGCTCGCCGATGCTGGTGCAGCAGCTTCGCCTTGCATTGGCGCTGGTGGGGGGCCGGCGAAGGTGCCCCCGGATGCGCCCAGTGCCAGCGCCAGTAGCGCCGCAACTGTGTTCGATGTTTTCATCTTGGCTCCGGTCAGGTGCGCCCCGCCCGAAGGCGGAGCGCGTGTTTGCGGCACAGCGCGGGGCGCTGTGCCGCGGGGGGGCTGCTTATTGGCCCAAGCTCAAGTTGGACTGCACAACACTGCTTTGCTGGATCAGCGAGGAGAATCCGTTGTTCTGGACTACCTGCATGATGCCCGCTGCCGACTGTCCAGCACTTGTCATCGTGTTGGACATGTCGAAGCTGCCAGCCGACACAGTGTTGGTGCCGCCAGGGCCGCCGGTGCCGGCCGCGCCGCTGCCGCCAGTGCCAGCACCGCCGGTGTTGGTGCCACCGTCGCCGCCAGCGCCGCTGGTGGCGGTGCCGCCAGTGCCGCCCGCGCCACCGGCGCCAGCGTTGTTGGTGCCGGCAGTTGCCGTGCCGCCGGTCGCATTGCCGCCGGTTGCCGCACCGCCCGATGCGCCTGCACCGCCGCTGTTGGAGGCGGCGCCGGATGAGCCTCCTGCTCCGCCAGCACCGCCGGCAGCGCCATCACCGCCAGCCGAGCTGCCGCCGGCACCGCCGGATCCGCCGGCTCCGCCGCCACCGCCGGTATTGGTGCCACCTGCGCCACCCGTGGACCCGCCGCCGGCACCGCCAGTGTTGGTACCATTGCCGCCAGCACCAGCACCGCCGCTGGCGCCGCCTGAACCGGCTGCGCCGTTACCTGCCGTCGAGGTCGCCGCAGCGCCGTCGCCGCCGGTGCCGGCTGCGCCACCCGAGCCGCCTGCACCGCCGCCGCCCGTGGTAGCTGCCCCGGTCGTTGCGGTGGCATCGCCCGCCGTGGAAGCACCACCCGTGGCCGCACCACCCGTGGCCGCGCCACCCGTGCCAGCGCCGCCGGTGGAAGTGCCAGTGTTGTTGTCGTTGCGACGGCCGGAAGTGCCGGCATCGCTGTTGCCGCCGTTGGTGTTGCCGCTGTCGGCGTTGCCGGCGTCGGTGTTGCCGCTGTCGGAGCCATTGTCTGCGTCGAGTCTGGTGCTGCCGACCCGGCCGCTGTCGCCACCGCTGGCGCCGTCGCCTGCGCGGCCTGCGCGGGCGCCATCGCCGCCGGTGGTGTCGCCACTGTCGCCGCCATCGCCGCCGATGCCTCGACCGCCATTGCCGCTGTCACCGCCGTTGGCGCCTCTGATATTGCCGGTGTCGCCGCCATTGGCATTGCCGGAGTCGCCGCCATTGGCATTGCCGGTGTCGCCGCCGTTGCCGCCACTGTCGCCGTTGCCGCCGCGGTTGTTGCCGCCTGCACGGCCGCCGTCGCCGCCATTGCCGCCGTCGTTTCCACCACCGCCGTCGCCGCTACGGGCGCCGATCGCACGGCCGCCGTCGCCGCCGCTGCCGCCGTCAGCTTCGCCGCCTTCGACTTCGCCGTTCCTGGCGTTGGCGCCATAGGCGTCGCCGCCGGATGAACCGGACGATGCTTTGCCGCCATAGGCCTTGCCGCCGTCGCCGCCTTCGCTTTCGGCATCGCCGCCGTAGCCCTTGGCGCCGTCGCCGCCATAGCCATTTCCACCATTGGCATCGCCATAGTTTTTGGCGGTGTTGCCGATATCGCGGATGTCGTTGCCGCTTACCGTACCGCGCAGGGTGCCGGTTGCAGTTGCGGACGATTCGTTAAAGGCATTGGACGCATTCGAGGTGGCGGTGGCACCGTTGTTGGCTGCAGCCGCGCCTAAGGCGTCGGCATCTGCATCGCCGTCGCTGTTGTTCTGGCCGGTGCTCTGGTCGTTGTCGCGGTTGCTGCTGCTGTCGTTGCGCGACCTTGCGTTGTCGCTTGCCATGGCCCCGGTACCGGACTGGGTGTTGTTGCTGGTGGCGTTCTGGGTGTTTCCGCCCGAGACGCCGTCTTTTACCTTGTTGGTCGGTTCCACCGCGTGCGCCGCTGCCATGCTGAATGCCATCGCGATTGCGGCCGCAATTGTTGTCTTGTTCATGAAAAAGCCCCTCCCGTTGATTGATTAACTAGTTAGCTCGCCTGAGCGACCGAGCAATTCAATCGATAGCAAGCTTAGTGCCAAGCACGAAATCGGCCTTAACTCCTTGATTTTGCATCATGTTGCGCAGGCATTTCCCCGCCAACTGTCCACTTCGCTTCCTGCGCGACTTTTTTTCGATTAAATGTGTCTCAACATTGAGACAGTGCTGTGTCGGGCTGCGCCGCGCGAACAGTGTCCGGCCCGAAGGGAAGGTGCGCGCGCACCGGGCCGCCGCGGCCGGGCCGGCGCGGGATCCTTGCGTCTCGGGGAGTTGTTTCAGGACTGGCACAGCGCGCCGGTGGTCAGCCGGCTGCGCGCACGCCGATGCTGTATTTGTTCAGCAGGCGGTAGAGGGTGGCGCGCGAGACGCCGAGTTCGCGCGCGGTCTTGCTGACGTTGCGGCCGGTGCGGTCGAGGCAGGCGCAGATCACGCTGCGCTCGGTGCTCGCGCGCGAATTATCGAGTTTGATCGAGTCGCTGGCGCCGCCGGCCTGCCCCAGGCCGAGGTCGTCGCTGGTGATCAGTTCGCCTTCGGCAAGCACCATGGCGCGCCGTACCCGGTTGATCAGTTCGCGCACATTGCCGGGCCAGGCGTGGCGCCTGATCGCCTGCAGCGCGCGGTTGCTGAAGCCCTTCAGTTGCGGGCTTTTCTCGTTGCTGTACAGCGTGAAGAAATGCTCGGCCAGCTGGACCAGGTCTTCGGTGCGCTCGCGCAGCGGCGGCACGACCACGGGAATCACGCTGAGACGGTAGTACAGGTCTTCGCGGAATTCGCCGCACGCGACCGCTTCCTGCAGGTCGACGTGGGACGCGGCGATGACGCGCGCATCGACCGGGATGCTGCGCGTGCCGCCGACCCGGTAGATGGTTTTTTCCTGCAGGAAGCGCAGCAGGTTCACCTGCAGGTCTTTGGGCAAGTCGGCAATTTCGTCGAGGAAGATGGTGCCGCCATTGGCCGACTCGATCAGCCCGCGCTTTTCCCTCGTGGCGCCGGTGAACGCGCCGCGTTCATGGCCGAACAGCTCGGTCTGGATCAGGCTGGCGGGCATGGCACCGCAGTTGATCGCGACAAACGGGCCGGCCGCCATGGGCGAGTTGGCGTGGATTTCATGCGCCGTGACTTCCTTGCCGCTGCCGCTTTCGCCCCAGATCAGCACTGGCGCGCTGACGCCGGCGATGCGGCGCACCTGCGCGCGCAGGCGCACGATGCTGGGGCTGTCGCCGGTCAGTGCATGGCCGCCGTCGCCGCCGCTGCCGCGCGTGCTGCGTTCGCGCAGGTTGGCAAGCCCGTGCGCGTGGCCGAGCGTATGGTGAAGCAGTACCGGGTCTGCCGGCGAGGTATGGAAGTCATGCAAGTGGTCGCTGGCGATGTCGCGCCAGCGCGGATGCTGCATCATGCCCGGCTCGAACACGCCGACCCAGCGTGTGCGCCAGTGGCAGCGCAGGAAGGCCGCCACCGCTTCATGGTCGTGGCCGCCGCAGGTGTCAAGCAGCAGGCCGACCAGGTAGCGCTGCTGCTGCAGCGCGCGCGCGGCATCGGCCAGGGACGCGACGATGCACAAGTCCCAGTCGCGCAGTTTTCCGCAATGCGCCTGCACCGCGGCGGCGCCGGTCGGCGAAATGCAAAGCAGCCGCTTGATGCCCATGCCTTATGCCTCCAAGCTTGCACATAATTAGCGCAAATTAAACCCGGCGGCTTATCTGAAGTCGCGCCACCGCGATTGCGCACAGATTATCCCGAAGAAGCTAAGTTTATACCTGGACGGCATAGCGTTTAAACATCGGCGGCTATTTATTTTTTGTTGTCGCGCCGATAAAACAACAGCGCATGACTGAAGCGGGTCCGGCCAGCGGTCTCACTCTGGGGAGGAGCAATTTTGGCGGCAACTGCATTTTGTGTCATTAAGAAATTAATGTAAAAAAGCAAGCGCCAGTATATGCCGGAATGTGAGAATTCGCGCATATTTGCCTGGCTTGTTTTTGGTACGCGTTTTGGAATGGTCCGGGCATATATCCGGCGCCTTCCGTATTATCTCGGGCATTATGGAAGGGCGCGGCCGGGCTATCGCGCGGCCGGCGTTGCTAGAGGGCGGTGCGCAGCGCGAACAGCTCGGGGAACAGCACCACGTCGAGCATCTTGCGCAGGTAGCTGACACCGGCGGTCCCGCCGGTGCCGGTCTTGAAGCCGATGATGCGCTCGACCGTCGTCACGTGGCGGAAGCGCCAGTAGCGGAACGCAGTCTCGAGGTCGACCAGTTTTTCGGCCAGCTCGTACAGCGCCCAGTACTTGTCCGGGTCCTGGTAGACGCCCAGCCACG
>CXWL01116200.1_pt1 | contig 12920 bp, 12 predicted proteins | sample 590931 | NCBI WGS metagenome assembly CXWL01 (sample SAMEA3498368, study PRJEB10139) | groundwater metagenome | biome: water well; material: biofilm material | place: Germany | collected 2015-04-27
TCATTATGGCGCTCCCCGAAATTAGGAGTGCTTATTATGGCATTGTTAAATTAGAAATGGAATTACATGCCATCGACCCGCGCGCCTGCTGTAACCTGTTCTGTCGGATGAGTATTGGTTTCAGTCGCGAGACGACTGTCAGAGCGCCAATCCGGGGGCTTGCCAGCAGCGCATGATCGGGAGAAGACTTTTGCGGGGCCGACTAATCGGGAAAACTAATAGCCAAGTCACCGGTTATTAGCGCTGTCGAAACCCCCCCCATCAATGCTGGGCTGTCTGTTCTATTTGGCTGGGCGCAGGTGTGCCACTCCACCATAGCTGCCGACCCACTTGCCGCCATCCGGTGTCGTCGCCATGGAAAACACGTTATCGGCCACCAGCCCGTCTGCCATTGTTAATAACTTGGTGAATTTACCGTCCTGCCACTGGACCAACCCTTTATTTGTGCCGATCCAAATCTGCCCACTGGTATCTTTGTGAAGCGAAAAGATATGATTACCCGGCAATCCTTCGGCAGTGGTGTATGTCGTCCAGCGCTTTCCATCGAAGTGCGATACGCCGCCGCCCCAAGTGCCGGCCCATGGCAGTCCGTCTTGATCAACTGCGAGCGCAACAATGTAATTGGGGTTGTACGCCACATCCACGTCTTGCAGGCCCATCTCCCTCTTTTGCCGCGCGTGATGCTCCGAAGCTTTGCCCGGGTCGGTCTTGAAAGCGGTGGCCTCCTTGACCTTTTCATACGGCGCACCCACGCCTTTGGCATGGTTCCAGTTGTCCCATTTCCCATTGGCGAACCGCGCCACTCCCCCCTCTGTGGCCAACCAGATCACACCATCCTTGCCCTCTTCCAAGCTATACACCCAGTCGTTTGGCAGCCCGCCATTGGTATTCTCGACTGTAAACAGATCCCACTTGGCGGGGTCGTCCAGTGCGCCGCCGCGCACCCGGTTGACACCCGACCATGTTGCGATCCAGATATCGCCATTTTTCGCCTCAATGACTTTATAAATGAAGGAATCCCCGACCCCATCCGGGATGTTGTAGTTCTTCCAGGTTTTGCCATCTTCATTAAGCATGGACATGCCGCCACCATAGGTGCCGACGGTAATCTGCCCCTTGATCTTGCCTACGGTGAAGGCACCGTTGGAAAGCAAGCCATTGGATGCGTCAAAAATCTTGAACGAATCATCGTTGGTATCGTAGCGCACCGTGCCGCCCGAAGTGCCGATCCATATCACTTTACCGTCGGCATAGATAGACTTGACGTTTTTGTCGCCTACAAGGAACTGGGTGAATTTCTGCGTCTGATCCACCTTTACCTTGCCCTCGTGCGCCTGCCTGGGTTGCTCTGAGGGCGCAGGCTTGCTCTGCTGCGCCTGCTGCTGTTGCGCCAACTCCTGCGCCAGCTCCGGGGTCAACGGCGGATGTTGTGCCGGTAAATTCCCGGCAGGCGCCGTCGGTACAGCGGAAACGGCCACTGCCGCCGCAGGTGCGGCAGCTGTTTTGTCCTGCTTGCTGCAACCCCCGGCAGTCAACCAGACAGTCATGATGGCGGCTATTGCCGCTGATTTATTGTCAATTCGCATATTTCTTCCTGTTGTTCTACGGTCAGGCCATGCCGCGAAGCTGCCTGACAGCCAGTGATTAGCAAAGGGATGCTACTTATCCAAGCCTATTCTCGACACGCCACGCCGGGTGCCTACCCAGATATCGCCGTCAGGTGCTATGGTAACCGCATAGGCAACATTTTCAAGCAGTCCTTCATCGCGACCGAACCTGCGCCAGGTTTTCCCATCATAGCGCGTCACACCCTTATCGGTGCCGAACCAGAGCACCCCTTTGGGGTCGCGGGCAATTGCAAAAACCATGTTTCCGGAAAGCCCATCCTTATCGGTAAAGTTGCTCCATGTTTTACCGTCAAACCGTGCCACGCCGCCACCCCATGTACCTGCCCAGACCGTTCCATCCGGCGCTGCAAGAATGGAGAACACATAGTTCGGGTTGTAAGTCAACGCGCCGCTAGCCAATGCGCTCAAGTCATGGCGCATGCGCGTGCCAAGCCCGGTATTCGGGCTGGCCTGAAAGCCGCTGGCATTGGGTGCGCCCAAGCCGTCCTTATGCGTCCACGACTTCCACGTCTTGCCGTCGAGCATGGACACCCCCCCTTCCGTGCCAAACCACACGCGCCCCTGGCTATCCACGTCCAAGCCATAAACCCATTCGTTCACAAGCTCCTTGACGTATGTCGTAAACTTATTGGTTTTGATGTCGAAGTGATTGGCGCCCGCCCAAGTGCCGATCCACAAGTCGCCCTTCTTGTCATTGGCGAAACAATAAATCCAGTAGTCGGCAAGCCCGTGCATCGGAAAATAAGTCTTCCACTTCCCATCCTTGTAGCGCGAAACGCCGCCTGCGTTGGTGCCAAACCACTTGTAACCCTTGGTATCAATGCCGATACCGAAAACGTACTCATTGGCCAAGCCGCTCTCGCGATTGAAGGTGTTGCGCGGCTTGCTCGTCTTGAGGTCAATTTCATGCACCCCTGTAGATGTGCCAACCCACATGGTATTGCTCGATTTCTCGACCGTCAGCGCACGCACGTACACATCGTCGCCAACCTCGAAAGTTTCCAGTACGCGCTCGCCTGCATCGCGTGGTCGCGATGGAGCGCTCGCCGCAACAGCAGTAAGCGTAAAAGCGGTAGCCGCGATCATCGCGGTAGTTTTAATGGCGAGCAGCATTTAATTGAGTGTCCTTAAATAGTTAATTATAACAGTAACTTCCTGATCATTAAGAATCCCAACGTATGCCGGCATCATATTGCGACCGGAGCGGATTATGTCAATCAGGTTCTGGTCTGTCCGGGTGAAAAGCTCTGCGCGGGAAAAATTCTTCGCCTCTGGAATGACGCTTATGCCATTAGTGCCGTGACAGCCAGAACAATGAGCCAAGTAAAGCTGCCGACCGTTATCTGCGGCTGACGCCGGTAGCGGAAACATGGCCAGCAATATGACAAAATTGGCTGAAAACAAGGCCAGACGTACACTCCGGGCTACCCGGCCAGACAGAATCACGTTCACGCAATTACTCCGTTCTCATTAGAATCTTTGAAAGATATACAACCTGAAAATTAAAACCATACAGGCATCTGCGCTACGAGCTGCCCGCTTGCCATTTTACTATAGCAACGCCCCGCATTAACACAAAGGTATAACTTAGTTTCAGGTTAAACCTTATTAGCGCCTCTTTTTCTTTTCCTTGACCTTCGTTATCCCAAGCAACTTGTTCGCTGTTGCATCCAACTCGTCGGCCTGTTTCGGATCGACAGCAAGCCCGTACTTCCCGGAACGATAAGCGCTGGCAAGCGCCATAACCGCCGGGACGTAGTCAATATCAGCGGCGCGCTTAATCCAGGGCAACGGATCGGAGCCGCACAGCGCGGCCGCATTGGCAATCATCTTTTCGGCTTTCGCCTTGTCGAGCATTGCGGAGAGAACATTTGCGCTAGGCCCCATGCAAGCTGCAGCCATCGTGTGGATTGATAGCATATGCCCCTGCTGCGCCGCCAAAGCATACCACTTGCGGGCTTCGTTCATATCCTGCTCCACGCCCCCTTCGCCCCCCTGGTACATAAAGCCCACACCGTATTGCCCATTGCCGTTATTCTGTGCGGCGGACTTGCGGTAATACTCCAGCGCCTGCTCGTTGGCGGCTGCCCGGTAAAGAATATAGCCGATCCGCGCCTGTGCCTCGGCATGACCGCCATCGGCGGCGCGCTTGTACAACCTGCCTGAGACTATCATGTCATCCTCCTTATCGGCCTTATCGGCTGCCGCGAAATCCTCCTCCGGAGTGGCGGCGGGAACCCCGCTCGCTGCCGCAACCACGCTTGCCGCCTGTTCGGCAACCGCCAATGACGCACAGAAAGGCAGCACCATTAACCACACTCCATACATCCATTCACGCATTATTTTTCCTCCGAATGTTTTTGGCGCCCCACATGAATAATCACCTGCGCCAGCTTTTATTTTATACAAATTTTCAGCCTTGGTTTGCAATCTTTTTAATTGGAAAACGGTATTACACATTACTCGCGATTCCCATATCCGCCAATTCCTCCATTTTGCGATAGAGGCTGGACAACCCGATACCGAGCTTTTGTGCAGCCACCTTGCGATCTCCCCGCGCATTTTCAAGCGCCTTGGCGATAAGGCTGGCCTCGAACTGCCGCAACTGCTCCCGCAAGTCGCCTCCTGTCGCGACAAACCTGTCCGTATCTTTTGGGATAGCATCCTGGCGCGAAATCTCCGGCGGCAGATCAACCAGTGTAATGCGCCCGCCATCGGCCAGGATATAGGCGCGATTGATAACATTCTCCAATTGCCTGACATTACCGGGCCAGTTGTAGGATTGCAGGATGTCATCAACCTCCGGGTCAATTTCCAGAATTCTCCCCGACGAAGAAGCGGCGCCGGCATTGCGCATCAGGTGCCTGGCCAAGCCGCTGATATCGCTGCGGCGCTCGCGCAACGGTGGCATGTGGATGTGGAACATGCTCAGCCGGAAATAAAGATCCTCGCGGAACTTGCCCTCCTTTGCCATATTCTCCAAATTGCGGTTGGTGGCGGCAACGATGCGCACGTCCACGCCTCGCGTCTGCTCGCTGCCCAACGGGCGAATCTGCTTGTCTTCGATTACATGCAGCAATTTGGTCTGCAAATGCAGCGGGAGTTCCCCGATCTCATCGAGGAAAATGGTGCCCCGGTCGGCTTGAGTGAACAGCCCCTTATGCGCCTTGTCCGCCCCCGTAAAGGCACCCTTGGCATGGCCAAAAAATTCGCTCTCGATCAAGTTTTCGGGAATCGCGCTGCAATTTACCGGAATGAAGGGAAATTCTGAGCGCTGGCTCTGCTCGTGGATTGACCTGGCGACCACCCCTTTTCCGGTGCCGCTCTCGCCGGTAATGAGGACGGTGCTGTTGGTGACGGCCACCTTGTTCACCAGGCGGTCAACTTGCTGCATGGAAGGCGAACTGAATTTGTATAATCCCCTGCCTCCACCTGCAACCAGATTGCGCAGCGCCTTGTTCTCTGCCCGCAAGCCGCTCATCGCCTCAATCTGGGCCAACCTGTGCAGCAACTCTTCGTTATGCACCGGCTTGACTATATAGTCCGTGGCACCAGCCCGCAGCGCCTCCACCGCCGTCTCCATTGATGCGAACGCCGTCACCATGATGAACTGTGTGTCTATCCCACCGCTTTGCGCCTTGAAACCGCGCACCAGCTCGATCCCATCGCCATCGGGCAAGCGGACATCGCACAACGCCACGTCAACATCTCCGCGGACAAGCTTGGCAGTTGCTTCGGACGCACTCGCCGCCGTATCAACCGAATAGCCGGCGCGACCAACCAGTCCTGAAAGTATCTGCCGGAGGGCAGCCTCATCATCAATCACCAGCACGTGCATACCATGCCTCCTTAAAGGTTACCTGCACCAATTGCCACGGTAGGGAGCCGGACCGTCACTGTCGTTCCGATCCCCAGCTCCGATTCTACGCTGATGGCGCCACCACCAGATTCGATCAGCGATTTCGAGATCGCCATGCCTATGCCACTGCCTTTGCCCATGGGCTTGGTGGTGAAATACTCTTCAAACACGCGGTCAAGCGTAGCCTTGCTCATCCCCGTGCCGTTATCGGTAACTGTTACCATGACGTCTTTCTCGCGGTTGCCGGTTGATATGATAATGCGGGGCTTTGGATCGGTTCTGCCCTCCGATGCGTCTGCGGAGTTAATGAGCAGATTCATGATCACCTGCGTGATGTGGTCGCCTACCCCGAATACCGCAGGAAGTTGCGGATCGAGATTGAGCAGCATATCAATGGAACTGAAGCGCCGGTCAAAACTGATGAATTTGACGGTGCTGCGGATCAGGTTGTTCAAATCCAGCAGTTCCCGTTGCGGCTCGACTGATTGCGGCATCGAAAATTCGGATATCTGGCGCGTGATATTCATCACCCGCTTGGCTTGCGCAAGGATGACCTCCGCCTGCTGAATGTATTGGCCGGAGTCGCACCCTTGGGCGGGGTGCAACTCCGACATCAGGCGCGCCGCGCCCACAATGGCTGACAAAGGATTGTTTATCTCGTGCGCAACGACGGCGGCAAGCGACCCGACCGCAGCCATTTTTTCCTTGTGGAACCGCTGCTGCCGGATAAGTTCCATCTGCATCTCGTGCTGGCGTAACTCGGATTGCATCTTGTTAACTGCCTCCATGAGCGAACCCATCTCATCATAACGGGTCACCACCAGCGGTTTGCCGCGGTATCCCTCGATGATCGCCAAGGCGCGGCCATGGACGCGCTGTATGTCCCATGCGAGCCGGGTGACAAAAATCATCACCAACCCTCCGAGAAACACGACGCCGACGGCCGCAGTGACTGACCAGACCATGGAAAGCCTGTCGAACGTCTTGCGATACCGCTCCAATAAAGCCTGTTTATTGCTCCTCATCATGATGGTGACTTGATCCATGCCGATAACCAGCTTGTGCAGGTTGCCACGGACTTCGGCTATAGTCGCCCGGGTTGGCGGCTTATTGGTCATATCCCTCATGTTTCCCCGCAGCGCGACAACATCGTCGAGGAGGAGCGGGTACGACTGCGCCACCTTGCTCAAGCTCGTTAATACCGCTTCGACCTGCACGGCGACGCTACGCACGGCAGCATCCATGCCAGTGGGGGTATCCAGCCCCGCAGAATAGAAATTTTCGTTCACGATGAGGATGGCGCGCGTCACCAGCATGTTGAGGCCAAGCTGGCGCTCCTCGTCTACATGCACTGCTTCCAGTTTCAGAAGGTCTGTATGGAGGGCGTTGCGCTCCCTGCTCATGACGAAACCCGCAGAAAGTGTGTAGATCACAAAAATGACCATCACCCACCCCCCTTTTTTCCGCAACGACATGCCGCTGAGCAATGTTGGCTGCTTGCGTGCGGGAGTGGCCTCCGGGTGCGCTTTCTCGTTTACATTGTTATTTGCCTGATCCATATTCACCTGCTTGCCGATCCGGTAAATTTTCCTGTGGCGCAAAACTTGCCTGCATGGTTCAACGTAAAACTCGCCACGCGAGACCTCGTCACTACTCTACTGACTGGAGATAACCGGCGACTTGCCCGCATGCGCGTTTGGTCGAATGGCTATAACCAGTTAAATGACCCCCGGCAAAGCCGGGGGCTTATTGGGTGAGCCCCTCAAAGGGGCCGATAAAACCGTGAGCCGCCCAAGGCGGCTATATGCACATGATCCAACATCAGATGCCCTTCTACCACTTCCACTTCTTTGTGCTTCGCTAACTCGCGAAATATCGCGCCAAGGTGTCGGCGCAACACTCCGAATATTTTCTTCTTCCGTTTCTTCGGAATAAATACAACGTGATATTTACAATCCCATCTCGTATGAGCGAGGCTCTGGCATTCTTTCATTCGTGAATCTCCTTCGTCTTTTGGTCAAGATTCAGAGAATCACTCCGACCGTCGCATAGGTCAAACCTTGGTGAGTCCCCCGGCATAGCCGGGGGTTTACCTCACTGAATTACTTGCCGCTTTAGCGGCTTAGTCATGGCTCTAGTGTCAGCAGCTACATCAGCGGGCTAAATTTAATTTTGGCACGCTATGCGCAGATCGCTCAATCAACTGGATTACCGCTTGGCGGACTTTGCGGTCTAATGTCCGATCCGCGTTGAAATCCCGATCCAAAAATTTGGCCTATGAATGCCCGCCTTTGCGAGATTTAGTTAACCACCCGACTAGTGCTGCGATAGCAATAATCGCTGCGAGAAAAACAAGCCATTTGGACATGCCCCCGTTTGTTGTTTTCTCAACAGGCGGGCTTTGTGGCGCATGGCCTTGCTTGTTATTTTCCGCCAGAACCTCGTTAATGGAAAGCACCCCCAATCGCTTTGCTTCGGTGGCGCTTTGGGTGAACCAGATCAGGGATCGCTTGCGATCTATCACCATATCTGCCGGCAAACTGTTGAAGTTGGGGATGTCGTATTCATGAAAGGTCGCTTTCTCCGAATTGAAGACGCCAACCTTGTTTCCCTTGTATTCCAAAAACCAGATATTACCGTTGTCATCATTCACAAGCGCAACAGGTGAACTGCCGGAGGTGGGGATAATGACTTCGTCAAACCGGTTCTGCCCGGGAGAAAACACTCCTATCCTGTTTGCCGTCACTTCCACAAACCATATCTTTCCATGCTTATCAATGGAGATTTTTCCCGGGTTTGCAAATGCAGTGAGCACTTCATATTCATGAAACACCTCCTGCTCCGGAGCAAATTCCCCGATTTTATTGGCATTGGATTCGGCAAACCAGATATGGCCTTTTTGATCGGCAGCCAGGCTCCTGGGGTGCCCGTTGACGGTAGGGATGGGGTACCCTTTTAGCGCAAAAGTTTTGGGGTCTATACGATAGAGATTGTTTTTATTGGAGGCAAAAAACCATATCGTGCCCTTCGCATCTACGATCAATTCTTCCGGAATCGAATTATGGGGAAGAGCGTATTTCGTGAAATATCCGTCCGCCGGTGTAAATCGCCCCAGCATATGAGGCTCTTCCACACTCTCAACCCATCGGGTCACGGTGAACCAGATTTCCCCATCGGGGCTCAAGGTGATATTTGAAAACCCGATATTCCCCCATGATGAAGGAAGAGGATGGGTTGCAAATTCTTTTTTCTCCGGGTCATAAACGGCCAGCTTTTTACCTACCTTCTCGGTAAACCAGATACGCCCAGCCGAGTCTATGGCAATAGACTGTGCCGAGCTGAGCCCTTCGGGTAGCGCCACCTCCTTGATCGGGGTTACCGAATTAACCTGGCCTTTGGCATTATTGGTATGGTCATGCTGTGCGAAAGCTGCCCCTCCGCCTATGAGCATCCCCCACAAGAAAAGCATCAGTCCACAAGATGCTTTATGCAGGGTAAGATTAAAAGTTGTTCTCATCGAAAATGTTTCCAGCATTACCAAACATGTGATCACCATGTCATCGTGGGCTCATAAAAATGTCGCAGTTGCCAGTTCGCATCCTTGTAAGATCCGCCTGCATGATCGTCACTGCCAGCATTGTAACCACCCAGGTTGACTTGCCGCTGGCGTTCCTTCTTGTAGTATTCCGACATATTGGCAGGGGGCAAGGCTTGCCTTTCACCCATCATGGGATTGTGGCAGGACGGACAGCCCAAGGTCTTGGCGGGAGATCCGCTGCCTATCACCGCTCCCATGGGAACAGCCCATACAAACCCTGCATAAACGGCAATCGCCACTATTGAGGTGGCCTTGACCCCAACACGAAGTTCTTTGTTTTTTCGAAAAATAACGGGTACCAGAAACAAAAAAACCAGCGCCAGGAGCGGGAGCCAAAACGTGCCAACCGATAACCATTTGGCATTATCCCCTGTCAGATACCAGAAGGGCTGAAACAGAAAGAACAGATACCACTCCGGGGCGGGTATGTGGGCGCCCTCATCCGGCATGGGCGGCATGTTTGGATCCATTGGCACCCTGATGAACCAGGATAACAATAACAACCCCAAAAATATAACCGATATCAGCGTGCCGGCCTTTACCGCGTGTTTCGGCCAAAAAGGATAAAACGACTGCGGATAAGGAGGAGCGTACTTGGGCTCCATGATGATTTCTACTTTTTTCTTTGCCATGTTTTAGTCACCCCCATGAACCTTTCAAAGAGGCTTTGATATCCCATATCTCCTCACCATTTTGAAGTGAAAAGATAACAGGACTGCGAGAATTAAAGGGATTACCAATATATGGGTAAAATATGCCGCATTGAGGGTAAAGGTATCAAGCAACATTTCTTTGATGGATTCCCCGCCAATCGTCCATGTTCCGATGTAATCCATCCATATCGCAAAAGACCAATAGGATCTCCAATCCCACGGGAGAATCAGCCCGGTTACAACCATGAAGAACACCATGAGCAATTGGGAAACTCCGGACAACCAGGTAAACGTCCGGGGACTCTGGTAGGCCTTCAGATAAAACACGATGACCATATGGGAAAATATGGTTGCCAGAAGGAGTGTGGAGGCCCACCGATGCATGTTTCTGAACAACCATCCCAAGGCCACCTCATTGCTTAAATGCGCAATACTTTGCAATGCCTTATCGGGTTCGGGTGCATAGAAAAAAAGCATGAACACACCGGAAGCCAACTGGATGAGAATGAGAAACAATGAAATGCCGCCAAAGCAATAAAAAAAATTTACGTGCGCAGGTATCGGCTTCCCTTTTTTTAACCTGACCCGCTCGTTGATCCACTCTGCAACCCTGGCAGCGCCCATTATTATTTACTCTGAGTAGAACTCTGTGGAGAGATTTCAGACTTGCTCGCCTCTATTGCCTCATCCTTTTGCATTCCATAGCTATCGCCGGTAAAGTCAATCCTCCATGTGTTGGTGGCAGGGTCAATATTAAGAGGCAACACCTCGTTCACCGCATATTCGCCACCAAAGCTGGATGGTAGCTTATAACTTATGGCGACCAGGGCCTGAGTCCCCTTGATCTCGGCTTTACCCACGTCCACCTTGAATTTTGGAGGGTAATTTTTTATAATTTCCAGAAACTGGTTCACGTTCATATTGGACGCTTCAGCATTGATCATCTTGTAGGCTTCACTGGCAGGTGTAGCGCCCCCTTCGATTTTCGCGGCCGAGATTAATTCATAGAACCTTTTTGTGACGGCTTCGGGCCCTTCCTCGGGCAGCGCACGAGTGCCCCCCATCCGGCCACATCCCGCTATCGCAATAGCGAGAGCAAATAATATGCAACTATAAAATGCTTTATTACGCTTCAGGATCAAAGCACGCTCCTCTCTTACCGTTTGAAAACACTCTCGGTCAACTCTCATCTACAACACTTTAATTTAAACCGCCATCTGGCAACGCCATCAGGGTTTTCCGTTAACCCGTCATAGGTTGCCACCACGCTCAAAGGATTTTTCCTACCAGACAACTTGCGGATAAAACCAGTGTTCCACCATAAACGTATTATCTTTAAGGTTGGGGTTCAATACCCTATCTTTGTATGTTGGCGGAGGCAGTCCCATCCGGATTCCCGCAGTAAGATTGTGGCATGAATTACAACCCATGGTTGGCGATGCATGGGAAACGGCATACATTGGGACGAACAAAACCATGGCCACCAGGAAAACAGTTAGAAAACCTAATGTTTTTGCATAAGCTCTTGCTCCCAAGGCTCTCCGAAAAGGCGCCGTCAGGTTTGCAAATACGCCGCTCCTTTCGATGGTGGAATGGGTTTCTTGCGGGGTCTTTTTGCCAATCTTCCGCGCCCTCAGATAATAAGGAAATATCGCCAAAACCAGAAAGATGATAAGCGGGATATAGAAGCCGAACAATGTCGCCATGAACCCTTTAAAATATAAATAGGGTACATAGAAGATAAGAATAAACCACTCTGCCGTTGGAATATTTTCACCATCCAATGGCATCGGTATTATCGCGGGATCCTGGGAAGGCATCGGCAGGGCATACGCCAGTACGGCAATAGCCAGCAGAAATGGGATGGTGAGCGGAGTGTGCTCGATGAGATACATGGAAAGCCCGCCCGTCCTCTTTTTAATCTTGGTAAGGGAGTGGATATCCATCAACACTAAAGTGATGGCCGGAAGAACAACAACATGTGTCACAAACGCCCGGTTAAGGGTAAAGGCGCTGATGAGGAAATCACTGAAAGAAGGTCCGATCAAAGGGATTTCGTTCACGTAATTAGGCACCATCTCCATGAACCAATATCCTCTCCATTCCCATGGCAGGATAACTCCGGTAAACAAAAAGCCCAGCATGGGCAGGTAGAGAAGAACACCGGTCAGCCATAAGGTCTTGCTTTCCCGGTTAAGGTAATCTTTTCTTAAAAAGCTTCTGATGAAATGCATTACTACGGCAACAAGCAAGAATAATGCGGCCCAGCGGTGCGTATCTCTTATCCATGCAACTGCGCCAAGCTCATTGTAGATGGTTTGCACACTGGCGTAGGCCTCGTTCAGATGAGGCGAATAAAACATCGTCAAAACCGAGCCGGAAAGAAGCTGAATAATAAGGAGGAGAAGAGCAATACCACCAAAAAAGTGGTGCCAATGCGATTGTTTAATTTTCATAAATCACCTGATTGTGTGCAGCAGCCCACATTTGATCCGGCAGGCAGCGAAGCTTGAATGATTTGAGGGAATGCGCTCTTCTGTACCGCAATGCCATTCGGGCGCCGATGGAGCCACTGATAAGACTGCGGGGAAACTACTGGAAAACTACTATCCATTTGACCGAGCCGTCCAAAAACGACAGCCTGGCATTGGTTATAGCCATTCCACTGATTCAGATTCTGTCGCAATAAATTTCACAAAGCATAAACGTGCGCCATCGCCAGCCTTTTGTTTTTCATCCAAAGTTTTGCGTGCCAGAGGCGGGCGCCTGGCCCACGGCCTGAAGGCCGTCTGGAATTGACGCTTGGGTGTATGAATCACTACCCAACTCTCCACAAGGCGCGTAGCAGATGGTGTGGCTTTGTTGCATCACGCGAATTTTATAAAACATTCCGGCTAAGAGTGCGCCCGCTAATTCTTTGTTGTCCCTGAGCCGCTCGCCCTTAACCGGCAACTCCCCTTGCTACTTACCGTCTTTGACGCAACGGAATCCTATGTAGTCTTTGCTATCATCGGGAATGCTGAGCAGGGCGCTGAAAACCGTGGCGGAATCCTTGCCCTCAAAAAACGACCCCCCCCTGAGAACGCTATAACGCTGGTCGAAACTGGATGTCCACTCCCACACGTTACCAGCCATATCCATGACGTCATACGGGCTCTTCCCTTTTTCGCATGATCCTACTG
>CXWL01002089.1_pt1 | contig 12918 bp, 12 predicted proteins | sample 590931 | NCBI WGS metagenome assembly CXWL01 (sample SAMEA3498368, study PRJEB10139) | groundwater metagenome | biome: water well; material: biofilm material | place: Germany | collected 2015-04-27
TTTTGATCTGTTGTATCATCGACGAAAAGTCGAGGCGTTGAGCATCTAACCATGAAGCCATCAACGATGACTCTTCATGGAGAAGCTCAGGGTTATCAAAAGGGAGTGCGCATGTTAGAGATTCTTGGGAAGACCAACTTTGACTTCATGGGCAAGCGCACGTTCGCGTTTCTCTTTTCTGGCGTGATGGTCTTGCTCGGGCTTATCGCACTGGTCCAGATTGCGCGAGGCTCCGCCAATCTGGGCATCGACTTTTCTGGTGGGACAGCTGTCCAGCTCAAGTTTGAGCAGATGGTCCGGATCGATGAGGCCCGTAAGGCCCTGCAGAGCAACGGCTTGGGTGATGCGGAGCTGCAGGAATTCGGACAGGATAACAAGCTCCTCATCCGGGTGAAGACCTCCACGACGATCGAAGAAAAGATAGCCGAACGTGTGGTGGGAGTCTTCTCCAAGGAGTTCCCGAACAACAAGTTCGTGGTTGATTCCACCACTGAGATCGGACCAACCATCGGGAAGAAGCTTCAGGAAGATGCGCTCGTCGCGATCGTCGTCTCATTTGTGGGCATTATTCTGTACATTGCGGCACGATTCGAACTTCGTTTTGGCGTTGCGGCCGCGCTGGCGACGTTTCATGATGTCTTGGCTGTGGTCGGGGCGTTCTATCTCCTGGACAAAGAAATTACGCTTCTGATCGTGACGGCACTCTTGACGCTGGCTGGATATTCATTAACCGACACAGTGGTGGTGTTCGATCGGATCAGAGAGAATTTAAAATCGCGCCGTCGGGAAAGCGAAGAAGCAACGATCAACACCGCCGTCAATCAGGTCTTGAGCCGTACCATCGTTACCAGTTTGACGGTCGTGCTTGTGCTAATCCCGTTGACCCTAGCAGGAGGAGAAGTGCTGCACGATTTCTCACTTGCGCTGCTCTGGGGTGTGATTTTCGGCACCTATTCCTCGGTCTTCGTGGCCAGTCCACTCTTGCTCTTGTGGCCGGGAGCCTCGGGTCGCCTCTTGAAACGCAGCTGAGGGGAATGCTGGAATAGAGGGTCGCGCATCGCCCGTCTGTCCCGTCCTATGGCTGGTGCGTGGTGGGTCGGCTGCACTCTGAACGTTGACCTCCAACAGGAACGTTCCTCGAATGGAAGCCTAGTTTCCACGTCTCTGTGGTATAGCCATGACACTCTGGAGCCGGTCTCACAGTCTCCAGCAGAAGACCATCGCGGCGATCGTGATGGTCGGTCTCCTGCCGCTGACCCTCATGCTTGCCCTCATTTATGTCGAAGAACGACGCGCCCTGCAGGAGTCGACGGGGACGAATTTCAAAGAAGTGGCCGTCGAGGCCGCCCGCCGGATCGAAATGCATGTTACGCGGGGTATGAACGAGGCCCAACAACTCGCGACCGCGCCCTTTCTTCGCACCGCCGTTTTGGAAGCCAACCGAACGTACGAGGGCAAAGACGCTCAGAGCATTTCGGACATCATCCAGGGTTGGCAACAGCGATGGAGGCAGCGAGACAAGCGAAGCGAATTCCCCCTCTTCGTTAACCGGATTGTCACCAATTATTTGATTCGATGGCACGAGATTCGAAAGTCAGACTATGTCGGCATCTTGGTGACCGATGGACAGGGAGCGTTGGTGGTCAGTTCGATTCCCCAGGTCGAATATTCTTATGCCAAGACCGCCTGGTGGCAGGCCGTGGTAAAAGGCGGCAGCCAGCATCCTTATGTGGGTGAAATCGCCTTCGACCCAGCGTTTGGGACTCACGTCGTCATCGTCGCTGCACCGATTTTGGATGATCAACATCGGGTGGTGGTCGGCGCCGTGACGATCCTTCTTCGGCGTGACACATTGTTTCAGTCCATTGCTGAGGGTTCGTTCGGCGTGACAGGCCATGCCATGTTGTTCACCTCGGACGGGGGTGTTGTGATTTGTCCTGTGCTTCCGCCAGAAGCCCACTCGATCAATTCTGAATTGATCAGTACGCTGGGGGCTCCGAAGCCAGGATGGGCAGTGGCCGCTGACGACTCGCACGGAAACAAGCGCGCCCTGATCGGGTTTGCACCGGTACGGTTTGCCGATCAGCTTGCAATAGGCAGTATTGGTGGGAGGCGCTGGATTACAGTAGTTCGCCAAGATCCATCAGAGACTTTTGCCCCACTGGGGGAGTTGATGGTCAAGGTCTTGTTATTTGGCATGATGGTGTTAGTCGTGCTCTCTGTCACAGGAGTGATCGTCGCCCGCCGAATCGTTCGACCGATCCGGATGTTGCATGATGGTGTCCATCAGATCGGGAGCGGACGCTTAGAGCAAAGACTGGAGATCAAGACTGGTGACGAAATTGAACGATTGGCTCAAGCGTTCAATCAAATGGCGAGCAATCTGCAACGCTCATTCAGGCAGATCGAACAGCAGATGACAGAGGTTCGACAGTTAGAAGAGAAGTATCGGGATTTGATCGAACATGCACCGGAAATGATCTGTCAATTTAATCGAGATGGTCGGCTGGTCCATGTCAATAAAACCGGCCTCGATAAGCTCGGATATACCCATGACGAAGTGTGGGGGATGAAGCTTTTTGACCTCGTTCCGACCGGACAGGAATCACAGGTGTCCCACTTTCTGGAGCAGCTGGCTTGTTTGGGGCAGGCCGCAATCGAAACGATGCTGTTGGCAAAAGATCACCGACCGATCGACGTGGAAATTCATGCGACGGCACTCTTCGATCAAGCACGAGGGGGACTGGTCCACTCTCGTGCGTTCGTTCGAGATGTGACCGAACGGCGCCAGTTAGAGCAGGAACTTCAGCGGTACACGATTGGGCTTGAGCAGGCGGTGTCGGAGCGTACACAGCAGCTGACAGCATCGCAAGCCCGCTATAAGTCCCTTTTCGATTTCGTCGCTGATTCGGTGTTTATGGTGAGTGCGACGGGGGCCGTCGTGGCCGTGAATGAACGGGAGCAACACGTCTTGGGCTATGCCGAGTCGGAGATCGTCGGGAAGAGCGTTCTCAATATCGTCCCGGACGCGCACCACCGAGCCTTCACAGGCTGGTTGTGCGATGTCAGTACGGAGCAACGGCAGGTCACCACTCAGGAAATGACGGTGTACCATGCCGATCGCCATGAGATCCCGGTGGAAATGGACTTGATTCGCGTCGATGGGACGGAACAATTGCTGGTGATGGTGCAGCTTCGCGATATTACTGATCGGAAAAAGCTCGAGCGTCAACTGCAATCATACCGAGAAGATCTTGAACTGAACGTGAGAGAACGCACAAGAGAGATCGAAGAGACCAAGCAGTACTTGGAAAATTTGCTCGAGAATGCCAACGACGTCATTTATACACTCGATCTGGATCAGCAGTTTACCTATGTCAACAGTAAGGTCAATGCGTGGGGCTATCGCAAGGATGATTTGATCGGACGGCCGTATCTCTCACTGCTATCTCGGCGTCATCGGGGACGACGTCTCAAGAGTACATTGGATATCGGGGCCAAGCAGGTGTACGAGGTCGAAGTTGTCACTCGGCTGGGTGAAGTGCGTGCCGTCATGGTCAGTGTCTCTCCCCTTCAAGGGGCCGACGGGGAGATTCTTGGAGTGCTTGGCATCGCGCGTGACATGACGGAGACCAAGAAGCTGGAGCGACAGATTCGCAATGCGGAAAAACTGGCCTCAATCGGCCAACTGGCAGCGGGGGTGGCCCATGAAATCAACAATCCTCTCGGAGGAATCCTCAATTGTCTCTACAACCTTCGAAAGGGGACCCTTTCCCCAGCACGTCAAGAGGAGTATTGGACCTCCATGGAACATGGCGTCCGTCGTGTTCAAAAGATTGTTCGGCAGTTGCTCGATTTTTCACAGCAGCACGAACCAGCTTTCAGCCCGGCTGATATCAATCGCATGGTCGGCCAAGTGTTAGGGCTAACCACGCATCTCTTTGCCTCCAATCGCATTCATTTGGAAACATTTCCAACCCATGACTTACCCAGTGTGATGGTTGATCGGCATATGATCGAACAAGTCTTGATGAATTTGATCTTGAACGCCGTGCAGGCCATGAGAAATGGCGGAGTGCTGACGATCAGGACTTCCGTGGCTGAGGGCATTTGCCGAGTCGAGGTGAGCGATACGGGGTCTGGCATTCCTGCATCGGTGCTCCCACGGATCTTTGATCCCTTCTTCACGACCAAAGGGGAAGGAGAGGGGACGGGGCTTGGTCTCTCAGTCAACCTTGGTATCGTGGAGCGGCATGGCGGGAAAATTTTAGTCGAGAGTGAAGTTGGAAAAGGAACGACGTTCACGCTGTGCTTGCCCGTGTCACGAGACCGTTTCTTTGCGGAGAGGGAAACATGAAAGGGTTGACTGTTCTGCTGGTCGACGATGAGCCCTTGATGCGTCTTTCCATGATGGATGCGTTGGAGGCTGTTGGCTGCGAGGTTCAGGCGGCTTCCACTGGCACGGAAGGGCTCGAAGCGATACACGAGAAGACCTATGACGTGGTGATCACCGACCTGCGATTGCCGGGTGTGGATGGGTTGACTGTGCTTCAGACGGCCAAAGGTAAAGAGCCCCAGACCGAGGTGCTCGTGATTACCGCACATGGATCAGTCGAAACGGCTGTTGAGGCGATGAAGCTGGGGGCATTTGATTACATCACGAAGCCATTCCAGATGGACGAATTACTGCTGATCGTTGAGAGGGTCGGTGGCATGATCGCGCTCCGTCGGGAGAACCAGGATCTCAAACATCAGCTCGAGGACAAGTTCTGCTTCAATGGCATTTTAGGGGCGAACAGTCAGATGCGCGGTGTACTGGACAAGATCAAGCTCGTGGCTGAGACCGATTCCACCGTCCTGATCGTGGGGGAGAGTGGAACAGGCAAGGAACTTGTCGCCAACGCGCTGCATCAGAACAGCCCGCGGAAAGGGTATCCGCTGATCAAAGTCAGCTGCGCCGCGTTGCCGGAGACGCTGCTGGAAGCGGAGCTCTTCGGCCACGAGAAAGGGGCCTTTACGGGCGCGTTGCGCCAGCGACGGGGGCGGTTCGAGATGGCGAATCGAGGGACCTTGTTCCTTGACGAAATCGGCGAAATCTCGCCAGTAGTACAGGTGAAACTTTTGCGCGCCCTGCAGGAACGTACCTTCGAACGGGTCGGAAGCAATGAGTCGATCGAAACGGATGTGAGACTTGTGTGCGCCACACAGAAAGACCTACGCAAAGAGGTGGCGCAGGGTCGGTTCCGCGAAGACCTCTTTTATCGGCTCAACGTCGTGCCGATCATCGTTCCGCCGCTCAGACAACGGCAAGAAGATATTCTGGTCATCGCCGAGTACGTCCTCGAAACATGTTCGCTGAAACTGAACAAACAACTGCCTGGGTTTTCCCAGCAGGCGCATGAATTGTTGCTCCGCTATTCCTATCCGGGAAATGTGCGAGAGTTGGAAAATATGGTTGAGCGGGCCGTGGCGCTTGGGCGGGACAGAACGACGGTGCAGCCGGCTGACCTCTGTGGATTTCAATCCTGCCCATATCTGGGGGGTGCTCCACAGGAATCTTGCGGCTTCTGCAGCGAAGGTTTGACCGGAGGGAAAAAGAAGAAGGAGATGTCCCTCACCTCACTTGCCACTGCACGAGAAGGCTTCGAAAAGGACTATATCGTTTCCGTGTTGGAGCGCGTGGATGGGAGTCGAACGACGGCATCGAAAATTTTGGGGCTGTCTCGAAAGGCGCTCTGGGAAAAGTGTAAACGCTACGGCATTCCTTCAGCGCATCGCGAGGTCGAAGAAACGGAAAGCTGACGATGTCTGAGCTGCCCACACGTGTGCGTTTGGCGATGAGTGTACCGGGCGGACGCTGCCACTAATGGCAAGGAGGGAGATCCGATGAAACGACTAGGAATGATGTGGTGTCTGTGCCTGATGGCTGTGCTGCCAGGATGTGTGGGCGGAGGAGAAAAGGCAGAAATCAAGGAAGACCGGCTGACCGTGGGGACAGTGCAGGGTGAGGTCAAAGTCGGCATGCCGGCCTCTCGAGTTGCTGAACTGCTAGGCAGCCCCAACATCGTCACGACCGATGAGAAACGACGAGAAGTCTGGATCTACGATAAGGTATCTAGCGATCGAGTCGATACGGCGAGCTCATCATTTGCCGGGATCATCATCCTTGGTGCGGCGTCACGGAATAGCTCCAGTTCTCAGCGCCAACGCACGCTGACCATCATTATCAAGTACGACGAAGATAAAATGGTCCGAGACTTTGCCTATAACGCCACACAGTTTTAACAGGATGCGGGAAAAGTCCGCCAGCGGCGTTCTCGCCTCGCTCAGAGGCTCAACGTACGGTTTGATCAGACGCCTGTTTAGACAGGCGATGGGTGGGCGGGTGAAAACAGTCTACGCGTCGCTTCTTCGCTCGCTGTGGCCTTGCCGGATGGAATTGTTGCGCATTCTGCATGGCGATTCAACGCTGTCTCGCACCTCGATATTCATGACGGATTCCGTAGTGAGCATAAGTTTTTCCACAGCCTATTAGGGAGTGTCGGTGGAATGATGCCACGATGGAGTGTCGCGGCAAGTACGATCGTGATGGCGATGGGGTTGATGGGCTGTGTCGCCCAGACGCACCCGCAGGACCTCTTTCAGCTGCAGGAAGAGAGCCTGCGGAACAGGGCGATGCAAACCCGTGTGTTTGAGACCAAAGATGAAGCCGAACTCCTCTCTGCCTCGGCAGCGGTGCTCCAAGATGTGGGGTTTCAGATTGAAGAGAGTGTGCGTGAGGTGGGATTTTTGCGTGCGGCGAAGGAGCGGAGCGCCAGGGAATATGGGCAGGATATCAGCCGCTTTGGGATCTTTGTACTGAGCACCGGATTGATCTTCGTTCAGCAACCTCCAATCATTATTGCCGTCGATCTGCATCAAAAAATCGCTGCGACGTTGGTGACTCGTCCCATCAATGCCGACGCCACGCGGCAGGAAGTCCGGGTGGTCTTTTACCGGGTCGTCTGGAAGGGGGACGGATCGGCAGGGAATCAGTCGATTGCACCGGGAGAACAGCGGATGGAAATGTTACGCGATCCGGTCATGTACCAGACCTTTTTTGCAAAACTGTCCAAGGCGGTATTTCTCGAACCGTTTGCACTCTAAGTATGAGGTCATGATGCGCCACCGTGTCGTTGGGGCTCTCATTGCGTGGGTTGTCGTTGCCATAACCTTCGGCTGTACCCCTCCACAGCCTACTCCGGACTTGCTTGCGCCGACCGACGCACAGATGAAGATTCGGAGCATCCAAACTCGTTCGTTTGATGTGAAGGATCGACAGACGGCGATGCGTGGCGTGATTGCCGCATTGCAGGATCTTGGCTTCATTATCGAACGGGCGAATGAGTCGCTGGGGCTGATCACGGCCGCACGTTTTGCCGAGCCGAACTTTTATGACATTGTGGGGATCAGTGTGACGATCCGTTCTGAAACCGATGGGCGAACGACGATCCGTGCGAATGCCATCTATAATAATAAGCCGATTGAAGATCCCAAGGTCTACCAGAATTTCTTCGCCACACTGGAACGATCACTGTTCGTTGCCAAGCAATGAGTCGAGCGGGTATGGCCGCCATGAAACGAGATCGAGACAGCTCCTTGACGTCGAGCGGTAGGCGCCGGGTGCAGCTTGCAATCAGTGGTCTGTTCTGTCTCCTCTTGCAAGGCTGCCCGATGCCCTATGAATTGCGACATCACAATCAATGGGACTCGCGCGATCAAATCTGGCTCTCCGATGAAAGTCAGGTCAAAATTCGATCCGCCCAGTCGCGGGTGTTCGATACCACCGACCGACAACGGATGCTGAGCGTCATCCTGGCCACTCTGCAAGACCTGGATTTCAAGGTAGAGGTCCTCGACGAAGAACTGGGAATCGTGTCCGGACGGAAATATGTCGAGACCGAGCAGGTCTATGGTGGAGATGTGAGCTATGTGTGGTATCAACCCGATGCACTCTTGGTGCTCAACCGCAATTACCGAACATGGGGCCCGTTCTATAACCGGAGCAATTTAGTGCGTGTTACGGTGACGGTCCGTAAGCGGAACGAGACTCAACTGGTCGTACGCGCGAGCGCACAGTTTTACCTTCGCGCCGTGGAGGAGCCGGATCTTTATCAACAGTTCTTCCGTACGGTGGAACAAGCGCTTTTTCTCCAAGGACAATCAGTCGAGTGAAAGTGACGATCACGGTCCCTTCTGCTCCCGTGCATCCGTACCTACACGGACGGTATGATGAGCATAGTGTGGGAGCGACCATCGTGTAGGGCAACGTCAAGAGGAGCAAAACCATGAATCTACGACTGAGAGTGATCAATGTGTTGGTGGGGGTTCTTCTCTTCGCCGGGCCGGCCTGTGCCGCTGAGCCGGCTGAAGTGGAAAAGTTCGTCAATGCGCGCATTGAGATCGGTGAGATGATGACGAACTATTTCAAGGGGGGCGCAGGTTATGGTGAAGGACAGCGTCCGTCACAGGAACATATGCAACAAATGGGAGCGGATATCAATGCCAAGCTCACGGCGCTCCTGGCGAAGCACGATCTGACCCTCGACGAATATCGCAAGCGCAGCCCAGAAGTGTTTGCGGATGATGCGGCGGTCAAGCACTATCTCGGCGAACATCCGGATCTCAAACAACGTTATGATGCCCTCCCACTCGATCGCATGGGGCGTGGGGGGAGTACCGGGCGGGGCTATTAGCAGGGTGTTGAACAAGTCCGCCAGCGGCGTTCTCGCCTCGCTCAGAGGCTCAACGTACCGAAGCGTACGCCTCGCCTCTTCGCTTGCTGCGGCCTTGCTGGACGGCCTTGTTGAACACCCTGCGGTCTATGATCTCCATGCTGTCGAGTGTGATCGTGCCGCGCAATAGTTTTTTAACAGCCTACTAGGCTCGATCGAGGGCCTTGAGTCTTGGTCTAAGTAGAGAGTCGGTTCTCCATGGAATATACACAGCTTGGTCGGTCGGGGGTGAAAGTCAGTCGGCTCTGCCTCGGCACGATGAATTTCGGGCCACAGACGAGTGAGCAGGACAGCTTCGCCATAATGGATCGAGCGTTAGATCTCGGGATCAACTTTTTTGATACGGCCAACGTGTATGGGTGGAAACTCGGCGAAGGGTGGACCGAGCAGATCGTTGGCCGGTGGTTTGCGCAGGGTGGAGGTCGTCGAGAGAAGGTGGTGCTGGCCACCAAAGTATTCGGCCGTATGGGGGAGTGGCCCAATCAGTCTCGCCTTTCGGCCCGCCATATCAAGCAGGCTTGTGAAGAGAGTCTGCGCCGGCTTCAAACAGACTGGATCGATCTGTATCAGATGCATCATGTCGATCGCGGAACGCCGTGGGAAGAAGTTTGGCAAGCGATGGAGCAGTTAGTCAGAGAAGGCAAGGTGGTCTATGTGGGCAGCAGCAACTTTGCCGGGTGGCACTTAGCTCAGGCTCAGGAAGCGGCGCGCAGCCGCCATTTCTTTGGGCTTGTCTCCGAGCAGAGCCTCTATAATCTCAACGAACGTATGATCGAGCTGGAGGTCATTCCTGCTTGTGAAGCCTATGGGATTGGTCTGATTCCCTGGAGTCCGCTAGGGCGGGGACTCTTAGCCGGGGTCTTGCAATCCGCAGGGAGTGGGCGTCGAGCCGACGAGGACCTACAAAAAGAGGTGGTCAAATCTCGTCCAAAACTGGAAGCATATGAGGCGTTGTGCGGGAAGATCGGCGAACGCCCGGCCGATGTCGCGCTGGCCTGGCTGCTGCACCAAAAGGCCGTCGCGTCGCCGATTATTGGGCCACGCACGATGGAACAGCTGGAGGGAGCTATGCGGGCCCTGAGCCTCTCGCTCAGTCGCGAGACCTTGAAGGAGCTGGACGATCTTTTCCCCGGCCCTGGTGGAGCCGCACCGGAAGCCTACGCGTGGTAACGGTGGGTCAATGGAAGTCATGCTGCACGAATCCTTGCGGCCTAAACGATCCCCTCACGTGGCTGTTTCACGAAAGCTTCGCGCTGTAGTGTTGCTGAAGATGCGGCAACGATTTACCCCATTAAAGCTCAAACTCGATTCGACATTCGGTCTCGGAACCGGCCTGCGCGGGTTTTTTGCGCAGGCCGGTTGAGCGATGGGTGAGCGGTTCCACCCGTTACGAGGTGAGAAGCTGATAGAGCGTAGCGATGCCGTTCGATCCGATCTTGTCTCCCACATCAGCTGCTGACCAATTGCGGTTGGAACCGAGAAAGGACCGTGAATCGAGTTCAAGCAGCCCAATAATGACTTCTGCGACAAAACGTGCGCCCACCGGCCCCAGCCCTTCGCCTTTCGAAAACTTCTTCTTGCCTTGCGCCCCCTCGTCCATCCGTCCGATAACTTTCCCTTCAGCAAGAATGTACAGCCAGAATGGTGTTGCCTTTGGCAGCCCAAGCTTGTCACCAGCCTCCCGAACTGTTGAGATCATCTGGTCAGTTATTTCATCTGCACCGGCAGCAATCATGGCCGCCGCAATCTGCTCCCCAGAGGGGATGAGGAAGCTCTGTGCCCGAAGGAGGTTACGGACGGCGAGCGATCGCTCGAATGCCGGAACTGTCGGAGGCATGAACGGCAGATCGAGAAGGACCTTCGCCAGCTTCGTATCCACTTCGCCAGCGCGCGCAAATTGACCATTGCCGCTATCGAGCAACGCAGCCCACTCAACCACTTCAGCAAGGCTGGTAACGGGCTTGAACCCAGTTCCAAGGGTCGGTCCGAACACGTCATGTTGAGGCCCGCCTGGTTTGACCTTGAATTTTTGCGGGATCATGGTGTGACCGAAGCGATAGGCGGCCGTGGCAAACTCGATAGGAATGAACGGCTCATGGACTCCGATGCACTCAGGCCGGTACACCTTCCTGCCGTTCGCAAGAATGTCGTCAACGATCCAGTTCCCGCAGATCGTTCGCAGGAAATCATTTACCACGATCCATTGGTAATGCCAGGTCACAATGCGGCGTGCTTCCTGAAAGAGCTGAGCACCCGTGGGCGCGTTGGGCTTCGCGGCAACCACATCCACAACCTTGTTGTGGAACCGCAGGAACCCTAGTTGTAGTTGAGAGATGACCCGGTTCTCGTCGTTTCGAGGGTCGCCGATGATTGCTGTGCCCTTGGGTGTTCTCGGCAGATCATGATTCTGCAAGTCATTGGGATCGCTTGGGTCCGCATAGTCTGAGCCGGTAAGTAGTTTCGATGCTCCGTCATAGAGATACGGGTGCGATCCTGGACCGTCCCCATACACGCAGTCCAGGTCGAGGGTCGGTGTACGCACATTCTCCGTTCCTACGGGATCATTCGTGGCTGTCAGGGAGGAACTGTCATCGAGGGTAATATCGTGGTCGATGAACTGTCCAAAGAAGATCAGGCCGGCAGGGACCTTGCTGGTTAGATTGGGTGCGCCCTTATCCTCCATCTTGCCGCCAACCTTGCCGATCTCATGGAGAACCAGCGGGTCGACATACAGTGGTGGTAGATCTTTGAAAAGGCGTGCGAAACGACCGGGCCGAAACGGAGTCTGGGTGCATAAGTGCTCAAGCCCTTTGAACGGAAGCAAACCGTGATGCTTGTTAGCCACTTGATTCTCCTTCGGTTAAGGTGACACTACTGTAAAACCTAGGCAGTGCTGGAACTGAAACCTTTGCTTTACTCAGTGTACGCAAGGCATTTGTGACAACCTTGTAGACCCCAGCGACCTAACAATGTTTAGGTCAAGCCGGAGCAGAAGCGGATCTGCCATTTTCTAGCGGTATAACCTCCATCGATTTTCCTGAACTATAAGGCTTCATCATCGTTTGTTCAATGAGGCGCGTTCTTGTGCGATTCCACATTCGTGAACAGCAAGCTAGATGCCAGCATATGATCAATGGCCCACATCGCCGGATGACAGCCTAAACCTCTTTACTTTCAGTGTTATACGTATTGCTGAGAAAAAAGACACCTGTTACGCATATCTCTTCAGCACAGACGCCTGTATCGAAAGCGATACATGAGGTGAATCCAATCTGATTCATGAGAGGGACTCAGCACGCTCGTGGCCTGTCTACTTTTTTCATTTGGAATGGTCGTTTCGGAAGGCGGAACACTGGAAGTCAGCGGGTTGGATGACACATCTCCACTCTTGCCATCGATTTCAAATCATGACTCTTGTGATGATCTCAGGCGAGAGATCTGAGGAGGAAGATGCGGAGATTGTCTCGAAGTGTCGCTCTGGTCTTGATCACGCCACTCGATTTGACTCTCTGGTAGCGGTCAGTCGTGTACTTCTGCTTCGGGCGGCCACTGATGGTCGTGGAATGGCCAAGTACGGAAGTTCGGTGCCGAGATCGCACTATCTTAAAGCGATCCTCAGCTCCGTCGCATTAACGTTGGAAATCAGCGGCTGCCGTAGGCAGTCCGCTGGATTGAGGTGTTAGACCTTCGGCTCTTGCTGTGTCGTGCAATGAATACCTCCGCCACCAGCTGCGATTCCATCAACGTTGATCTGGACCACGTCACGCCCAGGAAACGCTCGTTGCAGTTCGCGTTGAGCTGCCGCATCGGTTCGTGGATCACCAAACTCAGGGGCAATCACTGCGCCATTACAGACATAGAAATTGATGTAGCCGGCGGCGAAGTCGTCGCTGGCCAACTTCCCTCGAACCCTTGAAGGTCCCTCCAACACCACCACGTCCAGTGATCGGCCTTCGACATCCGTTGCCCTGCGCAGCAGTTCTAGATGCCGTTGTGTCACCGCATGATCGAAGGACTTCGGATCAGGATCATAGCCAGCGATCACCACTCCTGGGCGCGCGAAGCGCGCATAGAAATCGGTGTGTCCATCGGTGATGTCTTTGCCCTTGATGCCAGGCAACCAGATGATCTTCTCCAAGCCAAG
>CXWL01048023.1_pt1 | contig 12916 bp, 10 predicted proteins | sample 590931 | NCBI WGS metagenome assembly CXWL01 (sample SAMEA3498368, study PRJEB10139) | groundwater metagenome | biome: water well; material: biofilm material | place: Germany | collected 2015-04-27
GATTTTAACGGCCCGTTTCTGGGCTTGCAGACGCAGTACGGCTTCGGCGCGCACGCCGATTGGTGCGGCTGCTCGTTTGTGACGCCGGTGACGGACGCGGCCGGCGGCGAAGGCGGCATGATCGCGGGCGGACAGGCCGGCTACGACTGGCGCTTCGGCGCGTTCGTCGTGGAAGCAGGCGTTCGCGCGTCTTACGCCGATCTCGGCTTCGACCGTATTTGTGCCGGCGCCACGCGCTGCGTCGGCAATCTCAGCTGGCTCGGCGAGGCGCAGTTGACCGCCGGGTTCATCGTTTTCGGGGACATCTTGATTGCGGGCAGCGCGGGGCTTGCGGCCGGCGACGTCACGGCGAGCGCCGGCGGCCTCGTCACCTCCAGCGAAATCCACGACGGCCACATCTTCGGCGGGCGCGCCGAGATGGCGATGAGCGGCGGCTGGCGCTTCGGGCTCGAGTATCGCTTCTACGACATGCAGGGCACGAACACGCTCGACACGCCGACCAGTGCCGCCGCCGATGTCGACATCACATGGACGGCGCATGTCGTGGGACTCACGATCGCGAACGAGTTTTGACTTACGCCAGCCTTGCGCGGATGAACGTCGCGGCGGCTTCGATGGCGCGGGTGCCTTGGCCGTCGAAGGCTTGTTCGCAGACGTGTTCGCTGCCTGGCCAAACGCGCAGCGTCACATCGGTGCCCGCGCGATAGGCGCGGTCGGCCAACATGCGGGCGTCGTCGTGGAACGCATCGCCGCGGCTTGTCTGCACCAGCATCGGCGGCAGGCGGCTGAGATCGCCGTACACGGGCGAAGCGACGGGGTCGAACGGGCTTAGCCCCTGCAGATAAAGGTGCGAACAGATCGCGGGAAACTCCATGCGCGTGCCGGTCGTCGCCGACAGAGAGTGTGTGACGAGCGAGAGTCCCGTCAGCGCCAGATCGGTCCACGGCGAGAGCAGACAAAGGCCTGCGAGTTCGACGCCGCGGTCGCGCAAGCGGCGCACGGCGGCGAGCGCGACAGCGGCGCCAGCCGACTCCGCGAGCAGCACGATGCGTCGGCCGCTTGCGCGCGCGAACAGATCTTCGATGGCGCGCTCCACATCTTCGACGGCGGCGGGACAGGGATGCTCCGGCGCCAGGCGGTACTCGACGATGCACGTCTTGGTCGCCGCCGCCTTAGCGATGCGCGCGACGAGTGCAGTCAAACGCGGGCTTAAACCGACGACGAACGAGCCACCGGGGACATAGACGATGAGGCCTTCATCCGCGAACGCGTCGCTTTCGATCATGCGCGCGGGCACGGCGAGGCCTGCATCCTCGACGATGCGCAAGCCGTCGAGCGCTTGGCTCATCATGGCGGCGGGCGGCGCGCCGAAGCGGCGGGCCCGGTCGCGCCAGCCGGGCGCCGCGGCGAGCAGCTTGGCGCGGTCGCCGGTTTGGAGGACCGCGGCGACTTCGCGGGCGGCGCTCAAAAAGACGCGGCGTTTGAGGGCCACGCGCAACGGGGCCAGCCAACGTGCGAGCAGCGGCGGACGCCACGTCACGTGTTCGACGGTCAAGCGTCCGGCCGTTGAAACCAGGGACATAAGGGCCTCCCCAGGGTGGGCTTCGGCTGCTAGTCTAGCGCCAATCCAGAGTCGTGTGACAGGCCGCATGAGACACCCCTCGCGCCCGGCGCTCTCAACTCTCGCGCAGCAACTCGCCGCCGATCCGCGCGTGTGCGCCTATGCGGCGCGGCATCCGGATGTGCCGCCGCGGCTGGCCGAAATCGTGCGCTGGGTCGAAACGCGGCTGCACGATGCAGGCTTGAAACTGACGGTCGAACGGGGCGGTGCGGCGTCGATCGACTGGCGGCAGCGATTCGGACTGACGCCGGCGGAGACGCGGCTTGCGCAACACATGCTCGCCGGGGGCACGGCCGCGGACTATGCCGCGCAGCACCGGTTGAGCCCGCACACGGTGCGCAACCATCTGCGCGCGATCTACGCCAAGACCGATACGAACCGGCAAGTTTCGTTGTTGCAACTTCTACTCCGCGATCCGGGAAAAAATCCCTAGGACGGCGGCTAGTACTTTCGCGTCATGCGCGCGGCCCCGTGATTTGCGTATTGCTCGATTCCGCCCACCGCCTCTCAAGGGTTCGAGCGATGCGTCATACGTTCCGGTTGTTGTCGTCCCTCATCGCCATGCTGGTCAGCGTTGCCGTTGTTGCGGGCGTCCCCGCATTCGCGGACGAGCCGTTGAAAGGCGCGGGCGCCGGTTTGCAATTGCTCGAACAGCTGATGTGGACCAAGGACGGCGCCGACTCGATCACGGACACGATGGCGATCGTGGAGTGGGAACCCAAATACTGCCTGCCGCCGGACGAGCCGAACAAGGATAAGGAGCGCGCTTGGCTGAAGCTGCGCGAAGCGGCGCTCGCGACCTACATCGCGCGTTTCAACGCGCTCAAGCCCCAGTTCCTGAATCTGATCGCCAACGACGCGACGGCGCTGAAAGCGGTGATGGGCAAAACGGGCGGGGCGAACCCGACCGACGACACGTTCTTCCAAACGTGGCAGACCGCGTTCAACAAGGCGCGCGCCGCGATCAAGGCCAAACGGGCGGAGCTCGAGCCGATCGAGGAAGAAGACTGCACGCCCCCTCCACCACCGCCGCCGCAACCGGTCGATTGGACGGCAGGGCTGACGCCGCCCACGTTCGGGCCGCCGGACTTCCCGCCCCTGCCCGACCATCATTGTTCGTGGGACGACTATTGGGCGTTGATCCGCTCGATCCATCCCTATTTCAACAAGAGCGTCGAGGACGCGCAGGTGGCGGCGCGCTATCGCGACCGCGTGGGCGCGCGGCTCGTACGGGCGAGGGACGCGGGCGCGCCGGCGGATCAGGTCGCGCAACTGGAGGCGATGTTCAAGGCGGCCTCGGCCGTCGCGGCCGAGCGCCAGGCGCTGTCCGACAAGGCGGACAAGCACTACCGGGCGGCGAAGAAAATTCCCGTCATCGACTGCCGTCCGCCGGAACAACCGCAGCCGCCGCCGGCCGACATTCCCGGACCGAGCTACGAGATGTTCGTCTATCCGGGCGTGCCCGACCGCTTCTGCACCGAGGCGGAAAAGCAATCGGTATTGAAGCAGCTGCAAGCCGCCAAGGAAGCGGCGCGGCGCAACTACGAGAAGGCGAAGGCGCACGTGGCCGCGCTCGAGAAGCGGATCGCCAGCGGCGACCGCACGCCGGGTCTGGGCCAAGCGCTTGCTGACGCGCGGGCGGCTGCGACGAACAACTTCAACAAGGAGATCGAGCTCGACGGCATGTACTACAAGGCGCTCGCCATGCCCGTCGTCGATTGTGGAAAGCAAGTCAGCGACGCGCGCGGCACGGGACTCATGGATAACTGGGAGGGCGCCCTCGGCCTCGCCGTGCAGTTCGGCGGCGTCCACATGGGCTCCGGCGGCTTCCTCGGCTTCGAAGTCAGTCCGACCGACCGCGGCGTCGGCACGGTGCGCCCGAATCCGAGCGCCGACGTGCGTGGCTTGACCGGCGAGATAAACGTCGCCCTGAAGGACACGTTCGTCCAGGACGTCGCGGATCAGATCTTCGACCCCGGCACGACCAAAGTATTCATCAGGCCGCGGATTTCGATGTACGAGGCCGACGCGAGCGCCAGCGGTACGTTCGTGACGCCAGGCTCGACGTTGCTGCCGGGTCTCGGCGGTCCGACGGAGGCGGGCTTCATCTTGGGCGATTTCCCAGGCGTCTCGAACGATGTCGACTGGCGCTATACCACCGAACAGCGGGCCTATGACTTCGACGTTGCCCTGCGCTACGCGGGCGAGTTCAGCGGCTTCCGACTCGCGACCGACGTCGGCCTCGGTCACTACAGCGCAACACGCAGCGAACGCATCGACTTCGAGGTTCCCGATTTCGGGGCCTCGGGCTCGTACAGCGTCAAGAGCGACGTCGACGCGCCGTATGTGGTTCTCGGGGCGGACCTGACTTACCCGTTCGGCGGCGGCAGCGGTTGGACCCCTTATGTGAAAGGCCAAGTCGAGGGCCGCGTCTATTTCTATGACGCCGAGGCCTTGGTCCGCCACGAGCTCAACATCGTACCCGATCAGTTCCGCAACGTCGGCGACTCGGGCACCGCGTTCGGGTGGACGGGTGGGCTCGAACTGGGCGTCGACATCGACCAGGCCGCGGTGCAGCTCTACGTCGGCTATCGCCACATGGAGAACGAACTGTCGCCCGTCGCCAACATCGAAGGCGGCACAGCCGGCAGAACGACATTGGGCGTTACGACGAACGACCTCGATGACGTCGTCGCCGGCGCACGCGTTCGCTTCTGAGCGGAGGACGGAATACCGAATAGGGGGATTGGAAAGGCACTCTTTTCTGATCCCTGTTCTCCGTTCTCTGTTTTCCGCATACCATCCGCGCCGCTTCGGAGGGTTTGCATGAACAGGACTTGGATCGCGGTTGGGGCGGTCGCTTTGTTTTTGGTGTTTGCGGCGGTGATGGGGTGGTTGCCGCTCGGCGGGGGGCCCAGGTGTCTTGCCGACGACGCGATCGAGCCCGGCGTGCGGGCGAAGGCGCAGGGTTTTTCCAAATCGTTCTTCGAGGCGGTGCTGCGGCGCGACGGCGAGGCCGCTTATGCGATGCTCTCGCCCGCATATCAAAAGCAGACGTCGCGCGACGACTTCGATGCGGCTGTGGGCGCGATCGTCGACGGCGGCGGTACGTTCTCGAAGCTTAGCCCCCATGCGACCTATCAGGTAAGCCGCGAGCGTCAGCCGGGGCGCGTGATTTGCGGCAACTCGGAGAGCGGCGTGCAGGTGAACGCGCTGCCGGGCGCGGCGCAAGTGCACGTGCTCTACGGCGCGGCGACGCCGACGCACGACTGGGCGCTGACCGCGTGGCTGTTGCCCGCGGGCGAGACGTGGCAGGTGACCAGTTTCTACGTCACGATTTCGGGCATCGGGGGGTATGACGCGGCGCGGCTGCAGCATCTGGCCGACGTGCAGGGCTCCCAAGGCCACGCGTTCAACGCCTATATGCTGATGTCGGCGGCGTCGGCCACGGCGTATCGTGGCCCCGATTTTCAACCGATCTTGAAGCCACGCATCGATGCGGCGCTCAGCGCGCTCACGGTGCCGGCCGAACTCGCCGGCAATCCGCCGCGGGTGTGGAAGCTTGGACCGAAGACCTACAGCGTCGAGCAGGTGACGATCGTCGGCGCGGATAAGCAGCTTGGCCTCGTCATCCAATACCGCGACCCGGCGTGGGACCTCACCGATCCCGACGGCGAGGTGCGCAACCGCGCGCTGATCGACGCGTTCGCAGCCAAGCATCCCGATTGGCGCCAAGCGTTCGGCTTCATCGTCGCGCGCATCCTCAGGCCGGGCGAAGGTATGGGTTGGGGGACGGTGTTCGACGCGAAGAACGGGTATGCGAATGCGGCGGGGGCCGGCGCGGAAAACTGATGCGATGTGGCGCGGCGGACTCGTGCATGACTTAAAATGAAGTGGCGCTGAGGTTTGAAGCGCAGGCAAGGTCCCTAGTTAACGACTCGTTAACCGGCCTCCTGCGAACTGGCCTCACTCTCAAGGAGGCTTCAGATGCCCGTGCGCCGGATTCTTGCTGCCAGTACCTGCATGATCGCGCTTGCCGCCGGCGCTGCGGCGAACGAGCCGATCAACCTGAACATGATGCCGACGCAACAGACGGCGGGCGGCTGGTCGGTCGGTGGCGATGCGTCGTTCGACTGGTTGCGGCTGCCCGCGCACGGCAACGGCGTCATCCAATTCGACTTCACCGGCGGCGGCGTGCAGCCGCAGTTCCTGCAAGCCGACGCAGAGGGCTTTAGCTACACCCTTGGGCTCGCGCGGGATTTCGCGGGCGGGTGGCGGCTCGGGCTGCACGGCAACGTCATCGACGCGGACGGTTCCTCGTCGACCCGGTTTCAGATTCCCGACGGCACGCCCTACGTGCACGGTCTGCTCGGCGGCACAAACACCGGCTCCGGAACTTATGGCGGCACGGGAACGGCCGATCAAACGCTGGACGTGGAGGTGAGCGGCTTTGCGCTCGGCGCTTCGGCGGGCCAGGTGATTTGCGAAGAGAACGGGCGGATCGCGCGCGCGGACCTGTCGTTCACCTACCGCGACCTCGACACCGATTATCTCAACACGCAATACGACTTCGTGTTCGACGAACTGCACGTCACAACGACGTCGTTCGAGACGCGCAGCTTCGAACTCGTCGGGCATGTGTCGGGATCGATCCCGCTCGGCTCGCGCTTTCACCTGGGCGGCGGCGCTTCGGCGGGGTTCGCGTTCAAGGACTTCGAGATGGACGCAAGCTCGAACCGGCTCGACAGCGACTTCTCGGCGCTGCATGCCGAAACCGACAAGACGGGCTTCGTGGCAAGGCTTGAAGCCAACGTGAGCTATGACATCACGCAGACGATTTCCGCGGCGATCGCAGGCGGCATGGTTTACGATTCGGCAGTCGCAGCCTACGTGGCGCCGGACTACCTCGCCGGTACGCCTGCGCGGCTCGACACCAAGAATGAGACATCGCCCTATGCGGGCGTGCGGGTGAACGCACGCTTCTAGGAAGCGCGACGACTTTTCAGCAAGGCTTCGGCCGGCCGCGCACACACCGCCGCCGGCCGACGTGTTCGAACGCCGTCGCGCCGCGGGGCAAGGTCATGCGGCGCGCTTTTTACGCGCTTTGCGCTCGTGCTGGTGGTTGCCTATGGTCGGCTTGCCTCCGATTCACGAAAGCGATCTTCCCCTTGGACACTCATCAGATTATTGCGAGCGAGAGCCGCACCACGCATTCGCGCGCCGTCGTGAAGGCGATCACGTGGCGCGGCATCGGTTCGTTCGACACGTTCGTGCTCGGCTGGCTGATCACCGGGAACGCGGTGGTGGGCGGCTCCATCGCGGTGCTCGAGCTCGCCACGAAGATGTTTCTTTATTACCTGCACGAGCGGGCGTGGTCGCGCGTCGTGTGGGGCGTGAAGGCGCCGCCGCCCACGGTCACGCCGCCGGTGTAGCCGCGCGGCGAAGCACCTCTGCCTGGCGGGTGGCCAATGCATCGGCGTCGAAGCCCGCGATCAAGTCTTCGAACATGCGGTGCCAGTTGAGCTTCGCGTTCAAATGCACCAGCGCCGCGCCGACGCCCACGATTGCGCGGGCGACGAACACGAACTCGCGCGGCGGGCGGACCGCCGAGCCCTCGCGCATGCGCAGCTTCATCGCCCAGACTTGGCCCATGTCGGCCATGAACGACGGCGCACCCTCGGCGATCGTGCGTTGGCGGTCTTCGAGAAACGGCTGGAACACCAGCGACGACCACGGCCGCATCTTTTCCACCAACGCCGGCGTTGCATCCGCAAAGCCCCAATCGGCGTAGGCTTTGGCGGCCAGCGCGTCGTCGCCGGCGGCCTGCGCACGATACAGTTTCACGAGCGCGCCAACGACGCGCGCCGGAAACACGCGCACGCAGCCGAAGTCGAGCAGGTTGATCGCGCCGCCTGCACGCACCGTGTAGTTCCCGAGATGCGCGTCGCCGTGCACGATGCCGAAGCGGTAGAGCGGATGGAACCAGGCGTGAAAGAGAGCGCGCGCGATTGCGTCGCGTTCGGCTTGCGGGCGCGTGAGCGCATCGCGAAACGGCGCGCCCTCGAGCCACGTCATCGTGAGGAGCCGGCCTGTCGACAGTTCGCCGACCGGTTCGGGCACGGCAATCCGTTCGTCGCCCTTCAACATCGCCCCGAACAGGCGCATGTGCATCGCCTCGCGCGCGTAGTCCAGTTCCTCGCGAATGCGCTCGGCCGCTTCTTCGGCGATTTCGCTGGTGTCGAACTTGCGCTCGGCCATGCGCTGCAACGACAGGACGGTCTTGAGCTGCGTCAGGTCCGCCTCGACCGCCGACTGCATGTCCGGATATTGCAGCTTGCACGCCAGCGCCCGCCCGTCGTGCGCGGTCGCGCGGTGCACTTGGCCGAGCGAGGCAGCGTGCGCCGCTTTCAGATCGAACGATTTGAATTTCGTTTGCCAATCGCGCCCGAGTTCGGCCGCCATGCGCCGGCGCACGAAGGCCGGACCCATCTCCGGCGCGTCGCTCTGCAGCGTGGCAAGTTCGGCGGCGAATTCCGGCGGCAAGATATCCGGCAGACCGCCCGCGATCTGGGCGCCCTTCATCAGCGGCCCGCGCAGAGCGCCCAGCATGCGCACGACATCGCGCGCATTGTCGACGCCCATGACGCCCTTGCCGCCGAGCCAGCGCCCTGCCCCACGCACCGCAACGCCAGCCACGCCCGCGGTCACGCCCGAGTAGCGCTTCACGCGGCCGATCACGGTGTTCGCTTCGTCGTCTTTGCCGTCCACCATCGGGCGAGCCTAGACCTTTGGCGGGCGTACGCCTACGCCACCCGTATCCCGAACGCGGTGCGTATGTCGGCGAGCGGTTTGTGCATCCAGGCATCGTGCGCGTCCCACGGCCAGCGCTGCTTTTGACGCGCGCAGCGCCACAATGTGCGCGGTACGATCACGACGGAGGCTGCAATCGTCCACAGAATGTCGGTCAATCGAAGCTTGCGGTAAATGTCGAGCGACTCATAGAGACGGTAGCCACGCATTGCGCCGAAGCCCGTGGTCGTGCCGAAGAAGCTCGAAAGCTTCACAACGGCCTCGTGGTTCAGCGAGGTGTCGCAGCCGTAGACGACGTGCACGACATCGTGGCAGCGGAAGAATTCCTGCGCCTGTGCGCTCATCCCGTCCCCGCGTTTGAGAAACGGGTGTGCGTGCACGTACTCGGCAAGTCCCTCAGCGAGCGTTGCGGTGCTGTTCTGCGATTGATACGCGAGCATGCGTTGCGCTCCCACAAACCTCGGGCGATATAGCACGGACACCCGCTTCGCGGCGCACGGTTGTGCTGCGCCGCACTGTAAACAATCGCCAGGCTGCAAATCCGGATCCCAACAGCCACGGTCCGGCAAATATCGAGGGCGCGCCATGTCGCGCATGCCGAATCTCTGCCACACTTGGCAAAAGACGCCGAGGGAACCGACTATGCACGTCATATCGCGCGCCGCGCTCGTTCTCATCGCACTCGTTTTTGCCTACGTACCGGCGCACGGGCAACCGCAAACGGTCGTCACGCAAGTGCAGCTCGGCGTGCGCGAAGCGGGCAAGACCTATCCGCTCGCGCTCAACGCCGCGAACGCCGACTGCAACGAACCGCTCGACTTCCGCTTCACCTCGAACGCGGCATGGCTGAAGCTGCCCGCCGATCCGGTGGTGCGCGGCGTCGCGACCGGCCAGTCGCGCCCGCTGCAAGCGACAATCGACCTCACCAATATGTCCCCGGGGCACTATCAGGCGAGCGTGGAGGTCGAGTGCGAGAACTGCGGCTGGTTCATCTTCCAAAGCTGCAAGATCGACAAACAGCAGATCGTCTTTTTCTTGGATGTCGCCCCCGCCGCTGCGCCGCAACCGCCGGCCGCGGCGATCGACCCGAACGACCCGCGCATTCCGGAACCGCAAAGGGCGAAGCTGAAAGCGGCCATCGGCGCGCTCGACAAGGCGAACGCGAAGAAAAAACCGTGCGAAGAAGAGCTGGACCGTCTGGCAGCGGCCGCGCAAGCTGCGCGGGAGGCGGCGGACAAAGCAGCGAAAGCAGCGAAGGAGGCGGCCGACAAGGCGGCCCAGGCCGAAGAGGCTGCGAAGAAGGCGCAAGCGAAGGCCGACGCCGCGGACAAGGAAGCGAAGGCAGCAAAAGAGCACGCCGCGAAGACCGAAGCCGCGCAAGGCGTGAACGCGAAAGACACGCAGGAAGCAAAAGCAGCGGCGGCGGCGGCAGAGGCCGAAGCAGCCAAGGCCGGCGTCGACAACCAGAAGGCCCAGCAGGCGGCACGGGACGCACAGGCCGCGGCGCAAAAAGCAGCAGGCGCGGCCGCGAAAGCCGAGGCGGATGCGAAGGCTGCGGCCGACGCGGCGGGAGAAGCGGCGAGCAAGTGCGCGCGGGCGCAAGCGGAGGCCGACCAGGCGCAAGCGGACAAAGACGCAGCGGAAGAAAAGGCCAAGGCCGCCATCCCACAACCTCCCCCGGCGGCGCGCCAGCTCACGCCGGAGGAGGAGTTGGAACGGCTGAAGCAAGAGGCCGAACGCTGCGCCAAAGAATGTCTGGACATGGCGCGCGCCCAACGCATCGCACTCGAAGAACTGACCAAGGTCGGCCTGCTCCACGATCAGGCGGCGCTCGACAATTGGACCGCCGAATACAACGAAATCATCGACGGGGTGGGCGATATCTTAGGTGAACTTGGCGTTCCGGGGACGGATTACGGTGCGGTGCTGGCGAAGGGTGCGCTCGTCGCGGTGGCCGCGGGAAGCAAGCTGGCGGGCGCAAAGGAGATGCAGATCCGCCTGACCGATCCGAAGGCGACGCAAGATTGGCTGCAAGGCAAGGGCGGCGGAACGCCCAAGGTCGCAAGCCCGGCAGAGGCCAAAGCCGTCCAACAGGAAATGAACCGCGCGATGAGCGGCGGCCTCGGCCAAATGACCAAAGACCTCGCCGAGAAAAAAGCCGCATGCGAAGCAGCCGAAAAGAAATACCAGGACGCAAAAGCAAAGGCGGGCGGCAAGTCGTGAGCTTACACGGCGCCGTTCTTCAACCGGGCCCTTGGCAGCGACTCCCACACTGTCCGCTGCACCGTCATGGCCGGGCTTGCCCGCTTCGCTAAAGCTACTGCTATGACGACGTTGGGCGATGGGTGGGGCGCGTCTTTGCTGTGCCGCCGCCGGTTTGCTATCACGCACCGGATGAGGGTCTCATGGATTTGAAAACGGCGGGCGGGCGCGGGTGGCGGCTTTTGATCAAGAAGCTGCCGTCGTGGCCTTATCTTCTGGCGGCGCTCGCGGTGGCGGTTGTCGGGCATTATTTGAGCGAGCTTGAGATCGTGGCGCCGCTGCGCGCACTGACGGCGCAGCTGCTTGGCGACCTGCAGGTGATCAGCCCGTTGAACATGATGGGCGCCTATTACGCGGAGCTGACCGGGTGCAGCGTCGCCTACGCGGACGGCGCGGTGAGCGGCGCGTGCGACACGAACGCTGTCGGCCGGCAGATGACGCTCTATGGCCTCAGCGGAATTTCCACGGTGTTTTGGCCGGTCGTCGTGTTGGCGAAAACCGCGATCGTGGTTTGGGACACGTCCGGGTGGATGGGGCGGATCATTTATCTCGCGACCTTGCCGGTCGGCGGCATTGCCGCGATCGGGGCCGTCGATAAAACCGGGGACACAAGCGACGAGTGGACCGTGTTCGGCTGGGTGCTGTTTGCGGCGCTGCTGCCGCTGTTCGCGGGCGCGGTCGCGCTCGTGCTGCAGGGGATGCTCATCATCATCTTGTGGATCGTGGGCAAGACGCTCGCCGCGATCGTCTGGGGCGTCACCGTCGCCGCCGGCCCCATCGCTTACGCGCGCCACGGGTTCAGCCTCATGAAGGAGGCAAAAGAACTCGAAGAAGGTCACGCGACGTTGAAGGGCGAGGAGTGAGCGCCCCTCAATGTGGCCGTATCGATACAGAGGGGCAACTTTAAGTTGTCCACCGCTTTGGCCCGCTAAGTCTCGCGCCGGGCCTGGCTGCGGCCGCTAAATAGAGTTCCAACCCCAGCGCGAGAACGCGGCTGGCGGCATACCAAGATCGCTCGATCAACTACCTTAAGTTGTAGCACTTTGGGGGACTTGATGCGGGGGTTACTTGGCGCAGTACGCGCCGGGCGCAGCGTGCTGTTTGGCGCGCTCGTGTGTGCGGCAGCCGGGTTGCCGCTTCTTCTTTCTCACGCCGCGCGGTCCGAGACGCTCGAGGAAGCGCTGGTCAAAACCTATACGACCAATCCCGATCTTGCGGGCGAGCGCGCGGCGCTGCGTGCGAAGGACGAAGAGATTTCGAAAGCGCGCGCGATGTGGCGCCCGTCGCTGAACGCGGAGGCCAGTTACGAGCTCTCTTCGGAAAGCGAAAAGAAGGGCGCGGTACACTATGACAGCCGCAGCCGCAATTGGTCCGCCGAGTTGGTGGCGGAGCAACCGCTGTTCACGGGCGGGCGCAACGGCGCCCGGCGCCGCATCGCGGATGCACATGTTCAAGCGGCACGCGCGAAACTGCGCGGCAAAGAGCAGCGCGTTCTGCTTGAAGCGGCGAGCGCGTTTGCGACCGTCGTGCGCAATGAGGCGATCCTCGATCTGGTTCGTGGCGACATCACGCTTTTGCAGGATCTCTTGAAAGAAATCGGCGGGCGGCACGACGCCGGTAAAGCAACCGACAGCGACGTGGATCAGGTGCAGGCTTCCCTCGAAGCCGCGCGCGCCGAATGCATCGCCCATTACGCGGAATTGCAAAACAGCTGGCGCTCGTACGAGCAGGTCGTCGGCGAGGCGCCGGTCCTCGTGTCCCCTGCCGGCGAAGCGGCGAATGTGAGCCCCTGCATCGATGCCCGCGGCGAGCGCCGCAGGTCGGCGCTCACCATGCCCGAAACGCTCCCTCGCGTTCCGGCGGCGCTTGCCGACGTCGAAGAGGCGGCGCAGGGCAACCTGCCGCAACTCGACGAGGCGCGAGCCGACGAAGACGCGTCACGCGGCGACGTGTCGGCGGCTTACGCGGAATTGCTTCCGCATGCGGGGCTCACCGCCTCGATCGAAACGAGCGGCGAAGCGGTCGATCCGCAATCGCAAGGCCGCGAAGCGTCGGTCAGCGCCACGCTTCGGATTCCGCTTTTCAACACCGGCGCCGAGTGGTCCGAAATCCGGGCCGCACGCGAGCGCGCCAACCAGGCCCGCTTGCAGATCTCGAGCGCCCAGCGGCGGGCGATGCGCGATGCCTACACGGCTTGGTACGATCTCGTCGCCGTCAGGGCGG
>CXWL01124670.1_pt1 | contig 12916 bp, 15 predicted proteins | sample 590931 | NCBI WGS metagenome assembly CXWL01 (sample SAMEA3498368, study PRJEB10139) | groundwater metagenome | biome: water well; material: biofilm material | place: Germany | collected 2015-04-27
GGGGCATAGTAGGCTTGTGCTTATTTGCGATGCAGGGCAATAACGTATTCGCAAGTTACCGGCGTAGCGTTTTCGAACGTGCAAGCTTCTTCAGGTAGGCCCAGCTGAAGGCAGTCGCCCTGTTCCAATATGTAGAGGGTAGCGCCTTTGGTAAACGTTAATGTGCCTTGCGTGATCCATACCTGCTGATGAAGAAATACGTAGGCGGTGGCAGGGTAGCTGACACGAACTCCCGGCGGCAGTTTTACGCTGATCAGCTCCAGCGGCCACCCCTCCCGCGGAGATATTTGCTGGCGTGTGTAACCCGTTTCCGGGTCCACCCAGCGCGGTTGCTCCGCGGCTCTTGAGAGAAGTCCCGAGCGCCCCTCGGCGCGATGCAGAAGGGTGGAGAGGGGCAAGCCGAAGGCTCCCGACAGCCGACCTAGAATCGTCGAGGTAGGGCTGACCTGGGCATTTTCAATTTTGCTAATCATTGCCTTTGATACACCGGAAAGCTGGGCTAGCTCGCTGATGGACCATTCACGCGCGGTGCGCTCGGCTTTGAGGGTCAACGCGATATCAATGGGTTGATTGTTCACTATAAGAAAATTCCAGNNTGTGTGTGCGAGTCGTTTGTTTACTATGTGAAACATGGGGGGTGGCATTCTGTCACTGTCTTCCAAGCTACCTTATCGTATTTGGGGGTGTCTATGCCGGCTCAGCAAATGGAACAAGGCTATCTGACGGGTGAGCAAATCATCCATTCGATTAAGGAAATGATCACGGCTTCGGGGATCAATACCAACGCATTCTATAAAACGTTTCGCCAGGCCCCGCTGCCTAAGGCAACGTTGAAAAAAGTGTTTCAGCAGTACTTTTATTACATCCGTACTTTCCCTCAGATCCTGGCAGGTACTTCGCACCGCACCGACAGCGAAGTGATTCGAATGAAGTTGGCGCGCACGGTAGTGTCTGAGCTTGGTGATGGAGTGGGCGAAGCACACTTCATTATGTTTGAGCGTGTACTTGCCGGCGTCGGCATCACGTTGGATGACAGGAAGAAGGTTGAATACATTCCCGAGGCCAGCGAGCTGGTCGATGGCCTGCGTCGAATTTTCCTCGAGGGTTCGACAGAGCATGCCATTGGTGCTCATTACGTTATCGAAGAGTTCGGCTTTCCGATGATCGCCAACCTCTACGAAGGCTTCCGCCTCTACAGCGGGTGGAAACACGAAGACTTCACCTACTTCTGTCTGCACATGCTGGTCGAAACCGATCATGTGCAATGGATCAGTGATGCGGTCATGGAGGCCGCCCGGGACACTGACAACGGCAACGATATCCTGGAGGGCGCTGCCGATGTGCTGAACTTGTTGACCCGATTCTGGCACGGACTCAACCGAGTAGCCACTCACGCTTGAACGATCAAGACAAGGGGGGCGGGAAGCCATGGATGATTGGACATTGATTGGTCGAGTGGCGCCCTTCAGGGATGTCAGTGCATATGCAGCATCCTCAGGGGCCTTGAACCTGTCGCAAGGACTTCCCGAACCCCTGTTTGACAATGCCATGAATGCGGCGTTGGCCCGCCAGGTACGGGCGGGCTGGCAGTACGCCGACCCTCGCGGCGAAATGATCTTGCGCGAAAGCATTGCGGGCCACAATGCCGGCTATGCGCCCGACACCGAGGTTCTGGTGACCAGCGGCTGTACCGAGGCCTTGTACTTGGCCCTCTACGCAGCGTCCACGCAATACGGCAGCAAGGTCGCGTTTTTTGAACCCTTCTATCCCTATTACCCAGGAATGGCGACATTGTTGGGGTTGGAGTTTGTTGCAGTGCCGTTATCGGTGGGGCATTCAATCGGTCCCGACTGGGCAATGCTCGAACAGCAATTGCGTGCCGGTGTTCGCATATTGCTGCTTAATACGCCCCACAACCCGACAGGGTGGTGCATGTCCGCTGATGATTGGCAGCACATGGTGGCGTTGGCAAAAAACCATGACTTCATGGTGATTGTCGACGAAGCCTATCGTCACTATCAATACGACACTGACGCACCGACGTGGTACCCCCACCAGCAGATTCCCATGATGGTGGCCGGTAGCGCTTCAAAGTTGTTGTCCATGACGGGAGTCCGGATCGGCTGGTTATGCGCGCAGGCAACCTTCATGGAGCGAGCCTATGCCCACCACCTCTACCTGAGCTATTGCCAACCTACTCCCATACAGGCAGCCGTTGCTGTTTTGCTTGATGAGTTGACCGTCGGGCGACTCGATAGCTTGCGTGAGCATTACAAGCACAAACGTGATCGCCTGGCTGGTGCACTGCTGGCTGCTGGGTTGGATATCCGGTTACCGGCAGGCGGCCATTACATCATGGCCGACTATTCACGGCGGGCGCCTTCATTGTCTCCGGTTGAATTCAGTCAACACCTGGCCGTTCGTTGCGGGGTCATGCCATTGCCCGCGACGCCTTTCTACCTGGGGCAGTGCCCTACCTATGTCAGGTTTTCTTTCTCGGTAGCCAAATCGATTGTTGATCAAGCCTGTGCCCGTCTGGAGGATTTTTGAAATGGAGCAGCATGTACTCGACGTCATTGTCGTAGGCGGCGGTCCAGCAGGGCTTGGCGAGTGTATCAGGCTGATCGATCTTGGCCTGAAAGTCGCTGTCATCAGCGATGTATTCGGGGGGTGCATGGGCATGATGGGAGACCATCAATTGCAGTCATATTGCAATGAACTGGAGATCGAAGGTGCGCCATATCCCTTGCATCGGTTCATGCGCAAGTTGTGCATCAGCCCCACCGGTGAGGAATACGCAGCTTATATCCGGAGCAACTTCAAAGCCTTGCCATTGACCCGGATCCAGCAACGAGCGGTCACCGTCAGCAAGGCCCAGGAGCTGTTCGAGGTGAGTCTGGCCCCGGGCTCCCAGCATCATTCCTTGCGCGCGCGGCAGATTATCCTGGCAACGGGAATTCGCCCGAAGGCGCCGCCCTTTGAAATGCCCAATGCCCGTTGGTTGAATTGCTTTGAAGTCTACCAAATGGTTGCGCGAGGCCAGGCCCAGCGTTTCCTGCAGCAGGATGTGGTCATCTTCGGCAGCGGTAACAGTGCGTTTCAGATCGCACTGTTGTTGGCCCCGTTCGCCCGCAATGTGTCGATCCTGATCAAGTCCTATCTGGGACTGTACCCCCAAGAGACCGATGATCGCTTTGCCCTCAGGTCCCTGAGCCAGCGCACGTTGGAAATGATTGATAAGACTTCCTCCAGTTCCTTCCAAGGGCCACTCAACAGCGCAAACTGTACGGGCCGGGCCAATATCTGGCTGCATGCCTACAACAGCATTCGCCCGGACGGCGACAAGGTCGTCCTGGACCTTCCTGCATCACTCAACGGCAATTCGCTGCTCCAGGCGTCCTGTCGCAAAGCTCAAGAGGTGGGCCGGCTGGTCGCTGCCCAGGCATCCGAGGGGTATGAGTTGCACTTGGATGTATCGGCGAAGGACCAATGCCTGGTTTCGGCCATCGGCGTCACCGCACAACTCCCCGCCACCGACTGGCCGCAACTGCTCAACCAGCAAACCGGCTTTACCTGTCATCAGGATGGGAAAAGCCCTGTCGCCGGTCTGTATTTCGCGGGTGCAGCTTCAGGCTATGCGTCGATCAACACGATGGTGCCCGCCGCCGCAGAAATGAGTGCCGAGACATCGTTGCAAGAAGGACTGCGGTCATGGGCGTGAGGATGTTCCAGCCGCTGCGTCTGGACCTTGGCGACGTGCTAGGGCTGTCGGCAGCAGAGCTCAAGCAGGCCATCGCGCAGGCCAAGGTGCTGGTCATCGCCAACCAGGACGTCAGCGTTGCCCCCTATGTGCAGTTGATGCGCAGGCTGGGCTCGCCTGTGCATCACGTGTTGGCCAAGTACTGCCTTGAGGACTATCGGGAAGTGCTGACCGTGACCAATCTTCATCGGGACGGCGAAGCCTTGGGAGTGCATGAAGGAGGAGGGTATTGGCACACCGACATGTCGTACAAATCGGCGAACACAGTGTTCACGTCACTGCTGTCGGTACGTGTTCCGGACCAGCACGGGGAGACCCAATTCATAGATTGTGTCGCAGGCCTGCATCAGGTTCGCCAGTGGCTGGAAAGTCCAGGTTGCCCGCCGCACCTGAAGGGTCTCGACCTGGAAAACCTGCGGATTCACCACCGTTTCGGCAATCGCGACACGCTGCGCAATGTCGACGCCGCAGTGCAACAGCTCAATCCCCAGGAGGCTGGCGCACTGGAAAACACCGTGGTCCACCCCCTGGTGTACAAACACCCGCTCGCCCGCACGGCGTCGCTGTATGCGCCGGCCGCCACGGCCATGCAAATAGACGGGGTAACGCCTGTACTGTCCCATCGCATTCTCGACAGTCTGGTCGACTTTCTTGTCCAGCACGCGCCGCGCTATCGGCATGCCTACCGCCCAGGCGACATCGTGATCTGGGACAACCTCTCAACGCTGCATAAAGGTCCGCCAATACCCAAAAGTGAAGGGGGCGCCGATGCGCGTCTTCTCTATCGCATGAACGTCGACTTCCAGTGAGGCACTACCATGATCCAGACCATCGTTTTCCTGACGCCCCATTACCTCAACTTTGCCTCCGAGAAGGCGTTGCAGACGCTGGGTCGAGATTGCCGAACAGTGCTGATTGCCTATCATGCCGACGTCCTGCCGCCTGCGCTTGAGCGTAATGTCTCGCAGATTGTGCGTGTGGATGCCGACCTGCAGCGCAACATCCGTCCGCTGCTGGATCATGACCAATGTCGCAGCATCGTCAGCGATGAGCTGCGAGCCGTGCAGGGCAATACTTCGTCATTGCGTATTTTCTGCCAGGAAGAGTGCCACGTTGAGCTGGCGGCTCAGTTGCGCGAGGAGTTCGGATTAGAGGGCGATACGCAGGCGATCGTGGCGAACTTTCGCGACAAAGTACTGATGAAGCACGCAGTCAGCCAGAAGGGGATACGCATTCCCGAGTTTGTGCCACTGGATCACGTACGGCTATCGGCTGAGCCGCAGGCTTACTACGCCGAGCTGACGGCGCGATTGGGCTTGCCCCTGGTCCTGAAGCCGGTGAACGCAGCGGGCAGTTTCGAGGTGTCGATCATTCGCAACGAGGCCGAATTCATCAAGGCCCGAGAACAAGTATTGGCCTCGCCGTATCATTTTGATTATGAGGTGGACGAGTTCATCGACGGCGACATGTTCCAGTGCGACTCGTTTGTGGTTGACGGTCAAATCCGTTACTGCGGTGTGCTGGAACTGGGCTGCACCAACTTCGACTTCGTCCAGGGCAAGCCCTTGAGCGTGATTCCCGTGGCCGACCCCACGCTCAAGGCAACCCTGGAAGCCTTCAACCGGGACGTGATTGCGGCCCTGAACTTTCGCAACGGTTCGACGCACCACGAGGTCTTCGTGGACCGCAAGCGCGGTTATCCGGTGTTCCTGGAAATTGCCGCACGCGTACCTGGCGGCATCGGGGTGCCATACCATGAGAAAAACAGCGACATCAACCTGATCGACGCCAATCTCTACCTCGTAGCTGGCGCTGCGGTGCTCGATGACATCAAGCCCAACGAGAAGAACAATGTGGTGTCCGCCTTGTTGCCCTTGCGCAAAGGCCGGATCAGCCAGCTCAACGAGCCCCCCATTTCCAGTACCTACAACATCGACTGGCGGGTCGCCCCCGGAATGGTGGTGGACTCCCGGTCCCTGGCCGATACCGCGGGCATCCTGACTTTGTATAACGCTGATCCAAAGGTACTTCGCGCTGACTTCGAAGCCTTGCAGCACTACGTACCGACCCAGGTGGAAGTGCTGGAGCCGGGCACCGCTTGATCAATCCAGTAGGCGGCAGGCAGCAGGTTTTTCTCAAGGAGCAGGCATGAAGACAGGAATACTCGGTGCCGTCAGCATGGCGGTCTACTGCATCTCGACGGCGCTCTCGGCCGTCTGGGTCATGGTGGCGTTCACCCGTATCAGTGGGGCGGCGTTGACATTCATTACCTTCCTGATGGCCTGGGCGGTATTTTTCGTGGTGCATACCTTGCGAGGTCATGACCCGTTTCGCCTGCTGCGGGAGGAGTGGCGAGGCGTGCTGCTGCTCAATGTGCTGACGTTGTTCAGTTGGTGGTTGATGTTCATGGCATTGCAGCGCATCGAGGCGTCGGTGGAGTCGGCGATCTATCAGGGCTGGATGCCGCTGGTGGTGGTGGTCTGTGAAATGCTGGTGGCGCGCTCCTCGGTCAGTCGTTCCCGCTGGCTGGGCGCGCTGCTGATCCTGTTGTCGCTGATGGCGTTGGTCCTTATGCGTCTCGCGCTTGGGGTCACGGCCCAGGTAAGCCTGGTCAACTTGCATGAGGGCATAGCCCTGGCGACTGTCGCCGGGATCACTGGCGGGATCTATGTGTTCTGCTCGGCTCGACTGAATCGCGACAGCAAGTACAGCGCCATGGATATCCTGTGCGTCAGATTCTTCCTGCTATTGATCGTCACAGGGTGGGTCGGCCGGGAAAATTTGCACCAGTTGCTCACGCTGGATACTGCCATGCTCGGCCAGTTGATCAAGCTGGCGTTTGTCAGTGTGCTGATTCCGGTGTTCACCCTGCAATTTGCCATTCAGCACTTGGGAGGCGGGCGGGTGTCAATTCTCACGCCTTGCGTGCCGGTCATTGCCTTGGCCGCCGAGTTCGTGCTCTCCACCTGGCATAGCCCTTGGGTTCCCGTCCTGGTGACGGCGGTGTGCGTGGCGGTGTTGTTGTCCAACGTCTGGTTTTCGCGAGACAGGCGCGCTGTTCATTCTGGGCCCATGCCTGTTGCTCTTCAAAAATAGACTTCTGTTTGCTGGAGATCCCATGACTCTTTCCTTGGCCTTTGCGCAGGGGGCGGCAGACGCTTGCTCGAATGACGGCCGCAGCGTGCTGGCACGCACGTTGGAAATCGCACGAACCTTGATTGGTTTCCCCTCGGTCAGCGACCGCTCCAATCTGGACCTCATCGAATGGGTGAGCGGGTACCTGCATGGTGTCGGGGTGCATGCCCAGATTCTGCCGGACGCCTCCGGGCGCAAGGCGAACCTGTTTGCCAGCCTTGGACCGCCGCGCCCGGGGGGCATCATCCTGTCCGGACATACCGATGTGGTGCCGGTAGCGTGCCAGGCCTGGGCGCAGGATCCGTTCAGCGCCCACCTGGATCAGGATCGGCTGTACGGTCGCGGCAGTTCGGATATGAAGGGCTTCATCGCCGTGGTGCTGGCGATGGTTCCCGAGCTGATGGCGTCTGCACGGCAAAGCTTCCACCTGGCCTGTCCTATGACGAGGAGGTGGGGGCGATTGGGGCGAAACATCTGGCCCCGTTTATCACACAGGCACAGTTGGAACCCGCCGGTTGCATTGTCGGCGAGCCGACTTCAATGGCGTTGGTGGTCGGTCACAAAGGGCGTCATGAAATCAATTGCTGTGTCCAGGGCAAGGTGGCGCACTCATCGTTGCCGAGTGAGGGAGTCAACGCCATCGATTATGCCGCTCGGGTACAGATGCAGCTTCAGCAAGTGGCCAGACGGCTTGCACAGGGGCCGTTGGACAGCGGGTTTGATGTCCCGTACACCACCGTCCAGGTCTGCCGGGTCAACGGTGGTGTCGCTGGCAATGTCATTCCTGGTCAATGCAGCTTCGACTTCGAGATTCGCTACCTGCCCGGCTGCGATGCCGAGCAACTGCTGGTACAGATCCAGGACGACGCCAAGCAGGCCATGCACGGTGAGATGAATGATCGCGCTGCGACGGCGTCCATCGAGTTTTCCCACACGTTGCATACCCCGGGGTTGGATGAGAAGGGCAACCAGGCATTCGCGCAATGGGTCCGTGAGGCCAGCGCAATGGCCCATGACCGACAACGAGTGGCATACAGCACTGAGGCCGGGTTGTTCCAGGCCGCAGGAATTCCGACGATCATCTGCGGCCCAGGGAGTATCAAGCAAGCGCACAAGGCGAACGAGTATGTGGACCTGGCTCAGCTTGAAGCCTGTGAACAGTTCCTGCGCCGCCTGGCGTGTTGTGAGCCATTGCCCCCGATGCCCGCCGGGGGGGAGCAATGAGCGCCACAGCCCTGGATAGCCAGGGGCGAGAACGCAGGAAACTGGTCTTGGCGGTGAGCGTGGGCGCCGCATTGGAATGGTTCGACTTTACCCTGTTTGCAATCTTTGCCTTGCAGATCGCCGTCGCGTTCTTTCCGGCGTCCATACGTGAGCGCTGGTGCTGTGCGACACCTTGGTCCTGGAGAGAGAAACACGTGAGATGGTTTTTTGATCACTATCTGCGTCCCTTAGCACCAGCGACCGTTTACTACTACCAGTTAACTGCTGCATTGGTTCGCCTTCGGCGAAAAGTGTCTTTGAGCTAGGTGTTGAACTAGGTGGGCGTCAATCACCGATAAATAAATGAGTCCGCTATCTTATAGTGGTTTCAGCCGCCTAAAAAATTAAGGTTTTTTTTAGCTATTTGCTTAAAGGTTTTCATCGTTTCATTGCGTTTGCCTTAATCTTTAATTTGTTAGTAGGTATTAAACATCTAATATATAAGCTCAATTATGGAGCGAGCTTATGTTGATCTTTATGAAGTCGGTGGTTGTTGGGTTGTGCATAGCAGCCCCAGTCGGCCCAATAGGCCTTTTATGTATACAGCGAAGCCTTATGCGTGGTTGGAGGGCAGGTTTTGCGACCGGGCTAGGGGCAGCAACTGCAGACGCACTGTATGGCTTTGTAGGCGCGTTAGGGATCACTGCTATTATCACAACACTGATTACGTTCAAACCTTGGCTGTGCATTCTCGGTGGACTCTTTCTGGCGTATATCGGCTACCAGACTATAAAATCAAAGGAGCATACCACCGCCTTGTCAGGCGAACGGGCCAGCGTGATGAAAGCCTATTCGACAACGTTGCTTTTGACATTGTCGAACCCGATAACCATTTTTTCATTCATTGCAATATTCGCGTCAATGAGCGATGGTCTGGCCGTCGGCGAAGGCCGGCATTCATTGTGGCCAATGGTGTCCGGTATATTCCTAGGTTCCGCAGCCTGGTGGCTTGGTTTAAGTAGCTTTTCCTCCGTGTTCAAAACCAGAATATCCAAGTCAAAACTCAAACTGGTTAACTACTTTTCCGGCTCTATTATAAGTATTCTTGGTGCGTATCAGGTAGCCGTCGGTATTGTTCTCGCTGTGGGGTTCTAGCTTTCCTGAGGGCTTACATGGCTTCTCTTGAGAAGAGTCATGATCCTGGTCTTCACTGAGGGAGAGGACGGTGCTTTTTTTGATATATTCTCGTTCTATGGGTCGGGCATCTGTCGAGATGCGCCTAACAGTCGAAATGGTTTATATTTTTTTGTGTTTGCGGAGTTTGTAAAATGAAGATGGCATATGCGTGAGATTTTGATGTATTCTTTTAAGTGGGTGATATATAGCTCAATTTAAGTACTCATCTTGCAAGGAAGCGCCTTCGTGGATCGTATAGACATAAAAATCTTGAGTGTGGTGCAAGATTCGGGGCGAATCTCCATTACCGAATTGTCAAAGCACGCAGGTCTCTCCATCCCTGCCACGACGGACCGGCTGCGGAAGCTCGAGGATGCCGGAATCATTTCTGGCTATGGTGCTCAGGTTGATCCAGCGAAGCTTGGGTACGGAATATCTGCCGTTGTCGGCATCACTGCCTTTAAACCATCAAAAACTAAGCTGATAGCAACCCTCGACGAAATCCCTGAAGTTGTTGAGTGCCTGCACGTCACAGGCGATGACTCGTACCTCATAAGGATCTATGCCAAGTCAATGGCAGACCTTGAGTGCATCATCGGAAAGGTTAATAACTATGGCGAAACGCGTACAAGCATCGTCTTATCGGTTCCTATCCAAAAAAGACAACTGGTACTTCTACAAAAATAGGAGCGGACTTAGATGCGGTACTCCCCCCTCCCGGATTGGGTGAAGGTACGTTTTAGGGTGTAATTGTTCATATGAAGATATTTTAGCATGTGCTGCAGGTAAGATTATTCGTCCAGCTCAGCAACCAGCGCGATTTGAGCTCGGTAATGTCCGATATTGTGGCGGGGTCGACTGCAGCGGTATGGACCTGGTCCGAGTCGAGTACACACTGCGCAGCGTAGCAGCTAAACTCTCCCCGGCGCACGAACGCATGGGCATGGAGCGGGTGGTGGGCATGAACAGTTGGCTCGCCGAGTATGGTGTGGCCGTGGAGATTGAACGTAGAAGGTTTCGAATCCATCCGCGCCGCGCCGGTGATGCGAGTGGGTTCACGATGACTCAGCCTTTAACAGGGATGGATATTACCGATGGTCAACTCAGCCTTGCGGACATGGTGCGCAGTCAGTGCGCTATGTGTGGCCTCGTTTACGATGGTGACGTCCGAGTTCGCCCCCATTGGTTTGTTGTCGCAGATCTCATCCGACCTGAGTCAAACCCCGTCTACCGTCGGCTTGACGGTGACGTTATACGCATGGATCGGGGCAGCCAGTGGCTTGCTCTCCAACTGGCTGAACCGCTGGATTCCCCGCAAGACGCTGCTGATCGCATTGATGCTAATACTGGCCGTATCCAATGGCCTGGCGGCGTTATCCGCCGATTTTCCGACGTTGCTCGGCTCCCGCGCCGTCGGCGCATTGGCCCATGGCGTGTTCTGGGCAATCGTGGCGGCCACTGCCGCGCATATTGTGCCGCCGTATCGCATGGGGCTAGCCACCTCGATCGTGTTGGGCGGCATTACGATCGCCACGGTTATGGGCGTTCCGTTGATCAATATGGTGGGCCAATACGATGGTTGGCGCACGGCCTTTGCTTGCTTGGCGCTGATGTGTGGGGCCAGCGCCGGTGCGATAGCAGTGGTGCTTCCCTCCGTGCAGATTCATTCGCTTGCCAAGGGTGTCGGGTTTGTAGCGGTTCTGCGGCGTAAGGATCTGTTGATCACTTACGTCATCACCGGGCTGACAGCGGCTGCGCATTTTGGAGCCTATACGTTCGTCGAACCATTTATTGGTCAGGTACCTGGGATTACTGCGTACTTGATCGCTGTCTTGTTGTTCGCCTTCGGGGCCGCAGGTTTCTTGGGCAATCTGCTGAGTGCGCTCTTTATTGATCGCCACTTGAGCGCTTTCATTCTGGCAGCCTTGATTGCGATGGCATTGGCCTTGGTGACCTTGGGCATTTACGGTCCTCTTCTAGGTATCGCGCCGGTAGTTATCTTGCTGGTGATCTGGGGTGTGGCCATTTCCGCGTTGTTTACCGGCCTGCAGACCTGGGTCTTGAGGATTGCCGGTGATCACACGGTACCGGCCACAGCAATCCATACAGCTGTACTGAATAGCGCGATCGGGCTGGGTGTGATTATCGGTGGTGAAGCTCTGAATCTAGCCGGGTTCAAGGGGGCGATGCTATCGGCCAGTTTGGTGATTGCCCCGGCCATCGTCTTGATGATTTCCGCAGGGGTTCGCGCGTGGACAGAGCCCGCCTTCTTGAAACGTGGTGCGCGAGTGGACTAGTCGCAAAGGCTAAGGCCGGCAGATGCAGACGGCGCGCCGCCAGCGAGATGTCCGCCCGTCACCCTAAGTCCAGTAGCCCGCCGTTGCTGGATCGATTTGCACGGCGTTATTTAGGCTCAGTTGGGTGAGTTTTGTGAGCTGGTAAGCGTATGGCCCAACGGATCGAAGGCTGCTGACAACCTGTTGGGGGCCGCAAGCGTAATGGCAGTCGTGGAGGAGGGGAGTAAGGTGGAAGTTGATCATATCCAACGGGATTCTGCCTTTGTCGGCCAATACCTCATCGAGATCCAGCGTCTGACTGAGCAGAAGTCCATTGGCGAATTAAGGGGGAACTGGCGGGCTGTTGCGCTCGCGGGCTCTAGGCAGAGCACTGGAAGCGCTTCAGCAGTCGGAAACTGAAATTCAACGATCCCGGTTTCCCGCAATAACCGCCGTCAGAACGGTTTTAGCTGGGTATGCAATGGATGGGATCGAATTGGGCCCATTTATCTTCGTCCATCACCTGAATCGCTCGCAGCGATCCGCTCATGAATTCTAGCCGGAAATGACCTGAAGCGGAGATAATGTCGAGCCAGCCTGAATAATTCAAATCCTCCACAGGGCGCTCATCTTGATCGGTGGTGGTAACCCGAACCAATCGACCCTGATTGGTAACCTCGTATTGATCCATCGTGCATTGGAGGTCCTTCGTAGCAAATGTTGCTCCGTTAGCTCCGTTTGGCATACGGTACCTAAAGGTCACATAATCATACATTGCCATTGCTTTCTCTTTTCGTAACTTGTAGCTGTGATTTCGCAAAAGTTTTCACTATGCTGGCAGATTAATAAGTAAGCGACTTAACCTACAGTAGAGACCTAAGCTTGAAGGCTAGCGATCAAGTGCTGAACACAATTACCTGTTCAATCGGTACACTATTATCAATATTGAATCCATTTCTGAGTGGCCAAATCCCGCCTGAATCAAGCACCTTTTGTGAGCGCGCGTAATGACAAATTGGTTATATCCTAGCTTTACAGTTGAGCTCTCACCCAACGTAGACAGGTTGGGCGAGAGCTCGTAAAAGCTCTAAATTTTGAAATGCCCGACGAGTTTGTTGAAGGAGATAGCCAGTCTCGAGAGCTCATTACTTGAAGCACTCGTTTGATTGGCGCCAGCTGCGGTCTGAGCAGATAGATCCTGTNNGGCCAGCACTGCATCATCAGCACCGTCACGAACTCGACTGATCATTAGCTCAATCTCCTTGGTTGAAGACTGAGTACGATGGGCAAGCGCACGAACCTCATCGGCGACTACGGCAAAGCCTCGACCCTGTTCCCCAGCTCGCGCTGCTTCGATTGCAGCATT
>CXWL01121456.1_pt1 | contig 12913 bp, 9 predicted proteins | sample 590931 | NCBI WGS metagenome assembly CXWL01 (sample SAMEA3498368, study PRJEB10139) | groundwater metagenome | biome: water well; material: biofilm material | place: Germany | collected 2015-04-27
TCGCAATGGGGGACCTGACCCCGGGGGGGCCGTACAGCAATGAGCGACCTGACCCCGGGGAGGCTGACCCCGGTGATCAGGCGCGGCGGCGGCGCAGCTGGGGTGCTGGCTTGCCGGCGCGCGTGGCTTTGACGCGCGTGCGCAGGCCCGCTTTGATGATCGGTGCGCTGCGGGTGGCCATCAGGCGCGGTGCGGCGCGCTGGCGTACCCGCGCCAGCGGCGCTTCTTCGCCGGACATGAAACGGCGGATATTGAGTGCATCCATGATCCGCGCCGAGCTGGCGTTGGCGTTGAGCAGCACCAGCGTGGCGTGCTTGCCCGCCGCGGTGATGCGCATGATCAGGCATTTGCCCGCTTCTTCGGTGTACCCGGTCTTCGACAGCCCGATTTCCCAGCCCGCCGCGCCCACCAGGCGGTTGGTGTTGCGGTACTCAATGTTACGCCCGTTGATGTTGACGAACTCGCTCGACTGGGTGGTCATCTGGGCGATCTGCGGATAGGTCGAGGCCGCCGCAGCCATCTTGACCAGGTCNNCGCGGCAATCTTGGCCCGCACCGCCGCCTTGAAGCCGACCACGCCGCCGTCAAAGGTGCGCGCCAGCGACGCAGCCGCGCGGTTGTCGGACGACATCAGGGCCAGCTGCAACACGTCGGCCCGGCTGATGCGCGAGCCTACCGGTACCCTTGACGTGCTGTGCTTGACCACGTCAACGTCGCGCTGTTCGATGGCGATCAGCTCATGCATGTCCTGGTTGGCGTCAAGCACCACCATGGCGGTCATCAGCTTGGTCAGGGAGGCGATCGACACCACTTGCTGCGCGTTTTTTTCCAGCAGAACCTTGCCAGTGCCATCTTCCACCACCAGCACCGATTGCGAGCCGAACGGCAGGGCAAACGCCGCCGCAGCCGGGATTGCCATGAGGATCGTGGCGATGATTTTCTTGATCATGAATTCTGTCCTTTTCTTGCTTGGCGTTCATTGTCGGAGCGCTACCAGGGGTGCGCACGTGCAACATGAAGCGAGATATAGCTTTGCAGCAACAACACTATGCTGACGATATCACCATAGGAGGGGTGTGTCTACCGCGCACGGAACAAAAGCAGGCGCAAGGGCAAATAAACTGCGAAAAATATGTGCACTTAGGCATGAAATTGCCGGATTTGAATGCAATTGGCCTTTTTGACCAGTTCGCTACCGCACAAACGACGCAGGGCGGAATATCTCCGCCCTGCGTTTGTAAAACGGCAATTATGCTTGCTTATTTGCTTTGGTAAATTTTATCGAATTCGGCGCCGTCATCGAAGTGCTTTTTCTGTGCCTGCTTCCAGCCGCCGAATACTTCGTCGACTGTAAACAGCTTGATCGGCTTGTAGTTGGCGGCAAACTGCTTGTTGACCGCATCCGAGCGCGTGCGCAGGAAGTGCCTGGCGCCGATGGTCTGGCCAGCGTCCGAATACAGAAAGTTCAGGTAAGCGTTTGCCTGCTTGCGCACGCCGCGCCGGTCGACCACCTTGTCGACCACGGCCACCGGCGACTCGGCCAGGATCGAGATCGACGGATAGACGACCTGGAAGTTGTCGCCGAACTCGGTGCGCACCATCGACACTTCGTTTTCGAACGTGACCAGGGCGTCGCCAATTTCACGCTGGGTAAAGGTGGTGGTGGCGGCCCGTCCGCCGCCGTCGAGCACGGGGACGTTCTTGAAGATGCGGCCCACCAGGTCGCGTGCCTGCGCTTCGCTGCCGCCTTGTTTGATCACCGAGCCCCAGGCCGCCAGATAGCTGTAGCGGCCGTTGCCGGCGGTTTTCGGGTTGGGGATGACCACCTTCACGCCCGGCTTGCCCAGGTCGCTCCAATCCTTGATCTGCTTGGGATTGCCCTTGCGGACCAGGAATATCATGGTCGAGTAGTAGGGCGCCGCGCCGTGCGGGAACTTCTTGGCCCAGTCGGCGCTCACCAGGCCGCGCTCGGCCAGCATGTCGATGTCGTTGGCCTGGTTCATCGTCACCACCGAGGCTTCGAGTCCGTCAGCCACCGCGCGCGCCTGCTTGCTCGAGCCGCCGTGCGACTGGTTGATGGTGATCGTTTCGCCGGTTTTCTTTTTCCAGTCGGCAATGAAAGCGGGATTGATTTCCTTGTACAGCTCGCGTGCAACGTCGTACGACACGTTCAGCAGTTCGGCGTCGGCCGCGCGCGCGGTCAGCGGCAGCGACAAGGCGCCCAGCGTCAGCGCGACGATCCAGCGCCGGGTGTGTGCAGTGGTGGTAGTGTGCATGGCGGCCCTTTTTTGAGTGATGGAGAAGACTGGCATGGTCTGCAATCCTGCTCCCAAACGGAACGACTGTTTTGTCATATGCTTAGATATCTGCAATGCCAGCCAGTTTTTTCAGTTTGCGGTATAGTCCGGCTGCGCGGCGTCACGACGGCTGCAACAGATTTTTCTTTCCGCTATTGGTATTGGTGAGATTTACATGGTTTTCGACATTCGATCAGCGGTAGCGGGCGACGCCCACGATGCCTGCCGCGTGCTGCGCCGCTCCATCACGGAATGCTGCGCGCTCGATCACCGCGACGACCCGGCCGTGCTGCAAAGTTGGCTGGGCAATAAGACTGCCGACAATGTGGCCAGCTGGATCGCGTCACCGAGCAATTGCACGCTGGTCGCGCTGCGCGACGGCGAGCTGGTCGGTGTATCGCTGCTGACCCAGGCTGGCAAGCTGTCACTGTGCTACCTGCTGCCCGAAGCGCACGGCCTGGGCCTGGGCAAAGCGATGCTGGCCGCACAGGAGGCGCAGGCGCGCGTCTGGGGCGTGAGCGTGCTGCGCATGCACAGCACCGGCACCGCGCGCGACTTTTTCGCCCACCACGGCTATGTCGTGGCAGGCAAGGAAAAGTCATGCTATGGCGTCGAATGCGATTTTCTATGGAAAAAACTGAACGCGCCCACGACAGCCGAATCACGCCAAAACGCAAAATTCTGTAACTGTAGCGCCCAGTAAGGCGCGCCTGGGCTATAGTGGCGCCTTCGATTTTCTGAATGTCCCTCGCCATGGTGTCACGTAGAGATTTCCTCAGTAAAGGTGTCGGTCTGAGCGCGATCGGCATGATCGCCGTGCCATTGATCGGCTGCGCCAGCGCCAAGGCTGCGCCGCCGGCCAAGGCCAAACTGGCCGCGCGCCGGGCCCCGCCCCCGGTCCAGCTGGCCCAGGCCGCGCCCGCACCGAGCGTTGGCATGGCGCCCCCTCCCGATATTTTTGACGCCCAGGCGCTCGACCTTGAATTCTGGCTCAAGCCGCGCACCCTGACCGTGGTGCGCCCGGCCAGCGGCGAAAAAGCCAAGCTGCTGTACTGGAAGGATGGCGAAATCATCGACGCCGCCTACCAGGAGCTGTGCCATTTGCTGCGCGACGTGAACGGCAAGGAAACCGCCCCGATCGACCCGAAACTGTTCGAGACGCTGTGGGGCAGCCAGGCGTTCATCGCCCGCTACGGCATCGAGTCGCCACTGGAGATTTTGTCGGGCTACCGCACGCCCAAGTCGAACCAGGCGCTGATCGAGCAGGGCATTCCGGCCGCGCGCCAGTCACTCCACATCCAGGGCAAGGCGGCCGATATCCGCATTCCCAACCTGAATGCGGAGGTGCTCGGTGGGCTGGTGCGCAGCTTCCGCCAGGGCGGCGTGGGCTTTTATTACCGCGAAGGCCCGCGCGGCGGCTGGATCCACGCCGACACGGGCTTGCAGCGCACCTGGAAAGGCTAGCTACTCGACGCACAGCTCCGGATCGGGCACCAGGCAATCGGCGCTCTGGCCGCCGATGCCGCGCGTGAGGATGCCGCCCGGCTTGACGCCCAGCTGCAAGTCCTTCGGCAGCAGCAGCCACATGCGTCCATTCTGTTTCATCTGGCTGGCGCGCGCAAACGCGGCCCGGCCGAATCCCCAGAAAAAGTCGGCCCGCACCGCGCCCGTGATGGCGCCGCCCGTGTCTTGCGCCATCATCAGGCGGTTCAGCGCCTCCTTCTTGCCCGGCTCGGTGGTCGAAATGAACACGGGCGCGCCCAGCGGCGTGGTGCGCGGGTCNNTCGCTGTCATTGATGGTGCGGAAAAAGACGTAGCTGGGATCGGTGTTTGGCCGCAGCGACAGCGGCACCTTGCCGACCGGCTCCGGACCCGGTCCCTGGGCTTCCTGCAGCGCAGCAACCAGTGCCGCCTTGCTGGTAACGTTCGCTGACGGGCGCGCCTTGTTCGCAGGCCGCGCTTTCTCCACCACTTTTTCTTTCGCTGGCGCCACGGCGGCAGGCACGCTCTCGCCTGCCAGCAGGGCGGCCACGCCTTCCGGCTGCGCTTGCGCGGGCGCGGCCGGCACGGGCGGCGCTACCGGCGCGGCACTGGCCACGCTGGCAGGCTTGGCCGGTTTGCCCGGCTTGGCGCGCGCTTCGAGCAGCAGGCCAGCGACGATGTCTTCGTTCTTGCGCGATGCTGCCGGCCGCTTGGCGGGGGCAGGGGCAGGGGCAGCCGGCGCGGGCGCGGGCGCTGCAACCGCTGCCTTGGCGTCCGGCGGCGCGCCCGGCATCAGCGAGGCAATCATGCTTTCCACGTCGCGCGGCTGGCCGGCTGCGGCCCTGGGCGCGGGCGCCACGCCGGCGCTGACGCCTTCGGTGGTGGCGTCCGGCGTGAACTGCAGCGCCTGGCCCAGACCGCGCGTGGTGATGGCCTGGCGTTTGCCGCCCGGGTCCACCAGTTGCGGCAGCGCCTGCAGCGAGGGCAGGAAGGGATGGCCATTCTGCTCGCCGTAGGCGACCCGGATGACGCCGCCGTCAGGCAGGCGTACCTTGCCCGAACCTTGAATCTGCATCGAATACAGGGCCGATGGATTGTCGACCCAGGCAATCACCTTGGCCGCCGTCATGCGCCCTTCGGTGATGTCGTTGCGCGAAAAATAATTGGTCACACGGTTGCCGTCCAGCCGCACGCGGTAGCGCTTGGTGCGGGTGTCGGGCGAGACCGTGCCCAGATCGAGCAGGTAGCCGGCGCCGCCAGCGCTTTCCGCTTCGCTCAGAGGCACCACATTGCGCCCGCTGATCTTGACCCGCACCGGGCCGGCGCCCGCTGGCAGCGTGCGCGCGTCCAGGTACAGCAGGTCGTCCGGCACGCCGTGCACCGGGTAGACATACGGCGCGCCATAGCGCCGGCTGCCGTTCAACTGGGCTTCGTAATAACCGGTGATGGTGCCGGCCGGGGTGCCGTCAGTGTTGCGGATCTGGTACAGCCGGAATTCTTCTTCGAAGAACTTGCGCATCGCCCCATCGTCGCCGCTGCCGATGGCCGCGCTGCGCCGGCAAGCCGCTTCCCAGGCGTTGCGTTTGCGCAGCGCGCCGCAGCTTTGCTTGAGGGCGGCCAGCGCATCGGCCAGCGAGTCTTCGCGCCAGCCAGGCAAGTCGGCAAAGGCGGCCGGCTCGAACGTGGCGTGTTTGGTACGGATGGTGCTGGCCTCTTGAGCGCACGCCGCCAGCGGCAGCAGGGCGCCGGCCAGCGCAATTGTAAGACGCGTGAGTGGATGCTTGTCCATGCTGTCCCCGTTCCGGCGCGGCCGGACAAATAGTGTGAAAGGGCGTGAAAGCCAGTGTCGCAACTGGCCATCATAGGCGTCTTTACGTCGGTAAATACGCCTGAGTGCGAATAATTTGTAATATACTAACATTGTGACGGTGCGTCCCCGCACAGATATTTTGTTAAATTCGGGCTTAGCCGGACCCCAGCCGGCCTCGAGTGAAGTCAAGGAGAACGAGCAATGCCCTTCCTGCCCGCTGCGCTGCCAGCCCGACTGATCACTGTTGCCGCGCTGCTGTGCGCCGGCGGGGCGCTTGCCCAAAGTACCGCCGAAAAGGCTCAGGCCCGCTCCAAGGATGCTGAAACCATCAAGTCGCTGTCCACCGAAGGCCAGCTGCTGTACCAGAAAGACCGGGTCAAGCTCGACGGCGCCATGTATTGCGCGCAGGCGGTGGCGCTGGCCGAAAAAGGCGAGTTCCGGCTCAGCATACAGGCAGCCAGCAAGGCGCTGGTGCTGGGCCAGAAGGACGCCAGCACCAGCCTGGTGGCAGCGGCCAAGCGCGACCTGGCCATTGCCTACAACTACGCAGGCGACCTCGAACACGCGGCCCAGTACGCGCAAGAGGCGCTGGCCGGCGAGGGCGCCACCACGCCAGCGGTGGCCGCACCGGCCTACAAGATCCTGGGCGACGTGGCGCTGCGCCGCGGCCAGCCGAACGAGGCCATTGCCGCTTACCAGAAGGCGCAGGCGGTGGCCAGCGAACGCTTCAAGCCGCTGGTCGACATTTCGCTGGCGAACGCCTATGTGGCCGCCGCGCGTCCGGCCGAAGCGCGCGCCGTGTTCGCGCAAATTCCCCCTTCCGACAACGTGGCGCTGCGCCAGGCCTATTTGCGCGGCATGGGCAACCTGGCGCTGGCCGAGAACAAGCCGGCCGAGGCAATGACCCACTTTTCGGCCGCCGCCGCGCAGGCAGCCGGCAGCGACGCTGCCTACCATCGCCTGTGGGCCCAGGAAGGGCGCGCCCGCAGCCTGCTGGCACTGGGCGACAAGGCCGGCGCCAGCGCCGCCTACGTGGACGCGGCGCGCGCCTCGGAAACCATCCGCGCGCGCTTTCGCAGCGAGGAATTCAAGGCNNAGCGAGTCGAGCCGCTCGCGCGCCTTGCTGGACGTGCTGCGCGAACGCGTCACGCCGGCCACCAACGAAGCTGCCGCGGCCATGCGCAGTGGCCCGCCGGAAGTGGCGCAAATGAGCGCGGCGCTGCGCGAAGGCGAGGCGGTGATCGAATTTCACAGCCTCGACGAGCAGCTGCTGGCCTGGGTGATCCGTCCGTCGGGCATCCGTTCGTTCACCATTGCGCAGTCGCGCAGCGCGCTGGGCGACAAGATTGCCGCCTTCCGCGACGCGATCATCAAGCGCGACAAGAACAGCGCCGCGCTGGGGCGCGAACTGCATGCGCTGCTGATCGCTCCGCTGGGCCTGGCCGGCAATGAACGGCTGGTGGTGGTGCCGCACGGCGCGCTGCACTATCTGCCGTTCCAGGCGCTGGCCGATACGCGCGGCTATCTGATCGAGCGCCATGCGGTGTCGTATGCGCCGTCGGCCGGCGTGGCCTTGCAGCTGGCGCGCCGCCCGCAGGCGGGGCCGTCTAGTTTTGTCGCCTTTGGCAATCCCGGCACCGACGAGCGCCTGGCGCTGCCGGCCGCCGAGCGCGAAGTGCAGCAGATCGGCGCGCTGTTTGCGGACAAGAAAATCTACATCAAGAATGAAGCGTCGACTGCGCAGTTCCGCAGCCAGGCCGGCAACGGCGCCATCTTGCACGTGGCCGCGCACGCCGAGGTCGACCTGATCGATCCGCTGCAGTCGCGCATCCTGCTGGCGCCTGAAAAGAACGACACCGGCTTTCTGAATGCGCGCCAGGTGTACGACGTGGACCTGAAAAACGTGTCGCTGGTGACGCTGTCGGCCTGCGAAAGCGGCCTGGGCAAGATCGCCCGCGGCGATGAAATCCAGGGCTTCACGCGCGCCTTCCTGTCGGCCGGCGCGTCGGCCCTGTTCGTGTCGCTGTGGCCGGTGGCCGACGAATCGACCGAGCAGCTCATGACCAGCCTGTACCGCGACCTGGCGGCCGGCAAGGAAGCGTCGCTGGCGCTGCAGCAAGCCCAGGTGGCCGTGCTCAGGCAGCCGCAGTTTGCCCATCCGTTCTTCTGGGCGCCGTTCGATCTGGTCGGCAATGGCCGCCTGCGCCTGGCCAACTGACAGTCACCACACACCATACATCCGGACGCGCCCGCCACGGTGCGCGGGTCCGCTCAACATTGAAACGCAGGGGGAAGACGTGCAAGTAAAAGCAAGCCAGGCTGGCATCAACAAGGGGCCACGCCGCCCACGCAAGCAATTGACCCCGGCCCTGCGCCGCGACGCGCTCTGGTTCGCCATGCTGATGCTGAGCGGGCCGGCGCTGTATGCGCAGAGCGTGCCCAACGCGGGCAGCGTGCTGCGCGAAACGGCGCCCGCGCCGCGTCCCCTGACAACGCCTGCCGCGCCGGCGCTGGCGGCGCCGGTCAGCGCGCCCGCCGCACCGGCCGCTGCCGATGCCGTCACATTCACGCTGCGCCAGATCACCTTCAGCGGCAATACCATGTTCGACACTGCCACGCTGCAGGCGCTGGTGGACGACAAGATCGGCCAGCCGGTCACGTTTGCCGATCTGGAAGAACTGGCCGGGCGCGTCACTGCGCACTACCGCGACGCCGGCTTCGTGCTGGCGCAGGCCGTGCTGCCAGCCCAGGATGTGGCCGGGGGCAACGTGGCGATCTCGGTGGTGGAAGGCCGGCTGGGCCAGGTGCGCATCGAAAGCCAGGGCGAACTGGCCGTGCCCGAAAGCGTGGTGCGCAAGGTGCTCGCGCCGTTGCAACCGGGCCAGCCGCTGCAAAAGCGCGAACTGGAACGGGTCATGCTGCTGCTGGCCGACTTGCCGGGCATTGCGCCCCAGTCCTCGCTCGAGTCCGGCAACGAGCCGGGCACCTTCGACCTGATTGTCGACCTCAAGCCTGCCAAGCGCATCAACTACAGCATAGACGCCGACAATTACGGCTCGCGCGCCACGCGCGAAACCCGGGTCGGCGCCTTCATGCGCATCAACAGCCCGTTTCGGCGCGGCGACAACCTCGATTTGCGGGTGCTGTCGTCAACCGGCAAGGGCTTGGGCTTCGGGCGCATCGGCTACGAGACGCCGCTCAACTACAACGGCTTGCGCGCCGGCGCCGCGTACGCGCATATGGAATACGAGCTGATCAAGGAACTGGCCGCGCTGGGCGCGACCGGGCGCGCCAAGGTCAGCGAAGTGTCGCTTAGCATGCCGCTGATGCGCTCGCGCGCCGACAATTTCTTCGGCCGCCTGTCATTCGAACACAAGGCCTTGTCGGACGACCTGGCGGCAGTGTCGGTCTCGTCGACCAAGAACATCAATAGCGTTGGCGCCGGCTTCGTGTTCGAAGGGCGCGACAGCGTGGGCAAGGGCGCCTACAATAATTTTGGCATTACCATGTACTTTGGCAACCTGTCGATCGGTTCGCCTCAGGAACTGGCAGCTGACCAGGCTGCCGATGGCCCCCACACGGCCGGGCGCAACACGCGCCTGGTGTACCAGGCCTCGCGCCTGCAGGCGGTGTCGGCCAAGACCAGCATCTTGCTGGCCATGGCCGGCCAGTGGGCCAACAGCAACCTCGACAGCGCCGAAAAGATTTCGGCCGGCGGCGCGCGCGCGGTACGCGCCTTTGCCGCCTCCAGCGGTCTGGGCGACGAGGTGCATGTGTTCAATGCGGAGTACCGCTGGGCCTTCCGTCCGGAAGCGTCAGCCAGCCTGTTTTACGACCATGGCTTCGTGTCGGCCGTCAATCACGCGCCGGCGCCCGGCGTGGACAACAAATATGCCTTGCGCGGCGCCGGCCTGGGCCTGACCTGGAACACCAAGGGCGGCTTGTCGCTGCGCTCATCGCTGGCATGGCGTCTGGGTGACAAGCGCGCGGGCGACGTTGAACGCCAGCCGCGCCTGTACGCCCAAGTCATGCAGTCATTCTGATACGCCGCCCAACTTCCGAGGTCGCACCATGAAAAAACAGTTCACCACCCCTTCGCACCGGCGCACGCTGGTCAGTCTGGCCGTCGCCATGGCCTGTTCGCCCTATGCGCTGGCAGCGCCGGCCGGCCAGCAGGTCGTTGCCGGCAGCGTCACCGTGACCCGGCCCGACGCGCTGTCGACCGTCATCAACCAGGGCAGCCAGGCGGCCATCGTCAACTGGCAGCAGTTTTCGATCGGCGCCGCCGAGCATGTCGATATCCGCCAGCCAAACGCGTCCAGCGTGCTGCTGAACCGCGTGATCGGCAACAACCCGAGTGAGATCTACGGACGCCTGTCGGCCAACGGCCAGGTGTTCCTGGTCAACCCGAATGGCGTGCTGTTCGGGCGCAATGCGCAAGTGAGCGTGGGCGGCCTGGTGGCCTCGACGCTGGACATCGCCAATGACGATTTCCTGGCCGGACGCTACCAGTTCCAGGGCAACAGCGCTGCAGCCGTGTCGAATCTGGGCAGCATTCAGGCGGCCGAACGGGGCACGGTAGCCTTGCTGGGCGGGCGCGTCAACAATGACGGCACCATTTCGGCCCAGCTGGGCACGGCGGCGCTGGCCGCCGGCGAGAAAATCACGCTCGACTTCGAAGGCGACGGCCTGACCCGGATCCGGGTCGACCAGGGCGCCGTGGCGGCGCAGGTGGCCAACCGCGGCCTGATCGTGGCCGACGGCGGCCAGGCCGTGATGACGGCCAGCGCGGCGCAAGCGCTGGCCGACACCGTGCTCAACCAGCAAGGCGTGGTGCGCGCCCGCTCGCTCGTCGAGCGCGATGGCAAGATCGTGCTCGACGGCGGGGCGCACGGCGTCACGCTCAACAGCGGCGCGCTGGACGCGAGCGGTGGTGCCGGCCTGAAGGGCGGCACGGTCAACGTGCTGGGCCACCACGTGGGCCTGGTCGGCCAGGCGGCCATTGACGCCAGCGGCAGCGCCGGCGGCGGCCAGGTGTATGTGGGCGGCGGCGTTGCCGGCGCCAATCCGCTGCTGCGCAACGCGGCAGCCGTGTTTGCCGGTCCGCAAGCGAGCGTGCGCGCCGACGCCACCGGCGCCGGCCATGGCGGCACCGTGGTGCTGTGGAGCGATGGCGCCACGCGCATGTTCGGCGCGGCCAGCGCGCAGGGCGGCGCCGGCGGCGGCAACGGCGGCTTCATTGAAACGTCCGGCAAGTTCCTCGATGTGGCGGGCGCGCGCATCAGCGCCTCGGCCCCGCGCGGCAAGGCCGGCACCTGGCTGCTCGACCCGTACAATATCGACATCGTCTCGTCCGACCCCGGCCTCCAGATGCCGAGCGCGCCCAACTTTGTCAGCGACGGCTCGACCTCGCAATTGTGGAATCAGGCCATCCTCAATGAGCTCAACAATGGCACCAGCGTTACCGTCACCACCGGCGCCGGCTCGACCTTTGACGAGGGCAATATCAACGTCGGTGCCGATATCGTCAAGAGTGCTGGCGGCGATGCCACGCTGACGCTCAACGCGGCCAACAACATCCGCGTTTTCTCCGGCATCAAGATCGGTTCGACCGTTGGTGCCCTGAATCTGGACTTCAATGCCGACGCCGACAACGCCAATGGCGGCACGATCGACATCGGCACGCTGGTGATGATGGAGTCCAACGGCGGCAACGTGCGCATGTATGGCCAGAGCGACGCCGTCAATGGTTTTGCCTCCGGCTACGACAGCGACGCGCGCCATGGCGTGGTGATCGACCAGGGCGCCGTGATTGATACCACCTCGGGCGCGGCCGACGGCGGCGCCGGCAGCATCACGATCCGCGGCCGCGGTTACCGCGAAGCGCAGGGCGGCGGCGACGGCGTGTTCCTCGACCTGGGCGCCAGTTTGCAAACCGGCACNNAGCGTGATCAGCACCACCAATGGCGGCAACATCGATATCCGGGGCACCACCATCCCCGACCTGATCAGCAATATTTTCGGCAACGGCATCTACGGCGACGACGCGATCATTTCCACGGCGGGTCCGACCGGCAACATCTTGCTCAGCGGGCAAGCGGTGGCGGCAGCCGGCGTGTCCCTGGGCGGCAGCACGCTCGGTTCGTCGGGCATGAGCGGCGATATCGTGATCCGGGCCTACAATACAAACGAAGGCTCGTTCTCGGCCGGCATGCTGGACTTGCCGAGCACGGTCGCCACGCAAGGCGTGTTTGCCATGCTGCCGGGCGGGGTGGACGACAACGGCAATCTGGTCAGCTTCAACAACGTCACCATCAATCTGGGCAACTTCTTCATTTCCGGTCCGCCGTCCGGCGAGTTTGCCGTCAACGAGCTGATACTCGGTTCGGTGGTTGGCACCGATGTGGGGGCCGTGGTGCTGGGCAGCGATGTGCATACCGGACTGATCAAGGTAACCACCGCACTCGGCTCGGGCAGCACCTACAATCTGTCGCTCAACAACGGCGGCGCCGGCAGCGCCGGTATTGAATTGCAGAACAACCTGGACCTGACCGGCCGCAGCCTGATGCTTGCCAGCGGCGGCAGCGTGACCCAGGCTGGCGCCATCACCGCTGCCAACGTCCTGCTGTTCGGCGCCCAGCCCGAAGCGAATTTCACGCTGACCAACGCTGGCAACAGCGTCGGCCGGCTGGCGTCGTTCTTCAGCTTTGGCGCAGGTGCAGGCGCCGCTGACGGCGACGTGCGCTTTGTCAACAGTGGCGCCCTGCAACTGGGCAATGTGACCTTGCCTGCTCTGGACGGCACCACTTACACGTCCGCGCTCAAATTCGCCGCAGGCACGATGGTGACGGGCGACCTCGATATCCAGGCCAGCGGCAACCTGAACACCGGTTCGGTGCTCGCGACGGGCAACGACAAGTCGATTTCTTTGCGCTCTGGCAACGACATTATCGTCGACGGTGGCATCGCCATGAATGGCACCAATAGCGTGGTGGACTTGACCGCTTCGCGCGACATTGTGGCCGTAGGCAACTTCAGTTCGATCGGCGCCAATCTCGCGTTCACCGCCAATGCGGGGCGCGACATCAGCCTGAGCGGCGGCCTCAATGCGCTGGCCGGCAATGCCGCTTTCGTCTTCAACAGCGATGCGGCGACCAGTCTGGGCGGCGGCGCCACGCTGCAGGGCGACAGCGCCAGCCTGACCGTCAACGCGGGCACCAGCCTGCTGGTTCCGGGCAGCATCGAAATGAGCGGCGCGGCTGCCGTGCTGCGTCTGAACGCCGATATCAACCTGGGCACCAGCGGCCCGATCACGATGTCGGGCG
>CXWL01121810.1_pt1 | contig 12905 bp, 12 predicted proteins | sample 590931 | NCBI WGS metagenome assembly CXWL01 (sample SAMEA3498368, study PRJEB10139) | groundwater metagenome | biome: water well; material: biofilm material | place: Germany | collected 2015-04-27
CGCGAGGACGACGAATCTTAGACCGTCGTCCTCGCGCACGCGGGGACCCAATCTTGCAAGCGTTGCGACGGCGCCTTCACAATCGATGGTGACGGTGATTGAATTCGTTTGGGTGGCGCAATTTGCGCGCGGCGACGCACGAGCTTATGATTAAACAGTGAAGCGGTGACGACGAAACACGTCAGTTTTGCAAGGAGATTGACATGCCAAAATTTCTCATCGAGGCAAACTATCTCAGCGAGGGCATGACCGGCTTGCTCAAGGAGGGCGGCACAAAGCGGCGCGCAGCGGTGGACCAATTGTTCAGTTCATTGGGCGGCACAGTCGAAGCGTTCTACTATGCTTTCGGCGAGAAGGACGTCTTCATCATCGGCGAACTGCCCGACAATGCCGCCGCCGCAGCCCTGGTGTTCAGGGTGAACGCCGCTGGCGTTACCAGCTGCAAGGCGACCGTTCTGCTGACGGCGCATGAGATCGACGATGCGGTGAAGCGGACCGGCACATATCGACCGCCAGGCTATGAGATCGAAGCCGAAGTGGCCAAATGGGAAGGCGAAGGCGGAGCGCGCTGACGTCGGCCCGACCAACGGATCCGGATTACTTCTTCTGGATCTTGTTGTGGATCTCGTTGATCATCATCATTCCGGCCGAGCCATAGAACCTGTGATATTCGGCGACCATTTCGCCTTGCATGATGACCGGATCGGTGGCGACATATTCCTTGGCCTTCTCGATGTCGGGCGTCGCGAAGACGAACACGCCGCGCCATCCATCCGTGCCTTCGAACGGGCCGGCGAGCGCCAGCTTCTTCTCGTTCGCCAGCCGGGTGATGTTGGCGAAGTGGCCTTGGAACATGGCATCGCGCGTCGGGCCTTTGGGAACCTTGTTCGGGCCGGTTTTTAGGATGACCATGACGTAGCTGCGCATGCCTCGTTCATCGGCGCCGAGCGACTTTGCCAGTTCGGCGTCGTATTGCGGAGTTGGCGCCGCGGGCGCAGTTTGCGCTGTCGCAGGCAGCAATGAACAGGAAAACAGTCCCAACGAGACCAGCAAAATCGGTTTCAACATTTCTATTCTCCGGGAGCGATGTGCATCGTATTTCGATCTGGAATTCATAGCATGACCCTACCACATCGCAGCATTGGCACGGCCAAGCGGGTCGATGGTTCGTGGTGCTTGCGAGTCAGGCAACGTTGCAATCCGTTTATTTCCGCCGCCGCGCTCCCCTGTCCGGGCCGCAACAACCTTGGTATCATGTCCGGCGACCGGCCACAAGCCGGCACTTTTCATAACATCGTCGGAGACACCGCATGAGATTACGATTGTTGGTTTTGGGGGCCGCCATGGTGGCCGGCGGAGCGCTCGCCGCGCCGCGTGGATTTACCGTGGAAGACATGGTCAACATGGAGCGCGTCGGCAGCCCGGTGCTGTCGCCGGATGCTTCGCGCGTCGTCTACACGGTCCGCTCGACCGACATGGGCAAGAACCGCGGCCATACCGATCTGTGGATGCTGGACCTGCGCACGCCGAACGCCGCGCCGCAGCGCCTGACCAAGGCCGATGCCAACAGCAGCGATCCTGAATGGTCGCCGTCGGGCGATGCGATCTACTTCCTGTCCGCCAGCTCGGGCACCTCGCAAGTGTATCGCCTGCCGCTCGCCGGCGGCGAACCGGCCAAGGTCACCGACCTGCCGATCGACGTCGACAACTTCCGTCTCTCGCCGCAGGGCGACCGCATTGCGTTCAGCATGGCCGTGTTCCGCGATTGCGCCGACCTGGCCTGCACCACCAAGCGCCTCGACGACAAGTCCAAGGTGAAGGCCAGCGGGCGCGTGTACGATCGCCTGTTCGTGCGCCACTGGGATACCTGGTCGGACCAGCGCAACGCGGTGCTGTACTCGGCGCCGATCGACAGCACCGGCAAGGTCAGCGCGACGCCGGTCAGCCTGTCCGGCACGCTCGANNCACGATCGCCTACCTGGCGATGACGCGTCCGGGCTTCGAGGCGGACCGCTTCCATTTCGTGCTGCTCGACGTTGCCACCGGCAAGAAGCGCACGCTGGCCGACAAGTGGGACCGCTCGGTGTCCGACTTCCGCTGGGCGCCGGACGGCAAGACGCTGCTGGCCAACGCCGACGACGTCGGCCAGCATCGCCTGTTCTCAATCGACGTGCAGGACGGTAAAGTCACGCCGCTGACCGACAAGGGCTATGTGTCCGCATTCGACATCCAGCGCGACACCATCGTGCTGGCCCAGGCGAATCTGGCATCGGGCGCGCAGCTGTTCAAGCGCAGCGCTGCACCAGGTGCGGCGGCCTTGACGCAGCTGACCAGCCAGAACGCGCAGGCGCTGGCCGACGTGCGTTTCGGCGAGTACGAGCAGTTCTCGTTCAAGGGCGCCAAAGGCGAGACGGTGTACGGGCACGTGATGAAGCCATGGAATGCGGCGCCTGGCGCGAAGTATCCGGTGGCGTTCCTGGTGCACGGCGGGCCGCAGGGCAGCTTCGGCAACAGCTGGAGCTACCGCTGGAATCCGCAGGTATATGCGGGCGCGGGCTATGCCACCGTGTTCATCGATTTCCACGGTTCGACCGGCTACGGCCAGAAGTTCACCGATTCGATCAGCGGCGACTGGGGCGGCGCGCCGCTGGAAGACCTGAAGAAGGGTCTGGCGGCAGCGGCTGCGAAGTATCCGTGGCTCGACACCGGCAACGCGTGCGCGCTGGGTGCATCGTACGGCGGCTACATGATGAACTGGATCGAAGGTAACTGGTCGAATGGCTTCAAGTGCATCGTCAACCATGACGGCGTATTCGACAATCGCTCAATGTACTACTCGACCGAGGAACTCTGGTTCAACGAGTGGGAAAACGGCGGCAGCTATTTCACCGCGCCGCAAAAGCACGAGAAATTCAATCCAGTGAATTACGTGAACAAGTGGAAGACGCCGATGCTGGTGATTCACGGCGAAAAGGACTTCCGCATCCCTGTCAGCCAGGGCCTGGGCGCGTTCACCGCGCTGCAGCGCCAGGGCATCGAGAGCAAGCTGCTGGTGTTCCCGGATGAGAATCACTGGGTGCTGAAGCCGGCTAACTCGGTGCTGTGGCATCACACCGTTCTCGGTTGGCTCGACAGCCATATCAAGCCAGCGGCGAAGTAATTCGCTCTGCCATTGAAAGCCGCGCCCCGGTCCTTGTGACCGCGGCGCGGTTTTTTTTAGGACGTCACCGTACAGTGTTGAAAGCAATCCGCAATCCAGGCGAGCGCGTTGGACGCACAGAATCGAAGACGTCGGGAGAACAACGCCGACGATTCAAGGAATCAGACGCTCCGCGCGCAGCTGCGCGAACAGGGCGTAAAACGAGTCCTCGGTCGACTGGTAGCCGGTGAAGCCGAGCTTGCGGCTGCGCGCCATGTCGGTCATCACTTCGATCGGCCGGCTGAGATCGAGGTCCGTGTGCCATGCAGATGCGAGGCGCCCGAGGTCCGCTTCCACCAGTCCATGGCGTTGGGCCATGTCGCGCCAAAGCGCCTGGTCACCCTCGATGGCTGTCTCCAACGGATGGATGGTGCCGTCGAAGCCGGCCGCTTCGACGCCGAACCAATTGGCCAGCCGTCCCCACAGCCACTGCCAGCGGAACACATCGCCGTTGACGATGTTGAAGGCCGTGTTGTGCGCCGCGTCGGTGTCGGCCGCCCACACCAGCTGGCGCGCCAGTTGATGCGCATCGGTGACGTCGGACAGCCCTTGCCACTGCGCCTGCGAACCAGGCCACTGGAATGGGCGGCCAGTCTCCTTGCAGATCGACGCATACACGGCCAGCGTGGTGCCCATGTTCATCGCATTGCCGACCGCCTTGCCGATCAGGGTGTGCGGACGATGCACGTTCCAGCTAAAGCCATCGCGCGCCGCGGCGGCGTACACCTGGTCCTCCTGCTCGTAGTAGAAGTTTTCGATCGGCAGGCGCTGCTGCTCTTCGCGCAGGGGCGTCTCGGGCAAGGTGCCGGCCTTCGCGTACGCTTCGAACGGACCGAGATAGTGCTTCAGCCCCGTCACCAGCGCGACGTGGCGTACCGATTTTTTGGGCGACAGCGCGGCGAGCACGTTGCGCACCATGGCGCCGTTGACGCGGATGTTCTCCGCTTCGCTGTCCTGGCGCAGCCAGGCGGTGATGAACACGTTGGTGGGCGCGACGCCGGCGAGCGCCGCTTCCAGGCTGGCCGGATCGAGCAGGTCGGCGGCCACGGGGCGCACTCCCGGCACGTCGTGTTGGGGACTGCGCGCCAGGCCGTAAACTTCCCATCCATTGCCGACCAGTTCCGCGGCCAGGTTGCTGCCGGAGATACCGCTTGCGCCTACTACCAGGGCGATCTTTTTCATGTTGGTGTCCGCTTTCTGAAGAATAGGTTAGTCTACTGCGGATATGCGGCCCGATAAACTGGCCGCAGATCACCACTAAGTAGACATGAACTCTCCAATTGCGCAGGCAGAACAGTTTTCAGGGATCGCCATTTTCGTCGCGGCGGCGCGCGCCGGCAGTTTTACCGCAGCCGCAGCCCGGCTCGGCATCACCAAATCGGCCGTCGGCAAGAGCATCGCCCGGCTCGAGCAGCGGCTCGGCATCAAGCTGTTCCATCGCACCACCCGCAAGATCGCCCTGACGGTGGACGGCGCAGCGTATTTTGCCAGTTGCGCGAGTGCGCTGGACGGCATCGCCGAGGCGGAACTGGCCTTGCTGCGCGGGCAGCAGAGCCCGACCGGGCGACTGCGCGTGGACATGCCGTCCGCATTCGGCCGCGGCGTGGTGCTGCCGATCCTGGCGGAGCTGGCGCAGCGCTATCCGCAGCTGACGCTGACGCTGACCTTCACCGACAGCCTGATCGATCCGATCGAGGAAGGCATCGACCTGCTGATCCGCTTCGGCGAGGTGACCGATGCCGGCGGCCTGGTCGCCAAACTGCTCAGCAGCCAGCGCCAGTGGATGTGCGCGTCGCCCGGCTATTTATCCCGCAAAGGCGGCGCGCCCGCATCGATCGACGAACTGGCGCGGCACGACTGCATCGTCGGCTACCGGCGCAACAGCGCAATGAAATGGAGCGCGCTCGACGGCGCCGGCATGCCGTACCGGTTCGCCCCGCCGGCAACGTATGAAGTGGGCGACGGCGATGCGGTCCTGGCGATGGCGATGGCCGGTTGCGGGATCTGCCAGCTGCCCTCCTTCATGGTCAGGCAGCCGTTGTTGGACGGCACGTTGGTGAGCGTGCTGGATGACGTATCGACGACCAGCATCGACATCTACGCGGTATGGCCGCAGACGCGCCACCTGCTGCCGAAACTGCGCTGCGTGATCGATGAACTGGAAATGAAGGCGGCGCAAGGCTACCTCAGCTGATCGCAGTGCCCAGCACCCCGGGGTCAGTTCTGACATTCGGACACGAGCTGATCTGAGCACGTGACTAACGGACGAGGCCGTGTCCGAATGTCAGAACTGACCCCGGGGTGAAATAGGCTTAGAGAGTCTTGACGAAGGCGCGGATGCCGCCCAGCAGCATCTCGACCGACATCGCGGTCAGGATCAGTCCCATCAGGCGCTCGAAGGCTGTCATCACCTGCGGGCCGAGCGCCTTCTGCAGCCGCTCGGCGCTGAGGAACACCACCAGCCACACCACCGCCACCGCCGCCAGTGCGGCGACGTGGATCACGACTTCGCCGGTCGTCTCGCGCGAGAACAGCAGCACCGTGGCGAGCGCTGACGGTCCGGCCAGCGCTGGTATCGCCAGCGGGACGATGAAGGGTTCGCCGCCATCGGTCTTTCCCAGCACGCCGTCGGGATGCGGGAACACCATGCGGATCGCAATCAGCAGCAGGATCACGCTGCCGCCGATGCGCAGCGAGACTTCGGACAGCTGCAAAGCGCGCAGCAAGGGGCTGCCGAAGAACATGAAGACGAGCAGCACGATGAAGGCGATCGCGCACTCGCGCAGGACGATGCGCGGACGGCGCTCGCGCGCAACCGGAGCGAGCGCGGTGACGAAGATCGGCACGTTGCCGAACGGGTCGGTCACGAGCAGCAACAGGATGAAGGTCTGGAGGAAGGTTTGGGTCATGAATGGCCAGCGATCAAAAGCTGGGGTCAGGTCTGACATTCGAACATTTCAAAAAGACGAAATGTCCGAATATCAGACCAGACCCCAAGGTAAAAAAAGGGCCAGAGTAGTGTGTACTCTGGCCCTGGTCCGACGCGGCTGCGGCTTAACGGCCAGCGCGGCCCTTCTTCATCCATGCGGCCAGCTGGTGCGGACGCAGTCCGTCGTAATCTTCGAACGGCTGGTGGATCCACGGGTTGTGCGGCAGCTCTTCGAGGAAGTAGTCAGGCATGATCGACGAGGTGCCCTTGACCCAGATCACCGCCGACTTCACTTCGGTGACGCCGGTGAAATTGTCGGCCAGGTGACGCGTGACCTTGTCGAGCGTGACGCCCGAATCGGCCAGGTCGTCGACCAGCAGGATCTTGCCGGCCAGCGGGCCCTTGGTCATCGTCATGTACTTGGCGATGTCGAGGTCACCGCGCACGGTGCCGGCTTCTTCACGGTACGAACTGGTCGACAGGATCGCCAGCGGCACGTCGAAGATGCGCGAGAAGACGTCGCCCGGACGCACGCCGCCGCGCGCCAGGCACAGGACCTGGTCGAACTTCCAGCCCGACTCGTAGACCTTGAGCGCAAGGCGCTCGATCAGGGTGTGGTACTCGTCCCAGGATACCCAGAGGTCTTTTTCGGTCGATGGTGGCATTGTCATGGTGGCTCCTCTTGTCATGTCGTGGGATTATTCGAACGGGTGGCGCAGGACGATGGTCTCTTCGCGGTCAGGACCGGTCGATACCATGTCGATCGGGACGCCGACCAGCTCTTCGATGCGCTTGATGTAGGCGCGCGCGGCGGCCGGCAGCTCGGCCAGCGACTTGGCGCCGACGGTGTTTTCGGTCCAGCCAGGCATCTCTTCGTACACCGGCACGCAGTTGGCGGCTTCTTCGGCGCCGACCGGGAAGATGTCGACGGCGCGGCCATCGATGGTGTAGCCGGTGCACAGCTTGAGCGACTCGATGCCGTCGAGGACGTCGAGCTTGGTCAGGCACATGCCCGAGACGCCGTTGATCTGCACCGAACGGCGCAACAGCGCGGCATCGAACCAGCCGCAGCGGCGCGCACGGCCGGTGACGGTGCCGAATTCGTGGCCGACGCGCGACAGGTGTTCGCCGACGCCGTTATCGGTGGTCAGCTCGGACGGGAACGGGCCGGAGCCGACGCGCGTCGTATAGGCCTTGGTGATGCCGAGGATGTAGTGCAGCATGCCAGGACCGACGCCGGAACCGGCGGAGGCGTTACCGGCCACGCAGTTCGACGAGGTCACGTACGGATAGGTGCCGTGGTCGATGTCGAGCAGCGAACCCTGGGCGCCTTCGAACAGCAGGTTGCCGCCGGCCTTGAAGGTGTTGTGCAGCGCGGACGGAACGTCGGCGACCATCGGACGCAGGCGCGGCACCAGGGCCATCGCATCGTCGAAGGTCTTCTGGTAATCGACCGCGGCGACCTTGAGGTAATTGGTCAGCACGAAGTTGTGGTAGTCGAGGTTCTCTTTGAGCTTCTCGGCGAAACGGCCTTCGTTGAGCATGTCGGCGATACGGATCGCGCGGCGCGCCACTTTGTCTTCGTATGCAGGGCCGATGCCCTTGCAGGTGGTGCCGATCTTGTTCTCGCCGCGGGCTGCTTCGCGCGCGACGTCGATGGCGACGTGGTACGGCAGGATCGCAGGGCACGCTTCGGAGATCTTCAGGCGCGAGACGACTTCGACGCCGATCGCCTGCAGCTTGTCGATTTCGCGCATGACGTCCGGTACCGATACGACCACGCCATTGCCGATGTAGCAGGCGACGCCTTCGCGCATGATGCCCGACGGGATCAGCTGGAGCGCGGTCTTCTGGCCTTTAATGACCAGCGTATGACCGGCGTTATGCCCACCCTGGAAACGGACCACGCCTTTTGCGTGATCGGTCAGCCAGTCGACGATTTTGCCCTTGCCTTCATCGCCCCATTGGGTACCGATGACGACGACGTTTTTTGCCACGTTTTTCTTTGACATCACACTTAGCCTAAGTTTTTGAGAATCCAGTTACTGTCTTCGAGCACGAGTACGCGATCGCACTCGAACTCGTCCTGATCGTCGTCATGACCCGGCAAACTCTGGATCACAACCTCGCCTGTTTTGCGCAGTTCGGCGATTTGTTCGCGCAGTTCGGGGGCATTGCCCCACGGCGCGCGAATCGCATGCTTGCGTTCCGCGCTCGGCAGCAGCCGCGCCAGTTCGCGCAGGTCGAGCGAGAAGCCGGTGGCGGGACGGGCCCGGCCGAACGCTTCGCCGACATGGTCGTAGCGGCCGCCGCGCGCGACCGCGTTCGGCAGTCCGGGCACGTACAGCCCGAACATGGCGCCGCTTTCGTATTGGTAGCCGCGCAGGTCGGCCAGGTCGATCGCCACTTCGGCACGGCCGAGCGCGGACGCGGCCAGCGCGGCCAGTTCGGCCAGCGCCTTGGTGATGCCCGGCAGCGCCGGCAGCACGTCGCGCGCACGCGCCAGCACGTCGACATCGCCGTACAGGTGCGGCAGCGCCATCAGGGCGTCGCGCGTGACCGCTGCGTAGTTCTTTGTCTGGGCGTCGAGGCCGGGGCTGTCCTTGGCGCGCAGCAGCGCGTACAGCGCCGCTTCGTCGTTGCGCGCAGCAGCGTCGTCGGCGATGATCGAACGCAGCACGCCGACGTGCGACAGGTCGAGGCGGACATCGGCGAAGCCGGCCATCGCCAGCGACGCCAGCGCCAGTTCCTGGATCTCGGCGTCGGCTTCGAGGCCGGCGTGGCCGTAGATCTCGGCGCCGATCTGCAGCGGCTCGCGCGTTGCGTGCAGGCCCGATGGACGGGTATGCAGCACGCTGCCGGCGTAGCACAGGCGGGTGACCGATTCGCGGTTGAGCAGGTGGGCGTCGATGCGCGCGACCTGCGTGGTCATGTCGGCGCGCAGGCCGAGCATGCGACCGGAGATCTGGTCGACCAGCTTGAAGGTGCGCAGGTCGGTGTCCTTGCCGGCGCCGGTCAGCAACGAGTCGACGTACTCGAGCATCGGCGGCATCACCAGTTCGTAGCCGTACAGGCGGAAGTTGTCGAGCATCTGGCGACGCAGGTCTTCGATCTTGCGCGCCTCGGAGGGCAAGACGTCGGCGATGTTCTCAGGCAGGAGCCAATTCGGCATGGGCAAGAAGCGGTAATGGGAAGTTATTAAATATCGGACAAGACGAAGCACAGAGGCTCGCGCAAATGGTGCGCCGAACCATCAATTTTACCCGAAAACCGGGATTGGTACTTGGTATTGGATGTCTGACGGGGAAAAGCGGGCTGCATGCAGTACGACAGCCGCTACCGCCGTCGTTCCCGCGGAGGCGGGAACCTATACTGAGTGTACGCTCAGTTGACAATCAAACGTCACCTTATCGCAGTTTCAGCATGGGTTCCCGCCTGCGCGGGAACGACGGTTCTGGGGCTAGCGGTATCGCTTATTTCTTCGACGGGGCCGGTGCAGACGGGCCGCCGGCGCCACGGAAGTACTTGAAGAAGTCCGAGCCGGAATCGAGCACCATGACGTCGCCATGGTTCTTGAAGGTGGCGCGATACGCTTCGAGCGAGCGGTAGAACTTGTAGAACTCTGGGTTCTTGCCGAATGCCTGGGCGTAGATTTCGGACGCCTTGGCGTCGCCCTCGCCCTTGATCTTTTCGGCGTCGCGGAACGCTTCGGCGAGGATCACGGTGCGCTGGCGGTCGGCGTCGGCGCGGATCTTTTCCGATTCGGCCGAACCGGTCGAGCGCAGTTCGTTGGCCACGCGGGTGCGCTCGGCCTTCATGCGCTCGTACACCGAGGTGTTGATCTGCTCGACATATTCGACCCGCTTGAGGCGCACGTCGACGATGCCGACGCCGATCTGCTTCGCTTCGGTCACGACTTTGCTGACGATCGCTTCCATCACCTTGCCGCGCTCGCCGGAAATCACTTCGCGCACCGTGCGCTTGGTGATTTCGTCGTTCAGCGCAGCTTTGACGATCTGGTTGAGGCGGTCGCGCGCGCGATTCTCTTCGCCGCCGAAGCTGACGTAGTACAGGCGCGGATCGGTGATGCGCCATTTGACGAAGGCATCGACCAGGATGTTCTTCTTCTCGGCGGTGATGAAGCGGTCGGCGTCCGGCGTGTCGATGGTCAGGATGCGCTTGTCGAGAAACAGCACATTCTGGAACGGCGGCGGCAGCTTGAAGTGGATGCCCGGCTCGCTGATCACTTCACGCACTTCGCCAAGGGCGAAGACGATGGCGAAGCGCTTCTGGTCGACCACGAAGACGGTCGACGACAGCAGCATCAGGGCGATGAAGCCGGCAACTAACATGGTAACGATGCGGTTCATTAGCGGCTCTCCCGATCGCGCGAATTCTCGCGGCTGCGGCTGTCGCGCTGGCGCACCTGTTCTACTGTCTGCATGATTTCCTGTGGCGGCGGCGTGGCCGGTGCCGCTTGCACCGGGCCGGATTTGGACCCGATCGCAGCGTCGTTGGCGGCGGTCTGGGCGATCAGTTTGTCGAGCGGCAGGTACAGCAGGTTGCTGCCCGACTTGGCGTCGACCATCACCTTGCTGGCGCTGCTGAAGATCTGCTGCATGGTGTCGAGGTACATGCGGTCGCGCGTGACGCCCGGCGCCTTCTGGTACTCGGCGAGCACTTGCGAGAAGCGCGCGGCATTACCGGTGGCGTTCTCGGTGACCATCGAGCGGTACGCTTCGGCTTCCTGGGTCAGGCGGATCGCATTGCCGCGCGAACGTGGAATCACGTCGTTGGCATACGCCTCGCCTTCGCTGCGCGCGCGGGCACGGTCCTGGCCGGCCTTGACGGCGTCGTCGAACGCGCTTTGCACCTGCTCCGGCGGCTGCACGCTTTGCATCGTCACGTTGGTGACCTGCACGCCGAGCTTGTAACGGTCGGCGATCTGCTGCATCAGCTTGTGCGCGTCGAGCGCGACTTTCTCGCGTCCTTCGTACAGCACGAAGTCCATCTTGCTCTTGCCGACAACTTCGCGAATCGCCGTTTCAGCGATCTGGCGGATGGTCTCGTCGTCGTGGTCGCGGTTGTTGAACAGCCAGGCGACCGGATCTTTCAGCGTGTACTGCACGGCGAACTGGATGTCGATGATGTTTTCATCGTCGGTCAGCATCAGCGCTTCTTTCGGGTTCTTCGCGCGCACCGAGCCGCGATAGCCGATTTCCGCGGTCCGCACCTGCGACACGTTGACCGTCTCGTTGGCCTGGAACGGGGCCGGCCAGCGCCAGTTGAAACCGGCGCCGGTGGTGTGACTGAGCTTGCCGAACGTGGTGACCACGCCGACCTGGCCTTCCTGCACGATGAACGCGCCGCTGGCGAGCCAGATGAAGATGACGACCGCGGCGACGACGCCGGCGGTGATGCCGGCGCCCTTCATGTCGGGACGATAGGCGCCCGGAGGCGGTTCGCCGCCGTTGCCCTTCTGGCCGAACATGCGATTGAGGCGCAGGTTGAAGTCGCGCCACATCTGGTCGAGATCCGGCGGACCTTCCCCGGGCTTCTTGCCTTCTTGTTTTTTGTTGTCGCCTTCCGGGCGGTGGCCCCAACGAGGATCGTTGAGCGACAACTTGACGCCGAGGCGCCTGATAAGGGAAACGAGCATGCTATCGTGGTCCGGCGTTATTGGAGGTTGGAATACTTTCAGCCAGATCCGCATCGTCTTCCGATGCGATGTCGTGGCCGGCATCGTCCTGCTCTTCGAAAAGGTGGCTCAGGCCGGGTGCGGCCTTGGCCGCTTCAACGATCGCCTCGCGCAACAGATCGAGGCCAGCGCCACTCTGGGCGCTGATAAAAACGCGGCTGATTTTATCATATTCATCACGCTCGATCGCCGGCTCGAGGCCGGCCGCGTCGATCTTGTTCCACACGAGGATCTGCGGGATGTGATCGGCGCCGATCTCCTTGAGCACCAGGTTGACCTGCTCGATCTGCTCCATCCGCACCGGGCTGGCGCCGTCGACGACGTGCAGCAGCAGGTCGGCGTGGATGGTTTCTTCGAGCGTGGCGCGGAATGCCGCCACCAGCTGGTGCGGCAGCTCGCGCACGAAGCCGACCGTGTCCGACATCACGACGTTGCCCACTTCGGCGCCCAGGTACAGGCGGCGCGAGGTGGTGTCGAGAGTGGCGAACAGCTGGTTGGCGACGTACACGCCGGCCTTGGTCAGCGCGTTGAACAGGGTCGACTTGCCGGCGTTGGTGTAGCCGACCAGCGAGACGGAAAAGGTGTGGCTGCGACCGCGCGAACGACGCTGGGTCTCGTGCTGCTTGCGCAGCTTGGCCAGGCGGATGCGCAGCGCCTTGACGCGCTCACCGATCAGGCGGCGGTCGGTCTCGAGCTGGGTTTCGCCGGGACCGCGCAGGCCGATACCGCCCTTTTGCCGTTCGAGGTGGGTCCAGCCGCGGATCAGGCGCGTGGCCAGGTGCTGCAACTGGGCCAGCTCGACCTGCAGCTTGCCCTCATGGCTCTTGGCGCGCTGCGCGAAGATGTCGAGGATCAGGCTGGTGCGGTCGAGCACGCGGATGTTGATGCGTTTTTCGAGGTTGCGCTGCTGGGCGGGCGACAGCGCGTGGTTGAAGATGACGAGTTCGATGTTCTCGGCCAGGCAGGCCTGGGCGATTTCGTCGGCCTTGCCGCTGCCCACGAAGTAGGCGGCGTCAGGGCTGGAACGCTTGGCGGTGATGGTCGTGATCGGGTCGGCGCCGGCCGAGCGGGCGAGCAGC
>CXWL01014943.1_pt1 | contig 12903 bp, 15 predicted proteins | sample 590931 | NCBI WGS metagenome assembly CXWL01 (sample SAMEA3498368, study PRJEB10139) | groundwater metagenome | biome: water well; material: biofilm material | place: Germany | collected 2015-04-27
CAGCCTGGCTTGCATCGTGATCGTCGTGTTGAGCAGGCGCGAGATCGGGCAGCCGGCTTTGGCGGCCTGCGTCGCCTTCTCCCACGCGGCCTGATCCGCCTTGGGCACTGTGCCTTTGACGTCCAACAAGATGCCCGTCACGGTCCATCCGGCTTCAAGCTTCTCGAACGTCACCGTGGCCGTCGTCTCCAGTTTCTCAGCCACCAGACCGGCAGCGCCCAATTGCCCGGACAGCGCCATCGTGAAGCAGCCAGCATGCGCGGCGGCGATCAGCTCTTCCGGATTGGTGCCCTTGCCGCTTTCGAATCTCGTCGAAAAGGAGTATTGCGTCTGCGACAACACTCCGCTGTCCGTCGACACCGTGCCTTTGCCGGACTTCAAGTCGCCTTGCCAGATAGCCGAGCCTTTGCGTTGCATGGGACCTCCTGTAGTTAAGGAATTACCAACCGGATTCCATATCCTTCGACGTTCGTGCTTACTTCACACCGCAACCGCATTGAGGTGTGTCATATCCATCGGCGCACCCGGGCGGCATAGGCGGTGAACTCCGGCCCGAACAATGCAGTCAGCGCTCTTTCTTCCGGCTCGATCTGATACCGGCCCATATACCAAACGAATCCCGGAAGAAGGAGCACGCTCAGGACATTGGCCAAATAGATCGCCCAGGCGAGCAATACCAGGAGCAACCCCAGATACATCGGATTGCGTGTGACGGAATAAATTCCGGTCACAACTAAAGAAGACGATGACCCTGGTTTCATGGGATTGACGGTCGTGCCTGCCCGGCTGAATGCGACCACACCCGACAGAGCAATGAACCCACCCAGCACCGACACCATGCCGGAAACGACATCCTGTCCTGGGAAGGGAAAAGCAAAACCAGGAACGGCCCGCGCTGCAAGCCACATACAGACGGCAGTAATCAGGGCGACCGCCACCGGGGGAATCTTGAGCTCGAGCGTCATCTTACGAGGGTACGCCTCTCGCATCCTGTAGGCAATTCACCGGGACCTGTTGTGAGTACTACGGGCCTGAATTCGGCTCGGTCATACCGGCGCCCGAAACGGTTTGAACTTCTGTTCGGCTTTAGCGGCCAAGATAAAATCGCTCTCGGTCAGCCCTTTACTCTTGTGCGACCAGATTTCAACCTTGCACTTCCCCCAGGCCAGATAGATATCGGGATGATGGTCCTGGGCTTCGGCGACCGCCCCTACTTTCTTCACAAACGCCAGCGCCTGCGCAAAGTCCTCAAAAGTGTAGAGCCGCTCCAAATGCCCTTTCCCGTTGATCTTCCAATTCCCGGAAAGCTGCTTCAACAGCTCCCTCGCGCGGGTGGCCTTCAACTTCGGCACAATGGCACTATCGCTGCACTTCTTCTCGATCAGTTTCATTGAACGCTCCATGATGATCACGGGTAACGGCCGTTCGCATCCAGCCGACGATCGACCGATAACCCTAAGCTATGTGTCAATGTTGCACCCTCGCGTGGATGGAAACTGACCCAAACTGCACACCTGAGACGACAGAATAGAGACCGCAGTCCTTGCGAGAAGTTCACCGGTCAGAAAGAAACCTGCATGGGTGGAGAACGCCGCGTTGGGAAGAGTGGACATTGGAGTCGGCCCCGGTGCGATATGGTCGGTCATCTGACCATCCGAACAAGAATCGTGCTATTTGCTAGCCGTTCAATGCAACCAATTCCTCCGCTTCAGAGAAACTCGCCGTTGCATTTTAGACTGGTCCAGTCTATGTAGTCGCCCATGAGTGCTGAGCAGATGGAAGAGCTTAAGGGTCTATTGGCGTAGTTGCCGAATCACTCAGGAGCGATATCCGGCAGGTCGCTGAAGGCCACGTCACAATCCGACATGAGTTGCAAGAGGATCGAGACGAGATACGAGATGAATTCAAAGAGATGCGGGCGCTGATGGGAATATCTTTCTCGTAATACAACCGGGCAATCTCTATCTCGCCTTGGATTCTCACACCTACTGAGGTATGCTGGGATCGTGAAATTTAGTCAGGTGCTTGAACGGTTACGAGAAGATAGTTGGTACCTGGTTGCCACAAAGGGAAGTCATCGCCAATTCAAGCACCCAATTAAACCCGGTCGAGTCACCGTCGCAGGCAAACCAAGCGACGAGTTACCACCAGGCACATTGAATAGCATCTTCAAACAGGCAAGCTGGAAGAAGTAGGAAGCGGGAACACACCATGCGCTACGCCGTCGTCATTGAAAAAGCCGCGACCAACTACGCAGCTTATGTGCCGGATCTGCCTGGGTGTATCGCCACCGGCGCCACGATTCAGGAAACCGAAAGCATGATCCGCGAAGCCATCGAATTCCACCTGGAAGGCCTCCGAGCCGACAGCCTACCTATCCCCCCGCCGAGCAGCCAAGTCGAATACATTGAGATCCCGGCGTAACAAGCCGTACTCTCTCATACAACTGGCTGAGCACGCCAAGCACAGTGGAGCGGCATCAAGCCTCGCAAAAGCGCCTGAGGTCCATCTCGCTTACCGGCTCTGGAAGAAAAAGTACGCCGCGGCGGCAAAGATCAGCGCGACGAGCAGCCCTCGCTTCAGCTTCTGCCACATCTCCGCTTGAGCCTGCTCCATCTTCTGCCGCAAGGAGGGTTGCGAGCGGATGTAGGCGTCCACCAGATCCTTGGCCTCTTTCAGACCAAGATTCCGCTCTGCACGCACAACCTTAATGGCCGCAATCACATCTCCTCGCCATAGCATCTCGACTGCCGCGTTGGAAAGCGTGGAAGACTGAGTTGGTTCGGTTGTCATTCAAACGGACCTCCTACCATGCAGGCCTTATGATTTATGTGGCCCGACTCCTTCGCTTCTATCTTCTCCGTCCAAGAACGTACTTCTCGTCACACTAGCTCTTCGCTAGTTGATAGCCCTAATAAACTCCGCGTCGTCGATCAGCTGCTCAGCGTTCTGCCTGATGGCTTCATTCAATGCGCCGAAGACATTGATAAACTTTGCCGTATTACGCCGGACCGTCTTGACCGACTGATAAATCTCACGATTCGTAGCGGTCGCATGTACGTGATAGTGAATGCGGAGGGTCCAATCAGTACTGAACCCCAGATCGTCCATCACAAATTCTTCAATGTCCCCGGTGAGCACTTTCGACTTATCATTCATGCGTATCCCCACAAACCGGAGCTCCGCAAAGATGGCGTCCCGGACAAACGTCTTGACGTCCCGATCGATTGTCACTTCGCCCATTGCCGTATTCATGATGAGGTTCGAAGGGATCGGGTCTTGAGCCGTAGGCATCGAAGGAAGATACTTGAACTCGGCGACACTCAAGGCTCCGCTCGCCGACTTCACCGAACCAGGCGAGTAGTTGACGGGTATCAACCCTTCGGCACAACCCTGAAGAAGCAGGGAGGCCACAAGCATTGCCAGCAAACTGACACCACGGCACAGCGGCACTCTCACTACCAGCGGGTCCATACTCATCCCTCCATTCACAATCACCATTGCCATCAACGAATCTTCGTTACGGAACCATGCAGGCCTTATGACTTGACTAGCCCGGCCGCTTCATCTTGACCACAAGTTTTTTCATTCACGAATTATTCCCTCTCATGATCCAGGATATTCGTGGGAAGGCCGTCGAGACTGAGCTGATTTTTCTCCTTCCAATATTTCCTCAACCCCTCCTCGCCTTTCTTGGCCGCCCACTCGTTCAGCAACTCGCGGTCACCGGTGTAGGAGAAGTAGGGCACTGCCATCCCGCAGGAGGTTTGCACGAGATCGAGCGTCACGTCGAAGATCTGCCGCGCGCCGGGCAGCGGAGGGAACAAAGAAGAAAGCTCGCGCCACGACGCATCATCCTGGTGAAGGACGGTCGCGGTGCCGTAGAGCCGCAGAATCACCGGCGGCCCTTCGAAGGCGCAGAACATCAGCGTCATGCGCGGGTCATGCTGCACATGGGCCGAGGTTTCATTCCCGCTCCCGGTCACATTGAGCCACACCACCCGGCTGGGGCCGAGCACGCGCAACGAGTCCATCCCCTTAGGCGAGACATTCACCCGGCTCTCCGCCGTCGCGGTTCCGACAAAGAAGATCCTCTGCCTAGCGATAAATTGGATATGCGTGTCAGAAAGTTTGTCGTATCGCTGAGCCATAGCGTTGTCCCTTTGGCGGATGGATCATTTCAATCAACGAGTCGATCAACCACCCCTCGCCGCGCTTGAGTGCATATCCACGCGTATCAGGTTGAATCACGACAAACCCTCACGAGTGTTTTGAAGTAGCAGTTTGAGCGAAATCTAAGTAGGCAGGATTGTGGCGAGCAGACAAAGCGCTGGCAATCAGAGAGGAAAGAGATGGCCTCTACCATGCCTCTGTGTTTCCGCGCCGCAACATCTCGACCGCCGTGTTGAGGAAAGTGGACGGCTGAGTTGGCTCATGTGTCATAGGATCAATCCTTTTACTATCCAGGCAGTACAATCTACCCTGCCTATTCCCTTTTCATATTCCTTTTTTCGACCCGTGAATTGGGAAGAAGTTACTGGTTAGACTGATCAGATTCCAGGAGTTCTTCTTTAGACACAATTCCCTCTTCCGTTAATGATGATATTTTTTCCATTGGCAATTCAAGAAGCTTGGCAGCCTCCCCATCAGGAAGTTGTTCCATGGACCGAAGCTTTTTCTCCATAGCACGAGTTCGCACACTGGTTTCATCGATCGTACGCGTTGCGGAGTTCAACTGACGTTTCACTCTTTCAAGCACTTCACCGAACTTACCAAACTCCGTTTTCACCGCCGCTAGCACTCTCCAAACTTCGACCGCTCGCGCCTCAATTGCCAGCGTCTGAAATCCCATCCTAAGACTAGTAAGTATAGCGGCCAACGTTGTTGGACCAGCAACAACAACTCTATAGCGTTGCTGGAGTTCTTCCACAATTGCAGGCTGCCTAATTACCTCTGCATAAAGACCCTCGGTAGCAAGAAACATGATTGCGAAGTCCGTTGTAGCCGGTGGATTTAGATATTTCCCATAGATGCTTTGAGCTTCAGATTTAACGGTACGAAGTAAAGCATCCGTTGCCCTTTGGACGGATTCCACTTCCCCTCTGTCAGAAGCTTCTTGCAAGCGGAGGTAGTCCTCTTGAGGAAACTTTGAGTCTATTGGTAACCAGACGCTTTGCCCATCATCCCGCTGGCCTGGCAGCTTGACGGCGAATTCAACGACTTCGGACGAGCCTTCCTTTGTCCTTACGTTCTTCTCATACTGACCTGGGGCTAGGATCTGATCGAGAATTGCGCCCAGCTGGACCTCAGCCCATGTTCCTCGTGATTTAACGTTAGAAAGAACACGTTTCAGATCTCCAACGCCGGTAGCGAGATTTTTCATCTCCCCTAACCCACGCTGGACGGCCTCCAATCGTTCGCTAACAAGATTAAAAGACTCCCCAAGCCGTTTTTCTAATGTTCCATGCAGTCTTTCGTCTACGGTCTTTCGCATCTCTTCGAGCTTCATTTCGTTGCCCTCTTGAAGCTCCTTAACTCTCACATCAAGGGAAGAACGGACTTTTTCAAGAGATGTGTTGACTGACTCCGTTAGTTCTTTTAATTGCTTGGTAAGACTATCAAGCTGAGCCTGCTGGAGTTGCCCCATGCTCGACAATGTAGTTGAAAGTGTTTCATTGCCTAGCTTCAACCCACCCGATAACTCCTCACGAAGGTCGCGAGATGCCCTATTTGATTCATCTCGACCGACACGAAACTCGTCGCGGAGAACTCCTACCAGACCTTGGTACGAATTTAGTGACAACCGATATAGGAGAACCGCGAGCAGCACTGCGGCAATGATCACGAGAATGAGTATTAGCCAAAAAGTTACGTCGCTCATATAGCTATTTTGCTATGCACACTTTGATTGATTGCCTTCATGTTTTTCCATACCGCCAGCGAATATCTCCGCACTGACATTGGAACCACTCGGAACCCGCAGCTTCGCTAAACATAACGTGTTTGCCGCACTCGGAGCACTTGAATAAATCGAGCGCCCTTTCGCAGGCATCAATCAGTTTAGTTACCTCCGACGGAACAACGTTGAATGAGTGAGTCGCGCTGTTACCCCAAGAAATCAGCAACCGGTCTGCTTCTTCCCATGCCTCGATTGCCTCCACATGGGCCACATAATCCTTTGCCGACTTCTTTTGGTAGACGATCTTTCCGTCAGCAATTAAACGATGGAGAAAGTCGTGCGCCGTACGCTTGTCGTTTTTCTCTGCACGCATATAGGGAAGCTTAAGTTGGAGCCGATCAGCAATAAGGGACAGCTCAACGTCCATAATTCTCCGCGCATCATTTCCGGCTAATTCTGGGCGATCTATTAGATGGACACGTGCATCTTCAAAGGAGGTAGTCTTGTGTGACCAACGGATGCCAATGTCTGGGGATGCGTAAGGCAGAAGCGCTCTACATACCCAGATCTTGCCATCGAGTTGCTGACGCAACTCTGTGTACCATTCACGGTCATGAGTAAAAATCACCACTTGTCGTTTACTAAACATCTTCTCCAGCAGGTCTGCAATCATGCCACGATGGAGCCGATCCAAGCTAACAACCACATCGTCGAGAAAAAGCGGCGTATCTTTGTTCCCTGCCCGCTTGGCCATCGCAAGGAAGATACATAGGCCAAGACTGTTTCTGTATCCTTCAGATAGAGTTAGCTTCGGAGAATCTTGATCGACGCCATAGAACTTAAGCCTAATGTCGATCGCCTTATCTGTCTCTTTAGGCACATAGAGGTTAATGTTCTCGATAGGCACACTTGGATGCAGGATGGCCCACATATCCCGAATGTCCGTAGAGATTTCTTCAATAATTGCCCTAGATTGCCGACGAATTTCCTCGCGTATCTCCTTCTCAGAAGAATTCACAAATGCGATAAGTGATTCAGCCCTTACTATAGCGGCTAATTGATCATTTGCATTGATTGCTTCCTTGGCGACCGCAATCGTCTGACTATCACTGGAAAGCTGCTTTGCATCAGGAGGGGAATCCTTGGAGTCAGATAACGCCTTATCGATCAGTGGAAGGAGCTTGTCTTCGATACTTTTAAGATGCTCCTCCTCGCATGATGTTCTGAGCACCTCTCCGTCCAAGCTTTCGAGGTACAAGAAGTTGCTAGAATAGTTCTCCTTCGCGAGTTGGTCCCTCCAAGCCTTTACTTCTACACCACCCAAATGCGACTTAAGATACTTTATAGTGTCGGAGAGAGCGCTAATAGCTGTCTTCCGTTTAGTGAATACCTTGAGGGTCTCCTCAAGGCGTATGCGCTCTGCATTTACGTGGGCCTGGATGGAATTGACCAGAATAGCTCTACCACAGGCCGGGCAAGCTATCTCCTTTCCGTTACCTTCCAATTTATTGACGAAGGCACTAGTGGACTCTAATACTTCGAGTTTATCCGCGATTAGCGGCTCGACTGCACTAGTTAACATCACGCTGGCAGAACGCACCTCATCTATTTGGATTTTGAGAGCGAGATTAGCTGCTCTTTGAAGAGCGACGTGTCTTTTTCCATCAACCGAGAGCCTCGCAATTCTGGCGTTAATCTCCAGTTCAAGCTGCTCACAGCGGATTAACCCATCCCTAGCCTCTACCTTGTCCGTGCAATAGTTGGCGTGGAGTTTTTCGACCACGTCAAATATTTCAGCATCGCTTTTTGTGCCGAACGTAGCTTTCTTCTTCGCGTCAATATGCTTGAGGGTTAGTTTGTTATCACTAAGCTTTGACTGCTGATCGATTGCCTTGACGAGTTGCCTTAGATTCTCTGCCGCAACTTCCAGTTCATGCAATCCAAGCAAAGGCAGAAGGGCCGAGTACTTTTCTCCCTTAGTATCATTGATGAAATTCGCCACTTCATTCTGTCTGAGGACAGTGCGACGATACTCCCACCCACTTAACTCGTTCGCTCCGGCACCAGATCTCGCTGAGGAGCCATCAGCCCTGATCTCTATTTTCAGGTCTCGATCGTCTTCGAGACGGAACTCTATTTCAGTGCTGTCTTCCTTAGGCTTGTGCGTATTGACGATCGCCTTTTCCTGATGTTTGCCGCTGTATTCGTGAGCGAGATGGCCGATCTTGCCACCATTGAGAACGTACTCGATAGCATCCACGAAAGATGATTTACCCGACCCGTTTATCCCATAAACAACCATCGACTTTGAGTTCAGTTCAAGCGAAATGGAACTAGCAGCCCCACGGAACCAAGTTAGGAGAACAGACTTAACCCTCATTTCTGTGCCTCCGCCTCTGGTGGCACAGGCACATTAGCAGCTAGGAGAATCTTCGCAACTTCAGCAAGTTCCTTTTGAGACAGGTAGCGTTCACGCAGTTCTGCTTTCAAACATTTCTCAAAACTCTTCAAAACATTTTCAGCGACAGCTTGGTTGGCCTTATAAGCTTCACCAATACAAGTAGAAATCCAGGCAGCATCTTCGGCCATAACAAACCTCATTAGTTCCAAATCATCTATCCAACATGGCTCCCCAGGCTACGACTCGTTGCCGGAAACTGTCAACAGACTAGGCAAGCGAAATAAATCGCTATCTTCCAGAAGCGAGAAAAGGTGACAGGAATCTTTCCTCTCTGTGGCACGCTTCAAACAACACTCTAATACCCCTTCCAAGCTCTCTCGTTCTCTCCTCAAGAGCGGCCTGGTCGATCCTCAACTGCGTGCATTGAGGGAGCACATTCAGATCGTGCGGCCTCAGCGAGCAAGAAGGACCGTCTGGCCGCTCCCTGCCCTCCTGACATCCCCTCCCAGGTATGCTACAAACCCGCTGAAGAATAGTCTGGCTTGGCTGATGGATGCTCACATGGCGATGACCCTCCGCTTCACATCCTTTGCGCGGCTCACGCTGGCCGGGGCTTTTTGTAGCCTCACGCTGTCGGGCTGCTTGTCGCCGATCACGCTGAATCGTGCCGTGACCTCGTACGACGAAGCGGTGACGGATGCGGTTTCCAAGCAACTGCTCATCAACATCGCCCGCGCCCATCGCCATCAACCCATCCACTTCACCGGCGTCTCGAATATCGCCGCGACGTTCGACTTCCGCGTGAATGCCGGAGCGACCCCGGCGCTGACGGGCGACGCCAGCAAGACACTCATGCCGGTCTTCGGCGGCAGCGTGGCAGAGAATCCCACGATCAGCATCGTGCCGATCGAAGGGGAAGAGTTCACCAAGAGGCTGTTGACCCCCTTTCAGGAAACCAAGTTCACCCTCCTGCTCCGGCAACGGTTCGATATCGATCTGTTGCTCCGGCTGATGGCGCAGGAAATGCGGATCAAGCAGGACGGCCGGGAGATCTCTTACCGCAATACGCCGGCCGATAAGGCGGGCTACGAAATGTTCCGCCGCGTGGTGACGCACATCTCGGCTATTCAGGACCAGAACCAGCTCTACGCCGAGCCGCTCGTCTCCCATCGCACCTGGACGATTCCCGCCAACTCGGTCACCGCCGAAGGCTTTCAGTCGCTGCAAAAGGAATATCTAGTCGCCTACAATCAGAAGGACAATACCTACACACTCAAAAAACAGATCACGGGCCGCATTCTCATCACCAACTATGACCCCGACACCCTCTCGCCGGAGGAACGGGCGCGGTTGATCGACGAGACGGAGGACGGGCACCAGAACGATGTCTCATTCGACATTCGTCCCGGACATTTCGGCGGGGACTATCCGCTGAAGGGGGATTTCCGGCTGCGAAGTTTCAACACGATTCTCAACTTCCTCGGGCGCGGACTGGAAGAAGACCCCGAATACAATGTGGAGAAGGATCCGCGGACGCCGCCTGTACATGAGAACCCTATCCATGCGATGGAACTCGTGCTATCGGACAGTTCCCCGTCTGACGCCGACCTGTCGATCAAGTTCCACGGCAAGCATTACGCCGTGAGCACGACCGGGCCGCTGGCCCGTTGGAACCGCGAGGGATTCCAACTGCTGTACCTCTTGTTCCAGATGACTGTGAGCGAAGTCCCGCGCGTGGGCGTCCCCAGCATCACGATTGCGAAGTGATGTCCTGAGTGCCGGACGCTGAGTCCTGAGCCCCCCTTAAAGATGGCTGTCTTTTCCGCTCTTCTGCCTGCTACAATTCCATTCCTGCTGGCTCCCTCACTTTCCGTGTAAGGCTTGCCAGGATTGGGTTTACGGCAGGTCAACCGATCTTCTGGTTCCGCGTTATTGTCCCCATGCAACACTCTACAATCCTGACCATCTGCCTTTCCTTTGCACTCAGCCTGCTCGGCGGCTGCAGTAGCAGCGGATCGGATACTCCTCCTGCACCCGGCCCTGTCGCCGGCCCGTCCTGTTCGGTCGCGCAGCTTGAAGGGGCGATGGATAGCACGCTGGCCCAAACTTCTTCGGACGTGGACTTTTCATTCTCGGTCGAACGCCAGGATGGCCGCCGCTACAGCTACAACCGGGGCGGCTCCACGCTGCTGACCTCCTATGAATCGGCCTCGACGTCAAAAATGGTCTCGGCGGTCATCATCCTGCGGTTGGTGGAGCAGGGGTACCTGAGACTGACTGACAAGCCGCAGGAACGTATTTCAGGATGGCCCATTACCAGTAGCAGCAATTCGCTCTACAACATGACGTTGGAACACTTGCTCAGTTTCACCTCAGGCCTGACGACCGAGCCGCTCTGTCTCAACTCGGGCGCGGCGATTTTCGACACCTGCGTGAACACCATCGCGACGACCAACGCCGGGAACGGCATGACTCCCGGACAGGAGTTCTACTACGCCAGCACCCATCTGCAAGTGGCGGGGCTCATGGCGATCAATGCGCGGGGCGTGGCCACCTGGCAGGATGTCTTCACGGAATTCAAAACGCAGACCGGGCTGTTCCCGACTGCGGCCTACGATCTTCCCTCTGCCACGAATCCCCGCCTGGCCGGCGGCATGCACTGGACCGGCGACGAATACATGGCCTTTCTCAAGGCGCTGAAAAATGGCTCGCTGCTGAACAGCACCTCGATGGGCCAACTGCTGGCGGATCACACCGCCTCCGCCGCGATGACTTATTCACCGGCCCTGGTCGGCGCAGGCGAAGACTGGCACTACGGGCTCGGCCTCTGGCACGAATGCCAGAGCGCCACGTTCAATTGCACGGCGGGCACCAGAGTCTCCAGCCCCGGCGCCTACGGAGGCTATCCGTTCTGGGATCGCAGCAAAAACTACTTCGGCATCGTCGCCCGCCAAGGGACGCTCGGGACGTTTCAAAATGGGATTGCGATTGAACGATCGGTGAGACCCGACGTCGAACAGTGGCTGGCCTGTCCGTAGTCAGCAGCGAACCCAGCTCGCCGAGTCGTCGGCACCAGCCGAGAGAAAAGGGATCGCGGGAGAAAATGGCGGGAGTCATTCTTGCTGCTCACGCCTTGAATCCGATGCGGCGAGATCTCGACGGCGGCGGATCTATGAACTGGCGGATGGCCGACTACCTGCGTCGGGGTCTGCTTGCCTCTTCTTCCAAAACCTTGGCAATGAGGGGCCGCACCGGAGGAATGTCTTCTTGAGCCGTTTTCCACAACACCTGATAGTTCACCCCAAAATATTCATGGATGAGCTTATCGCGCATGCCCGCCATTTGCTTCCACGGAACCTTCGCGTGCCGCTTGCGTACAGATAGGGGAACTTTCTTGGCCGCTTCGCCGATAATCTCGAATGCCCTGACCACGGCATAGATGGTTTTCTGATCCTGCGCGAACTGCGCCCACGTCATACCGGCGATAAATTGGGAGATGTTCTGCGCAGCCTCTTGGATGTCGGCCACGTAATCGAGAAATTCGCGGGCGCGCGTCACAGCCCCACGACCTCGCTGAGGATTCGCCGGCCGATCAGGGGCTTGAGCGTCCCCTTCATCACCAAATCCACCTTCACGTCTAACAACTCGGAAAGGTAGGTTTCCAGCTCCATAAACTTAAACAAGCTCGGCTCCTCGGCAAACTCAACGAGGACATCGAGATCGCTGTCCTTCTTGGGAATTCCGCGGACATAAGATCCGAACAGACCAAGGTACCGGACATGAAACCTGGTCCGTAACTGAGGCAACTGGCTGCGCAGCGTCTCCGTGTAACGCCGCAGCTTTCGTTGTGCGCCTAACCGAGACACCCTGGCCATATCCAGCACTCCTCACACAATGAATTACCCCATCCCGTGCAGGCACAGCCTAAGGTCTAGGCCAGATCCTGTCAACATTTCCACCAGGTCAGGCTAGGCGAAGACTGGCACTACGGGCTCGGCCTCTGGCACGAATGCCAGAGCGCCACGTTCAATTGCACGGCGGGCACCAGAGTCTCCAGCCCCGGCGCCTACGGGGCCTATCCGTTCTGGGATCGCAGCAAAGCCTATTTCGGCATCGTCGCCCGCCAGGGCGCGCTCGGTACGTTTCCGAATGGTATTGCGATTGAACGATCGGTGAGACCCGACGTCGAACAGTGGCTGGCCTGTCCCTGAATCAAAGAGAAAAGAGATACGCCGGAATCAGGCGGCCATCTGCTTCACGGCGGGCTTGATCCGCTTGCGCACATGCAGATGGAGCCGCTCTTCCATCGCATCGATCAATCGATGCAGCTGCGCCTGCTGTAACCCGGTCCGCTTCAACCAGGGATCACTGAACATCCCGGCCAGCAGGCTCATGCAGGTGACAAAGAGCCCCACACACAGCGTAGCCCACACCACCTGCCACACCGACGGCTTGGGCGGGAACAGGGAATAAAACGCGGACCCGAGGCCCGCGCCCAGCACGAAGTGCGACGCCGCCCGATCGCGAGCCGCCTTTCTCGCGATCTGATCGCCGATCCCGGCAATGCCGAGGGAGTGATCGCCGAACAACATCCATCCCATCA
>CXWL01125705.1_pt1 | contig 12897 bp, 13 predicted proteins | sample 590931 | NCBI WGS metagenome assembly CXWL01 (sample SAMEA3498368, study PRJEB10139) | groundwater metagenome | biome: water well; material: biofilm material | place: Germany | collected 2015-04-27
GAAAAGCGCCCATTCCGCTGGGGCACGGACTTTATCCCGCATGACGGGCGAGCCAGAAACACACAGACCGGCAAAAGCACCGAGGAAGCGCTGCAGGCGATGGGCCGCAACGTGAAGGTGCTGCCACAGCTCGACATTGAAGAAGGCATCAAGGCGGCGCGGATGATGTTCCCGCGTGTGTACTTTGATGAGGACAAGACCACGCGGCTGCTGGAGTGCCTGAAGCGCTATCAGCGGTCCATCAACCAGGCGACACGCGAACCAGGCGCTCCTTTGCACGACGAATACAGCCACGGCGCGGATATGTTCCGTTACGCCGGGATGGCCGTCGAGGAAATGGGCAACAGCGGGGCGCAGAAGCCCATTGAATACAAACGGAAGTACCTATGAAGCAACACAAGCAGAAAGCCGCGTAATGGCAAAAATGGACGACGAATCGCTACTGTCGCACCTGCAAGCGCTAGAGCAAGACTCGTCCGCGTTTACCTGGGGCACGCTTGCTACTGAGCGCGAGCGCGGCATGAAGGACTACTACCGCCAACCCTACGGCAACGAGGAAGAAGGGCTGTCTTCCATCGTCACTAGCGAAGTGCAAGACACGATTGAATGGATTCTCCCTGACCTGCTGGACATTTTCACCAGCAGCGACCAGGCGGTGAGCTTTGAGCCATCGAGCGAAGAAGACGTGCAGGGCGCAGAGCAGGCCACTGACGCCTGCAATTACGTCTTCTACAAGCAGAACAATGGCTTTTTGAACCTCTACACCGCGTTTAAAGACGCCTTGATGGTCAAGAATTGCGCGGTGATGTGGCGCAAGGAAACCAAACGCGCGAAGACGGTTACGCCAGTGCAGGGTGCTACGGCTGAGATGCTGGCGATGTTGATGCAGGAGGCCGGCAAAGACGCTGAGATTGAGTCGGCTACGCCGATGGAGCCACAGCCCATGCCGGGACCGGATGGTCAGCCGATGCTGGACATGATGGGCCAGCCAGTGCTTGGCCCGCAGATGTACAACGCCCGCATCAGCAAGCCCGAACAAAAGACCACGATCAAGGTCGATGTGTTCCCGCCCGAGGATTTGCTGATTAAGCGCGACTGGACCAGCCCGCTTCTGGCCGACTGTCCTTATGTTTGCCGCAACATGCCGGTCACGCTGTCCGACATTCACGAAATGGGCTACACCGATGTGACGGTTGAGGATCTGGACTCTTCGGACGACGCCGGCAAGAGCGCGGACGGCGCCTACCGCCTGAACCGCGCCGGCACGAACGGCGACGCCTTTACCGACAACCGGATGACCTCCAGCGAGGACGACAGCCAGACGCAGGGCTTCCTGAGGATTGAGTTCGTGCTGGTGGACTTCGACGGCGACGGCATCGCAGAGCGGCGTTGCATCTACCGCCTGAAGGACAAAATCCTCAAGAACGAGGAAGCCAGCCACGTCCCAATTGCCACCGCATCACCCATCCTGAACCCGCACCGCTGGGACGGCATGAGTATGCAGGAAGTGGTCAGCGACCTGCAGATTCTGAGCACCGAACTGACGCGCCAGATGGTTGATTCGGGTCGCTTGGCGCTGAACCCGCGCACAAAGGTCCTGACGGACGGCAACGGCTCGCCTTACGCCAACATTGACGACCTGCTCGATTCGCGCGCGGGTGGTCTGGTGCGGCAAAGCCGGATTGATGCCACGGCTGAAATGGTTACGCCTTGGGTTGGCGGGCAGATGTTCCCGATGCTGGAATACAAGGACGCGATGCTTGCCAAACGCACGGGCGTTTCGGGCCAATCGCAGGGTGTGGACGCAAACGCCCTGAACCGTGGCGGCAACTACGAAACCCGCGTCATGAACGCCGCGCAGAAGCGTATCAAGCTGATTGCCCGCGTGTTTGCCGAGGTACTGCTTAAGCCCACGTTTCAGGGCATCCTGAAGCTGTTGACCGAAGGCGACATGGAAAAGCTGTCGTTCCGCCTGCGCAATAAGTTTGTGCAGATGGACCCGAACGAATGGCGCGACAGCTACGACATGACCGCTAACGTGGGCCTTGGCACGGGCGACAAGGAGCAGCAGACGATGGTGCTGCAGGCGATTGCCCAATCTCAAGCCGGGATCGCCATGTCACCGTTTGGCAAGCTGCTGGTGACGCCGAAGGGCATATACAACGCGCAAGCCAAGCTGGTGGAACACGCTGGCTTCAAGAATGTGGGCGACTTCTGGCAAGATCCCGGCGACAAGCAGCCCGAGCCGCAACAGCCGCCGCCTGATCCAGCCATCCAACTCAAGCAGATGGATTTGCAGGCAGACGCGCAGAAGTTCCAGGCAACCACCGCGCAGGAAATGCAGCGCATTCAGTTTGAGGCGCAAGCCAAACAGCGCGAACAGGCCAACGCCTTGACCCTGCAGATGCAGAACGACGAGCGCGACGCGCAGCGTGAACTGGCAAAAGCGCAGTATCAGGCCGAGCTGGACCGGGCGCAGATCGAGTTGGACCGCTACAAGACCGACCGCGACAACGAGACACGGATTCAGGTTGCGTTGATTAACCAGCAGGGCAAGCTCAAGGGGCAGCAACTAGCGAACGAGTCCGCCGATAAACACGCTGTATTCAACGCCGAGCAGGCGCGCCAAGCAGGAGCCGAGGCATGACCGACCAACAAACCTCCAGCCTGGGCGTCAGCGCCCGCCAAGTCCTCGACAACGCCGCGTATCAAGCCGCTATGACCTCGCTCAAGGCGCAAGTGGTGCAGCAGTGGAAAGATTGCCCCGTCCGCGACAAAGAGGGCCAATTGCTGCTGCTGCAACTCGCCAAGCTGGCCGACAAGTTCGACGGAATCTTGTCCGGGATGATTGAAGCAGGCAAGTTTGCCGAACACAAGATCGACCTTGACGCCGAACGCGACGAGTCCAAGGGCCGCAGGATGCTGCGTCGGGCTTGGGGGTAACAGTTTCCGGCGAACACCCGCCATACCGCGAACGCAGCGATGCGCCGCAGACCTCTCTGGTGTCTTTGAGAGGGGTTTTTGACTGAAAGAAACCGACATGGAAAACGGACAAGCCAACGGCCCCGAAACCATTGACGACCTGGCTGCATTCCTTGTGGACAACTCCGACGCTGACGCAGCGGAACCCACGGACGAGGAAAAAGGCCAACCCTCCGACGAATCCGATGAGGACAACTCCGACGAGGCAGACGACAACACAGACCCTGCTGACGACGAATCGCCCGACGAGGACGAGGAATCCGAAGAAGCCAAAAAGCAGACAAGCCTGAAATTTAAAGTTCCCGTTAAAGGCGAAGACGGGACCGATCAGACGATCGAGGTGGACGAGAAAGAACTCGTTGCCGGTTACCAGCGGCACGCGGATTACACCCGCAAGACGCAGGAACTGTCCAACAAGGAACGCGAAGTCACGCAGACCGTAGCTACCAAGCTCCAAGAGGGCCAGAACTACTACCTGCAACAAGCCCAGATGGCCCATGCGGCAATCCGGCAATTCGCGGGCCTGAAATCTCCTGAAGAAATGGCGCAACTCGCGCACACCGACCCGGCAAGCTGGGTGCAGGAGCAGCAGCGCGAGCGTTACGTTGCGGCGACCCTGCAACAGCTTGAGCATGGAATGCAGCGGGAAACCGCCGAGCAGGAAAACACGCGCAAGCAGAACGAAGCCAAGGCGTATGACGCAACGTGGGAAGAACTGAAAAAGGACGGCATCGACAAGGCCGCTCTGAAGAAGGTTTTCGACACGATGCGCGACAAGTACCAGGTGCCCAACGAGCGTTTAGCGTCTGTCATGGACCCGAAGCTGGTCCGCATCATGCGCGATGCCGCTGCCTATCAGGAGCTGAAAGACAAGAAGGCGCTGGTGACGAAAAAGGCCGTGGAAGCCCCACGCCTGCCGGCCCAGCGCCAAAGCGTGCCGCGTGACGAACAACGCACGAAAACACTCGACCGGACATTCCGCAGCGGCAAAGCCAAGCTGAATGACCTGGCCGCTTACCTCGCAAACAACTGACGCATCGCTGAGAAGCGACCGAAAGGATTTTAAATGGCTATCCCAACCAACACATACACCCGCGTTACCGCCAATGGCAACGTGCGTGAGGACTTGATCGACAAGATCACCATGACCAACCCCGAGCAGACGCCAGTTATCTCGGCATCGGGCACGGCAACCGCTGAAAACACGTACCACGAATGGCAGCGTGACTCGCTCCGCACTGCGGACAAGGACAACGCAGCGCTGGACGGTGACGATGCGACCGCTTCGGCCAAAACGCCGCCAAGCCGCGTTGCCAATACCTGCCAGATTTTCGATGACGTGATCCAAGTCTCGGGCCGCGCCGAGAAGGTCAAGAAGGCCGGCATGAAGTCGGCAATGGCGTACTACAAGGCCAAAGCCTACAAGGAAATCCAGCGCGACATGGAAGCTGCGGTGGTTTCCAAGAACCTGGCCGTTGCCGACAACGGCACGCTGGCCGGCAAGCTGGCTGGCCTGGGCCGCCTGATCTACACCAACGCCACCCACGGCGGTCTTGGTGCCACTCCTGCGCACACTTCGGGCGCTGCCACCACGGCGCTGACTGCGGGCACCAACCGCACCTTTACCGAGGCGCTGCTGAAGGCGGTCGTGCAGTCCACCTACACGTCCGCAGGCACGGTGCCCCCGCAAGTGTTCATGTCGCCAGCACACAAGACGACTTTCAGCGCCTTCACGGGTATCGCTGTCAACCGTGTGGATCTGCCGAAGCAGTCGCAAGGCCGCATTGTGTCGGGTGCTGACGTGTACGTTTCCGACTTCGGCACGCTCGAAATCGTCCCGCACTACCTGATGGCAGGCGCTGACTATGTGCTGGGTCTGAACACCGAGTACATCGACGTTGCTTACCTGCGCGCCTTCCAGTCGAAGCCGCTGGCAAAGACCGGTGACAGCGAGCGCGAGCAGGTGCTGGTTGATGCGACTCTGCGCGTCACGTCTGAAATTGCAAATTTCAAAATCGACAACCTTACGCCTTAATAGCTTCGGCTAATGAAAGGGCTTGCTCCGGCAGGCTCTTTTTTTAGACGCGCACAACCAAGCCACCCATTGCGGTGGCTTTTTTTATGGGGAAACGACATGGCAGATGGCTTTATTGAAAGCGTGACGGTTGACGAAGGTGTCAACGAGCAAGGCGTGCGTACCAAGTTCCATTTTGAAAGTGATGGCGGGCTGGTGCTGCAAAAGAGTTTTGACGCAGAGCCGATTCTGCAATGGGCAGAACAAGCACGCCAGCAAACGGCGGGCATGAACTGGGGCGAAGGCCGCATTGTTGGCCGGATTGATCCCGTTGCCTACCCGCGCATCGCAGCCATCAAAGATCGCACCGAGCGCGACAAGGCGATCCGCGACTACTTCCGCGAGAAGTCGCAATTCATCGCGTTCGACTTGTACAAAAAAACACTGAGCATGTAAATGGCGCTCAGCACATACACCGAACTGCAGGCGTCCGTCCTGTCATGGATGAACCGCCCCGATTTGTCGGCGCAAGTGCCGGATTTTGTCGCCCTGGCCGAAGCGCGCATCAACGACGATTTGCGCGTTAGCCAGATGCTGACCACTGCCGCGCTGTCCACGGTGGCAAACGTGCAGACGGTGGCGCTGCCGACCGACTGGCTAGCTTTCAAGGCGCTCAGCGTGAGCGGTGAGCCTTTAGTGTACCTGCCAGCTGACCGCATCCGTGCGCAGGCGGACGGCGGCACCCGCGAGCCTGATAGCTACGCGATTGAAGGCGACGATCTGCTGCTGAGCCAGACCCCGGACGCGGTTTACACGATTGACACGGTCTATTACGCCAAGATTCCCGCGCTGGCTTCTGCCGTGGGCGGCGTTAACTGGCTGTTGACCAAGTACCCGAATATCTACCTGTACGGTGCGATGGTTTCGGCTTGTCAGTTCACCATGAACGACGAACGGGCGAACTATTGGGGTGGGCTGTACTCCAGCGCGATTGAATCTGCCATTCGTGCTGACCGGCTGGCGACCTCCAGCGGCTCCCCCTTGCGGACACGTGCGCGATGAATCCTATCGTTGGATTTGCGCCGGATGCTGACAAAACATCGCCTGGGATTTTGACCGACTGCAGCAATATCGTGCCGTATGAGGCTGGGTTTAAGGGCGCTCCTGCGCCGGTAGCCGTCGCTGTTGCCGCACTGTCTGCTGAATGCCGTGGCGCAGTGGTAGCGACAAAACTTGACGGTAGCAGGCGTATTTTTGCTGGCACGCAGACCAAGCTCTATGAGCTGGTTTCGTCGGCGTGGACTGACGTTAGCCTGGGCACCTACACCGGATCGAGCGAAACCCGCTGGAGCTTCTGCCAGTTCGGCAACACGACCATTGCCAGCAACCTGATCGACGCGATGCAATCGAGCGCATCCGGGGCCTTTGCTGCCGTGCCGACCGCGCCCAAGGCAAAGATTGTCGTCAGTGCATCCAACAACTTCGTGGTGGCATTCAACACCAATGACGGCACTTACGGCGCATCGCCAGACCGCTGGTGGTGCTGCGCGCAGGGCGATCAAACCCTCTGGACTCCCAGTGTTACCACATCGGCGACAACGGGCCGTTTGGTGGCCGTAGAAGGGGCTATAGAGGCCGCGCTGACGCTAGGCGATGACATTGTGGCTTACAAGCGCCGTGCGATGTTTGTGGGCCGCTTTGCCGGCGCCCCCGTGGTGTGGGAGTGGACATTGATCCCCGCTGGCGAGGCGGGCGCAGTTGGTCAAGAGGCCGTTTGCGACATTGGCGGCGCGCACTTCTTTGTGAGCGATGACAACTTTTGGTTGTTTGATGGGACACGCCCCGTACCCATCGGTGATGGCGCGGTCCGGCAGTGGTTTCTGAACAACTCCAGCCCGACCTATCGATACCAAACGAAGGCGATTTACGAGAAGCAGAACAACTTGGTGCGGGTGCATTACCCCTCGTTGTCGTCTACTGGGGCGTGTGATGCCACCCTTGTTTATCACGTCCTGAAAAAGCAGTGGGGCCGCAACGACCTGACGATTGAAGCGCCCCTGAACTACATCGCACCAGGCGCGACGATTGACGGCATGGACGCCTATTCCGCCACGATTGACGGCCTGCCAGATGTGTCTTTTGATTCGCAATACTGGCTGTCCGGTGGGCGCCAAGCGGCCTATTTCGACGCATCGCACCAGCTTGCCTCTCTGACCGGCGCCACCGGGGCCTCCAGCTTCACAACCGGCGACATGGGCGACGACGACACAGTGACGGTGATCGACCGTTTCCGGGTGCGCTTTGAATCCTCGCCGACGACCGCCACGGCTACGGGTTACTACAAGTTCAACGAGGGTGACGCCCTGACGACCGGCCCGAGCAGCGCCATCAATGACGGCAAATTCGATATTCGCCAGTCGGGGCGCTTTCACCGTGTCACGGTGGCGATGACCGGTGACCACAAGGAATACGCCTACGCCGGCAAGCCAAAAGTGGTGGGTGGGCGATGAGGCTCCCAGCTAACCCCGTTCTGCCGCAGAACCCAGACACCGACTACGCCCGTGCGTTGAACCGGGCGCTGACCGACTACACGCGGCTGGTGAGCCAGAAGGTCAACCAATTGGCCGATGGCCGCTTTGTGGGCCGTGATCTGGTGGCCGCATCGGTGCCGACTACAGGCATGTATGCAGCGGGCGATTTTGTCGCGAACAGCGCACCGTCAGAGCTTGGCACCGCAGGGAGTCGCTACGTGATTTCCGGATGGCTTTGCACCACCGCAGGCGAACCCGGCACCTTTGTGCAATGCAGATTTTTGACAGGAAACTAAATGGCAACCAACAACCCCTATTTGCAGCCAGCCATCGACGCGGCGCAAGGCGACATTGTCCGCAATTACAACCTGTCAACGCAGCCCGCCTATAACTCGGCGATGGTGCGCTCTGGCTCGTTCGGCAATTCCGGCGTGCAGCAGCTCAACGAAAACGCGCAGCTGAACCTGCAGAAGTCGCTCGGTGACGTGTCATCGAACATGCGAAACAACGATTATCAGTTTGACCAGCAGTTCAACCGCTCGCTATTCAATGACGCTTACGGCCAGAACCAACAGAACCTGCAGACCGGCATCGGCTTGCTGGACCGGATGCAGGCGTATGACAGCACCGCTACCAGCAACGCCACGACGCAGCAAAACACGCCGTTGAACTACTGGCAGCAGTTCAGCCAGGGCGCCAACAGCATTGGGCAGGGCTACGGCACCAATACCGGCACGCAGTCGGGCGGCGGATCGAATCCTTGGGTGTCGGCCTTGGGTGGTGCGCAATTGGGGTCTTCGGTGGCGAAGGGCATGGGCTGGGGTGGCGGCAGCGGCTCCGGTTCTGGCTTCAGCAATGGCGGATGGGGTGCCGGGGTTAACTCCAACTCGGGCGAGTACGTGGGTTCGCTGGAATTCTGATGCAGGTCACGTATGGCAAAGGCTTTGAACTTTCCACACAACTCCAGGCCCGCCAGCGCATCGCCGCGCTGGAGCAGTCCATGCGCGACCAGCCCGACCGCTACGACCCGCAGTGCAAGGCTTTCCCTGTAACGCACTTCAAGGCGCCCGGGATGGTGGCTCGTCAGATGCTAATCCCAAAAGACCACGAGATTATCGGGAAGATTCACAAACACGCGCACCTGAACCACATCAGCTTCGGCCATGTCCGCGTGATGACCGAGCACGGGCCAATGGAAATCAAAGGCCCACACACGTTTACCTCCCAAGTCGGCACCAAGCGCGCAGTTCTCGCGCTGGAAGACACGCTTTGGACAACCTTTCACTTGAACCCAAACGATTTAGACCCTGAAAACGAGGACGATATGAAAAAATTTGAAGCCGAAATCATCGCCAAAAGCTATGAAGAACTTCCCGCGCTTGCGTCCCACAAAGACGCACGCCTTGAGGTGTCGAAATGACATGGGGCGCCATCGGGGGCGCTGCCATTGGCATGGTCAGCAGCAGCATGAGCGACAGCGGCGGCAGTGGCGGCGGTCAATCTCAAACCATCTCAAAAGACCCGTGGTCGTCCGCCGCCCCGTGGCTACAGGAAAACATCAAGAGCGGGCAGGCGCTGCAAAACCGTTATGCGGCCAACCCGTTCAGCGCGCAGCAGACCCAAGGCTATAACAACCAATACGGCAATGCCGACTACATGCGTTCACTGACCGGCTCGGTGCTGGGCCAATTGAACGGCTTCCAGCCCTTCGACCGTGGCAATCAGGACGCGCGCCCGCAAGCCTTCCAGTTCCCTAGTATGCAGGGTCCGCAGGGAGGCCAGTCGTCCTATCTGCAGGCGCCCATGCCTGCGCCGGTCATGCAGCAAGCCGCAGCGCCTGCACCAGCGCCAGCCGGGGCAGACGCCGACGCTTTGCAGAAATTGCGCCAAGAGCTGTATTCCAGCCGTGCGCTAGCCGACCCGTCCCTGGATCATCCGGGGTGGGGTGGAAACTGGGGGTATTGAATATGGCCGGACTACTCGACGCCCTCAACACCGACGAAGCCCGCTTGGGCTTGGGCCTGCTCGCTGCCGGCGGTTACTCGCCCACACCGATGAGCTTCGGCCAGCGCGTGCAGTCTGCCATGCAGGGGCAGGACGCGCAAAAACGCGGCGCGCTGCAAAACAAACTGCTGCAGTCGCAGGTTGACGAAAATGAAAGTCAAGTAGCCGCCCGGAAAGCTGCTGCCTTGAAAGCCGCAGGCTTGCAGGACATGATTAAAAACCTGTTCCCGCAAGGCATGAGCGCGCCCGCTGTGTCCTCCGGGGCGTTCACACCTTCAGCGGATGGCATGGGGCCAACAATGCCGCCAAGCATGGCCGCGCTGGGTCGTCCGGGTAGCGCCATTGGCAACCTGAGCATTGACCAGATCGCCGGGCTGGAGATGGCGGGCGGTCCCAAACTGCTTGACCATTACAAATGGGTGAAAGACCCGCTGAAGCTGGAGCAGGGATCGACCTACGAAGACCGCGCAAGCGGATCGCAGCGGTACATCCCCAAAATTGGCGAGGGCATGGCCCCGAACCGCAATGGTGTGTATGGGCCAGTTCCGGGATATGCCGAAGGGGTCGGGGCTATCGAGGGCGCAAAAACCGCCGCCGTCGAAAAAGCAAAAGCCGGGTTTGATTTGGTGCCAGTGCGGATGCCTGATGGCGCAACAGACTACAAGCCACGCGCCGAAGTTTTGTCGCCGCAACCGACCCAGCAGCCGGCAGCGCCACAACCACCGCAACTGCGCCCGATGGCGCCGCGCCCCGGCGAGTCGGACCGTTTTGCCATCCTGAGCCAAGAGCTACAAAGAGCGCAGGCCAGCGGCAATGCTGCTGATATAGCTTCAATTCAACGTGAAATTGGGCGCCTTCCGGCCTCCGAAAAAACGGGCGCCAGTCCAGCGGGCTTGGCTGTGCCGCGATTCCAGGCAACGCCGACCACCGCGCAGGCGGTTAAAGAGGCGACCGACAAAGAGTACGCGCTCAGCGCCACCAAAGACATTGGCGAAACCCGCAAAACCATCATGAACGCCGGTTTTGCGGCACCTTCGACCATCGCCAAATACCAGCAACTCGGCAAACTGCTGCAGGATGTGGACGGCGGCACTCTTACAGCGACCGGCACCAACATTGCCAGCACCATGAACTCGCTCGGCTTCAAGATTGACAAGAACCTGTCAAACAAAGAGGCCGCTGCCGCGCTGGGTAACGAAATGGCGCTGGAGCTGCGCAACCCGGCCAACGGCGCGGGGATGCCGGGCGCCATGTCGGACGCTGACCGTAACTACCTTGTCAGCATGATCCCGAACGCCAGCCAATCCGCAGAGGGCCGCAAACAACTGCTGGAAGCAAAGATTGCCGTTGAGCAGCGCAAGGTGCAGACGGCCACGTTTGCGCGCAACTACGAAAAGAAGCACGGCAGGCTCGACAACGCATTTTTCGAGCAAATGTCGGCATGGTCTACGCAAAACCCACTGTTTAAGGGCAAATAATGGCCGGCTTTGATCCTGATATTTTCGGGGCGCCTGCGGGGCCTGCTGGCCCTGCGGCTGCTTCGGGTGGCTTTGACCCCGATGTTTTTGCCGCTCCTGCTGCCAAACCTGTAGAGCGCGCCATGCCACAAGCCGCTCCTCAAAAACCGGCGCTTGTGGGCTTGCGTGGCGACGGCTTCGACAAGGCCATGAACTACTCAGGCCGCGATGCGGTTGGCGGGTCCATTCGTGGCGCTGGCTCCATCGGCTCCACACTGCTCGCGCCATTTGACTACGGCGCGGAGGCGCTCGGTTCGGCAATGGGTATGCCGGCAAACGCCGTGCCAGCCAATACCCAGCGGCGCAGAGACATAGACGCCGGATTGACCACGGCCATCGGATCTAATCCAGACGCCACACCCTATAAAACCACAAAACTACTGACCGAAGTCGGCGGCAGTGCTGGCGCTGGCGGGTTGCTGGCTAACATGATCTCCAAAATCCCGGGCGCGTCTACAGCTATGCCTGGTCTGCTGGACGCTATCCGCACTGGCGGTATGTCTGCGGGCGGTTACACGGGGGCGAGCGGTATGGTTACACGAGCGGCGGGCGGCGCTGTAAATGGTGCAGTGACTGCTGGCGCTGTTGACCCGCTGGACTCTCCCGAGGGCATGATGATAGGCGGCGCGTTTCCGGTCGCCACAAAGCTCGCTGGCGAGGTTGGCGGCGCCATTGGCGGCGTGTTTGGCCCCAAGGCTCCAACGATCAACCAGACGAAACTGCAGACCGCCAAGGAGTCCATGGATGCGGGCTATGTGATCCCGCCGAACATGATTAAACCCACGTTCAACAACAGCGTGATCGAGTCGATTTCCGGCAAGCAGGCAACCCAGCAGTTTGCATCTACCAAAAACACCGAAGTAACAGAAAAGCTGACGCGCAAGGCGCTCGGGATTGCCGACGACATCCCCCTGACTCGCGGCACCATGGACGATCTGCGCAAGACGGCTGGCAAGGCTTACGCGGACGTGTCGGGGCTGTCTCCGCAGGCAGCCGCTGACCTGGAAGCCCTCAAAGTCGCCCGTAACGAGTCTCAGGGCTGGTTCAACGCCTACAACCGATCGGCCAGCCCCGACGACCTGGTGAAGGCTAAAGCGGCCCGCCAATTGTCTGACCAACTGGAAACGGCGCTTGAGAACCACGCCAAGACGGCCGGCAAAGACGAACTGATCCCAGCCCTGCGCGCAGCCCGCAAGCAGATTGCCAAAACCTACACGGTGGGCCGTGCGCTCAATGACGCATCCGGAACGGTTGATGCCCGTGTGTTTGGCCGGCTCTATGAAAAGGGCAAGCCCCTGTCGGACGGACTGGACACGGCGGGACGGTTCGCCAGCGCCTTCCCCAAGGCCGCAATGACGCCTCAGCAGGTTGGGAGTCCAGGCGCGCACAACCTCAAGGCGGGTCTATCCGCTGCCATGGGTGGAGCTGGATTCATGGGCGCTGGCCCGGTTGGAATGGCTGCTGCGGCTCTGCCATTCGTAGCGCCTCCTATTGCTCGCTCGATCATGTTTTCCAAGGGCGCGCAGCAGGGACTTCTTAGGCAGGGTGGCGGCCCCGGCCTGCTCGGTAGCGCGATAGACGAGGCGCTCCCCCTGATGTACCGCACCAACCCTGTGCTAGGTCAGGGGCTTATCGGCCAGTGAACGCTTTCCAAAAGCGGTAACAAAAAGCTGCAACGCAAAAGGCTATCAGCTTCCATATCATCCAGTCAGTTATTTCCATCGGCAAATTCTAAGCCGTAACCGCAAAACCACCAAACCGCCCCGAGGCGGTTTTTTTACGTCCAAAACGAGGTAACTAATGCCCACTCCAACGGTAATCACCGACCTTGACCCGGTCGCAGCCAACA
>CXWL01027453.1_pt1 | contig 12896 bp, 8 predicted proteins | sample 590931 | NCBI WGS metagenome assembly CXWL01 (sample SAMEA3498368, study PRJEB10139) | groundwater metagenome | biome: water well; material: biofilm material | place: Germany | collected 2015-04-27
GGTCAGGGGAGGGGCTGGGGGTGGGGTCGCCTTCGAGCAATTTCCCAACCGTATTTTGCACAATGTATTCCACGATATAAGTCGGCGTGTAATACACTCCGCCCGCCTTGCGCACTTCGGGCTTCTCCTCCACCTTCGCCTGATGTCCCGCCGTCAAGCGGATCACCTTGCCAAGAAAACGCTCATACACCTGTCCCAAAATATCGGATGGGATTTCACGGAAGACATACGGGCTTTCGGGATAATACAGATTCTTGAGGATGTCCTGCAAGACCTTATCATCCACGTTCAGACTTAACGTGAGGCTGTCCGCTGAACCCGATTGTTCCTTCTCCTCTTTGAAATGGAAAAGTCCAGAGTTGTAACGCGCATCCGCTTTTTTGAATAAGGCGCAGAGTCCTGCATACACCTGCCCCCTCCCAGCCTCCCCCAAATACGACGAACTTCTGTCGTATTTGGGGGAGGTGCCCGCTAGGGCGGTGGGGGTCTGGGTCGCAATTTCTTTTAACTGCTCATCCCGTTCCACACCGCGGTCTTCGCAGATACGCAAAAAGATAATGCGGTCAATCGTGATCTGCACGGCATAGTTCAGTCCGCGCACATTCAAGCTTGGGTTGCGTAAAGCGATATTCTTTGCCAGCAAATCACGCCAACGCTCGATCTCGGCTAAAAAGGCATCGTCAACTTCGGTTGTACCTTTTTTACCCTTCAAGCCTTCGGCATACTGGTCGAACGAACCTTTGAGAACCGCATCGCGTGAAAAGATGGCCGCAATCTCATCCCATTTTTTGATGTAATCCTTGTAAGTGTATAAGGCAATCCGCCCCAACGAAGCCTTGTCTTTTTTATCGGGCTTCATGCGGCAATCGTAAATCGCAAACTCTTCAAAGTCTGTCAGAATCCCCAATGACAATTTTGCAGACCACGCATAACGGCGCAATTGAAAAGCGGGATGAATATTGAATTCAATATTTACGGCTGGTTTCTTGGCTTCCACAAAAAACTTNNACATCCTTATACGTTTCAGCATAACCGCCCTTGTTGAATATATCCCAACCCAACGCTTCAAAGAACGGGTCTAAAAACTCGCGCCGCAACTGCGTCTCGTTATATTTCCCTGAACGATACGACTCACGATTATCTTCAAAACGCTTTACGAGCTGGTGAATATTTTCAGGCGCTGACATGGCGGTTTTCCCTTTGCCTTTGTAATGTTTGACTACGTGAATTTTAGCATATATAGGACTTACGCAAAACCAGCTAAAGAGGCAAAAAATTAACGCAAAGGCGCGAAGTCGCAAAGAAAAAGATTTGGAACTTGGCGTCTTTGCGACTTTGCGTTAGAGAATCTAGAGAAACGCCAGTCGACAAGCTCATTCTGCGTAAGTCTAGTGGTAACCGCTCTAGCCGCCGTCCTCGGCGGCGTGTTGCGAGGGAATCCTGCGCCGGGGACGGCGCAGGGAGCAACCTGGTTTTAATTTGCCCAATTTCAGACAAAATTATAATACCCAAATCCCTCCTTTTATGTCATAATAGCTTCACCGCACGTATCCAATGGAACGTGACGGCGTTAATCCTATCAACCGAAATCGCGTGCATACAAGGGGCGCCAGCGCGCCCCCGCAAATCTCGCCAAGAGATAAAGGAAATTTGCGGGGCAAGAACTCGGACTCTACCATAATCGGAGGGTACCACCCATGTCTACAGTTACTCCTGTTTCAACCAACACGTCACAACAACACACTTCGCGTAAAAAAGTGACCACACTCACGTTCCGTCAAAAGAAGGAACGCGGCGAGGTCATTACCATGTTAACTGCCTACGACTATCCCACTGCGCTGGCAATGGACAAGGCGGGCGTCGATTCCATCCTCGTCGGCGATTCGCTCGCGATGGTTGTTCTCGGCTACGAAAACACCCTACCCGTTACCATGGATGAAATGCTCCATCACGCCCGCGCCGTGGCTCGCGGGGCAAAGTCTGCGCTGCTGGTGGGCGATATGCCTTTCATGTCGTATCAAGTTTCGGTGGAAGATGCCGTCCGTAATGCGGGGCGTTTTCTGCAAAACGGCGGCATGGACGCGGTCAAACTCGAAGGCGGGCGTGAACGGGCAGATGCGGTCCGCGCCATCGTGGGAGCGGGCATTCCCGTGATGGGTCATCTTGGCCTCACGCCGCAATCCGTGCATCAGCTTGGCGGNNGTGCTGGAGTCGGTCCCTGCGCGGCTGGCGGAATTTATTTCCAAACAAATTTCAATCCCAACCATTGGCATTGGCGCGGGCGCGGGCTGTGACGGTCAGGTGCTCGTTACGCACGACCTGCTTGGCCTGTTCGAGCGCTTCACGCCCAAGTTCGTCAAGCAGTACGCAAACTTCCACGCCGAGATGGGCAAAGCCTTCTCCGATTACATCGACGATGTGGAGAGCAAGCGCTTCCCCGCCGTGGAGCATACCGTTGAAATGGCGGATGAAGAGTGGAATGCGTTTATAAAATGAGTCCCGTCACACCGCACTGGCGCACGGTGCAAGTGTTGCGAGCCGCGCACTTGCTCTTTGCGGCGAAGCAATCTCCGATACTGTTTGAGATTGCTTCGTCGGGAAGAACATCCTCCTCGCAATGACGAGTAAAGGTATATAAAATGAAAAACGATATTCTTCTTGTCGGCACTGGCGCATTGGCCACCCTCTTCGCGGCACGTTTGAGCGAGGCGGGTCATTCCGTGTCCATGCTTGGCACATGGAAGAACGGACTGAAAGCGCTTCAGGAAAACGGCGCGCGCATCGTGGATGCAAATGGAAATGAACGCATGTACAAAGTCCACGCCACAGATGATCCGCGGGAAGTGAGCGGCGCAAAACATGCGCTGGTGCTGGTTAAATCCTGGCAGACAGAACGCGCGGCGCGGCAGTTAAAAGAATCCCTTGCGGAGGATGGACTCGCCATCACGTTGCAGAATGGGATCGGGAACAAAGAAACGCTCATTCGGGACCTGGGAATTGGTCGGGTTTCATTGGGCATCACCACCACTGGAGCGACTCTCGTCGGCCCCGGGCTTGTGAAAATGGGCGGCGAAGGAACAATTTCATTGGAACAGAATCAGGCCCTCGGTCCGCTTGAAGCGGCTCTTCGTTCCTCCAATTTCAATTTGCAAATTGTGGACGATGCCAAATCTCTCATGTGGGGCAAGCTGGTCATCAATGCCGCCATCAACCCATTGACCGCGTTGCTGCGAATCACAAATGGCGAATTGTTGTCGCGTCCGCTGGCTCGGAAAGTCATGTCTGCGTTGGCGCGTGAGACCGCAGAAGTGGCAAAAGCGGAGCACGTTCATCTGCCATTCAGCAACCCTGTGGATGCCGCAGAAGATGTGGCGAGAAAGACTGCGGCAAATATGTCGTCCATGTTCCAGGATGTGCGGCGCGGCGCCCCCACTGAAATCGATGCGATCTGCGGCGCGGTGACGATGCACGGCAGAAAACACGGCATCCAGACTCCGTACAACCGCGCATGTTGGCAATTGGTGGGTCAAATTGCCAATTTGACCTACGCCTGATAAAGGGTGACATTTATCTATAATAGTGCGTGAGTTTGTCTATGCACTTCCGAAAAATCGCATGGTAAGATAAAGAAAACTTGTATTCCATATTCGTCTTTACGAGCCGTCGCTCTTGTCCCTTGGCGGCGAAGCAATCTCAGGCCGGTACTGGGATTGCTCACCGCATGATTTGCCTGGCAAATCACGCGCGGCGCAAATGTCGGGCAAAGGCAAGAGCGCCCTCGCACATCGTCCCCGAATGGGGAATGACGGATGTAAGCAGCAAGAAAACTTTATCGTTTGGAGGTATCCATGCGCAAATTAGGCTTGATTTTAATTTTGGGGATGATGTTTGTATTCCCCGCCTTCGTTTCTGCCCAAAATAATATAACCCTTTCCAGCATGACCGTACAGCTTTGGCCCGAATATGACCAGCCCAGTATGCTGGTCATCGCGGATTTCGAGGTTGATCCTGCAATTCCCCTGCCTGTCGATCTGACTTTCAGGATTCCACAGGAAGCCAACCTGATCGCCGTGGCGGCCTTGACGGGCGATGGTAATTTTTTAAATGCCGTATTTGAAGGCCCGCAAGCGGTGGGAGAATGGCAGACATTCACCCTGACGATTAGCCAGAGCTCCGTCTATCGTTTTGAATATTACCAGCCGATCACGTTCAACGGAAACCAGCGCATCTTTTCCTATTTGTGGGATGGGGAGTATGCAGTAGACGCATTCAGCGTACTTGTTTTGGAACCTGTGAATGTCACCTCTTTTTCGATATCCCCTGATTATGCCTCCATTACGCAGGAGAATGGAAGCAATTACTACAACAGCGGGATCGTAAAACTCGCAAGCGGCGAGCAATTTGCCCTCAACCTGGATTACGAAAAATCCACCGATATCCTGATTGCCCCCCCGCAGGGAATTCAACCCGCCGCCCCAGTGGATGAAAACACGCCAGGCCGTGTTTCGCTCAACAACTCCCTGCCCTATCTCATTGGCGGGCTGGGGGTTGTGTTGATCGTGGGCGGCGTTGTGTATTATTGGCAGGCTGGGCGCAAGTCATTCAAACCCTCACGGCGCAGGCCGCACCCGCATTCCGAAGCCGATGACAGCGGTGAGGATGCTTATTGCCCGCAATGCGGTGAACGCTCAAAAGCAGGCGACCGTTTCTGCCGGGTGTGCGGCGCGCGTTTGAGGCACAAGGAAGAGTAAATCAATAACTCACCTTACGCACCGCCTATGATTCCCTCCCGAAGGATATCGGGACGATGTGAGCGGAGCGAAGGGTCTCTAAGATAGTCGTAGAGACCCTTCCCCCTTCGGGGACGATGCGCTATCGCTCAGGGCGACATGACCCTAAAACACGCAAAACTGCGTAAGGTGAGTTATTAACTGATGTTACGCACTTTTACCAAAAAGTGATGTCGTTGCGAGCCGCGCACTTGGTTTTAGCGGCGNNCTGGGAGATTGCTTCGGACAAAAAACAAGAGCGTCCTCGCAACGACATACCCTTACTGCGTAACATCAGTTATTAATAAGATTTCCGAATCCTTGAATACTTCTGAAATCTGGTCTGGTAAAACTCTATGGACCAAACGCCTTTAATTGTCATCTACTTTTTTTACGGCCTTGCGTTTTTCAGCATGGGCTTGTTGGTGGCAATGGAGGGCGGCCGCTCCACAGATGCGCGGTTGCGGATGGCGCTGCGTCCGCTGGCGGGATTTGGGCTTGTCCATGCGGCGCATGAATGGCTGGAAATGTTCAGGATCATGGGGCATTTCAACGAACTCCTTTCCGCCATTTTCCCCATGATCGCCTTATCAATTCTGGCTTTTTCATTTCTCTCGCTGGCGGCCTTTGGCTCCTACCTTGTGCTGGGGACAGAATCCACCTGGCGGGTGAGTCTCATTATTCCACTTGCGCTCGAAGCCGTTTGGGTCTACGGCCTGCTGGCATTCAAAGGCGCCTATGCAGCCGACGATGTGTACCGCATTGCCGATGTGTGGACGCGCTATTCCATTGCCATTCCCGCGGGCCTGCTCGCGGCGGCGGGGCTTATTGTCCAACAACGCGCCTTTCGCCGCGCAGGGCTGGTCAGTTTTGGACGCGATAGTCTGTGGGCTTCGGTTGCGTTTGGCTGGTACAGCCTCGTGGGGCAGATCTTTACCACGCCAAGCCCATTGCCCCCATCCACTTTTTTAAACTCTGAATTATTCTTCGCTACCTTCGGCTTCCCCGTTCAACTATTGCGGGCGGTCACGGCTATCTTTGCATCGGTGTTCGTCATTCGATTTCTACGCGCCTTTCAGGTGGAAAGCGACCGCAAGATCGTCGAGTTGCAGGAGGCGCGCTTGCACGAATCCCGCGAGCGTGAAAACCTGCGCGCCGAATTATTCAGAAAAGTGGTTGCCGCGCAGGAAGCGGAACGGCAGCGCATTGCCCGCGACCTGCACGATGAAACCGGCCAATCCCTCACGGCAATCGGCATGGGCTTGCGTGGGTTTTCAGATGAATACAAAAAGCGACGGGGACAGACCGACACCTTGAGCCAGTTACAAGCCCTCACTTCAGACGCCTTAAGGGAATTGCAGCGCATCATTTCGGACCTGCGGCCTGCTCATCTCGACGATCTGGGTTTATCTGCCACCTTGAGGTGGTACGCAAGCCGCTTGCAGGAGATCACGCAGCTCACCATCAAAGTGGATATTACAGGTGAGGAACATGCCCTGGATGAAGCCGTGAAGATCGCCATCTTCCGCATCATTCAGGAGGCGTTGAACAACATCATCAAACATTCACGCGCCACCAGCGCCAGAGTCAACCTGGATTACAAGGAAAAATCCGCGCATATTTTGGTGCGTGATAACGGTCTGGGTTTTGATATGGATGAAGTTAAGAATCGCATCGGGCGTGTCTCGCTTGGGCTGGCAGGCATGGCGGAACGCGCTGCCCTGCTCGGCGGGACGGTGGAAATCCACTCACGGCCAAATTACGGCACCGAAGTGGAAGCGGTCATTCCGTACGATATGGCCGGGAAAGAGGCAAAATGACAATACGACTGCTATTGGTAGATGACCACGCGGTTGTCCGTTCGGGTCTGAAGATGCTCCTGAGCGGGCAAAAGGATATGGAAATTGTGGGCGAGGCTGGCTCTGCGGCAGAGGCGCTGGCCGAAACCGAGCGCGTGCAGCCTACCGTCATTTTGATGGATATTGGCCTGCCCGATAAAACAGGCATCGAAGCCACGCGCGCGATCAAAAGTAAATTCCCCGATGTGAAGATCGTGGCATTAACCATTCACGAAGATGAGGAATATTTCTTTCAAATGCTGAATGCGGGCGCATCGGGCTATGTTCCCAAGCGCGCCGCGCCCGAAGAATTGATCACCGCCATTAATGCGGCGGCCATTGGCGAAGTGTATCTGTACCCGTCCCTGGCGAAACTGCTCGTGCGAGATTTCCTCAGCGCGGAACGGCCCGCCGGGGAAAAGATCAATTTGGATGGGTTGACAGAGCGTGAGCACGAAGTTCTCACCCACCTTGCCGAAGGCGCCAGCAATCACGAAATTGCCTCTTCCCTCATCATCAGCCCGAAGACGGTGGAACGCCACCGCGAGAACCTCATGCGCAAGTTGAACCTGCATTCGCGGTCAGACCTGGTGCGGTATGCGATCCGCAAGGGGATTATCAAGGCCTAATCCTTGTGACGATGAATCTTGACGGATCGTGCAACTATCATTTTGATGTCTTAATTTTTCAAATAAGATGACGCCATGCGGAACAGCTTATTGATAACTCTTTGCGGGAATATTATTATGAACTTGTAAATATAGCGTAAGAATGCCTGTTTAAAATAATTTTCAAGAATATGGTTCTTCAAAGCAAAAGTCTCAGGTTGATCAAATTTATGATAACCTCTTTGAACAGCAACAAATCCGGGCAGAATTATGATCGTCGAAATCCCCTCTGGGAAGCTCCCAGAGGCTTTTATTAATTCTGTCACAAAATCTGTCAGGGGTTTTTCGGCAAACCACGGGTGCTTGCGGGAAATATAACCTTTCCAATGTCCCCAAGCCCAATCTTCAATGATATACCAGCCGCCGGGAACGACAAATGGAAATATGGCTTCAAAACTGGCTTTGGTCGGTCCAGGCAAATGAGAACAATCGTCTATTACAAAATCTATGGACTTCCCGAATTCGGAATCAATAATTTTATGCAATTTGGCTTTGTCTGCCTGGTTTGTTCTCCAGTACGTGACGATCTTTCGCTTTAGTTCACGCGCGTCTATATAATCTCGAAAGTACCGACCGTCTTCCCTGTCTTTAAGATCAATCCCTACAATTTTTTCAGGCTTTAGCACTTCATTCCAAAAAATAGCGCTGCCTCCGTCCCACATCCCCAATTCCATCATATGTTTGGGATGGAAACCCGGGTAAGAATTAAAGAATTGCTGATACTGCGCTACTAAACCCTCGACTTTGAAAAACATTATGTGTTCTTCGCTGCCCCAGTTCTCTGATTTGGTATGTTCAAGGCGGAAAACAAGATTATTAATCACAAGTCGATCAGGGAACCATTTAAGTTTATCAAACATATATCATCTCGATTAATCTTTAGTGATTTTTCCCTATCTTACGTTTACTGATCTTTGAAAAAAAGTAAGTAGGCCAATACATTTTACAGCCAACGAAAAATGGCTATCTGGAAATGTTTCGCTCGTTTTGGTTTCTATATTCTTTGCGCATCTCCACTCCTTCGTGATTTTATTTGACCTTCACGTTACATCTATTGTATTTTTTGATATCAATAGAAAAGACATAGGATTGCTTTCACTATTTTCATGTTATCTCCTGCCTTTCGGCTCATAATATACCACAACAGTATTCCACTAGCGCACACTTTTTCGACTTGATGTAGATCAAAAATATCGGTAAATTTCCTTGGACGCTCCCTGCGCAAGATAAATCTTGTGGTACCGCGTAAGGTAAGCTAATAAAAAAAGTCGGGGGCTTGTTCAGGCCGCCGACTTTTTTCCTCACTGGTTTTATCTACCCCAATTCTCCAATTTCCTTTTCAACATCATCCAGTATCTCGCAAGATTTCACCAGCGCCTTCATTTTGTTATGGTCGTTATACAGCGGCCTGTCCACTTCGAGATGCTCCACATGCCTGCGGATGACTTCGCGGGCTTTGAGCGAGCCTTTGCCCGGGGTAAACTCGCGGAAGTCCAGCGCTTGCGCGGCGGCCATGAATTCGATTCCCAAAACACCAAAAGCGTTATCGAGAATCTGTCCATTCTTCAGGGCGGTGTTCATGCCCATCGAAACAAAATCCTCCTGATCTGCCGCGGCAGGGATGGATTGGATCGAAGCGGGCGCAGAGAGAATCCGCTGCTCCACAATTAAGTGATCGGCTGTGTATTGCGAAAGCATCAAGCCTGAATAAAAGCCTGGCTCATGCGCAAGAAAATCTGGCAATCCCTGCGAAAGAGCGGGGTTCGTCAATCGGTTCAATCTTCGTTCCGACAAAACGCAAACCATCGTAATGGCAATGCCCGCCATATCCATTGGAAGAGCAACGGGCGAGCCCTGGAAGTTTGCGCCTGTCAATGTCAATTTATCTTCGGGGATGAAGATCGGGTTATCGCCCACGCCGTTCAATTCAATTTCAACTTGAGAGCGCGCATACGCAATTGCATCGCGCGCCGTGCCGATCACTTGCGGCGTGGAACGCATCGAGTAGGCATCCTGCACTTTTGTTTTCATTTTGCCCGTTGTCAAATCCGAGCCTGCGACGAGCTTCGCAATATTATGCGCGGATGTGATCGCGCCTTTGAATCCGCGCAGTTCGTGCAGTTTCGAGTTGTACGGTTTCATATTTCCAAGCAGCGCTTCGATGGACATCGCGGCGGCGATCTCTGCCTGTTTGAGGAATCGTTCCATGTCATAAATATGCAGGGCAGACATGGCGGTGAGCAAATTGGAGCCGTTGATCGTAGCGAGTCCATCCCTTGCCTGCAAGCCGGGGACTTCGATCCCAGCCCGCCGCATCGCTTCCTGACCTGGTAACTGCTCGCCCTGATAAAAGGCCTCTCCCTCCCCCATGAGCAGCAGTGCAGCTTGCGCCATCGGCGCAAGGTCGCCGCTTGCGCCCACAGAGCCTTTCTGACAAACCACGGGCGTAACGCCTTTATTCAGCATCTCTATCAGCGTAAGAGTGATCTCAGGTCGGCAACCAGAATTCCCGTGGGCATGAACGTTAATCCTCCCTGCCAGCGCGGCGCGGACGTGTTCAATCGGCGCGGGGTCGCCAATCCCTGCCGCGTGGTTGTAGACGAGGTAGCGTTGAAATTCCTTCACCTGCTGGTCGTTGAGCATCGTCTCGGAAAATTCACCGATGCCGGTGTTCGTGCCGTACATGATCTCTTTGTTGGCAAGTTTTTCCTCCAGCATGGCGCGGCATATTTTTATGCGTTCCAAGGCTTCGGGGGCCAATTCAACCTTTTCATTAAAGCGCGCAATTGCAACGAGTTTTTCAATGGTGAGGGATGAGCCGTCGAGGGTGATGGGCATGTGTATTCTCCTGAAAAAGATGGTGGTATTGTAATCCTGATTTTCGATGTGGTCATGCAAATGGCGCAGAGCGTGCAAGCAAAACATGTCAGGAAGGCAGATGGTTCGCTGGGCTGTGAAAGGCGCTCACCCTGCCCTCTACCCTACGGGCACGATGTCCCTCAGGGAGAGGGGCAAGCCGACACGGCGCAGAGGGATATGGCGCAAAACTGTCGGGCTTTAAAACGCAAAACCGCAAGTGTGACCGCGCCCAGAATATTTATTGACCCACTCTACCGAATTTTCCTGCGCAGGCCGCAGGGAGGACCCGCCCAGTGAAACCAAACGTAAATTAACGAAACCGTAATTTATTTGCCTTGTTGAGGGGTGGTTAATTTGGTATGCTTTTATTGCAACGACATATCCCCCCGGTTGGTTCGCAAGAGGCACCCTATGAAGGCAAATCAGGAAGCAAAGGAACGCCGCCTGGAAGAATTGAATTTGGGGGAAAAGAAATTATTAAAATCCCTGCCTAAAACCAGGGCGGAACTGCTTCAGCTTGTTGGTGAATTACAGGCTCAGCAGCTCGAGTTGGAGAAGCAACTCAAAGAGCAGGATCAGATACGGGCGGAGTCGGATGCGGCGCTTCATCAATATCACGATCTGATGGAGAATAGTCAGGATCTGATCTGTGCGCATGACCTGCAAGGCAATCTGCTTTTCGTCAACCCGGCGGGGACGGCCTTATCAGGATATTCCCACGAAACTCTTTTGAAAATGAACCTGCGCGAAGTGCTCGCGCCGGATGTGCGCCATAAATTTGACGAGTATCTGACCCAGGCGCTGGCAGAGGGGCAGGCGCGCGGCATTCTGAAAATCCAAACTGCGGGGGGCGAGATTCTTTACCTGGAATATAACAACACCCTGCAAGTGGATGGGGTGGCGGCTCCGATTGTACATGCCATTGCGCGCGATGTGACCGGGCGCAAACTGGCAGAGGATGCGCACCGCCGGGCTGAAATTCGTTATCGCTCGTTGTTCGACCAGTCGCATGATGCCGTTTTCATCTTGAACCTGCAGGGGCGCCACATGGCGGCCAACCAGCGCGCCGCAAACATACTGGGGTATACGCTGGATGAGATTCAAACCCTTTCCTTTTTGGAGGTATCTGCGGAAACGCAGCAAAGCAGGCAAATGCTAAAGAAGTTGTTAGCGGGCGAAAATATTCCGCCCTATGAACGCGTCTTTCGCAGGAAGGATGGCCGCCTGATCGCGGTGGATATTAACGTGGAACTGGTACGGGATGCGAATGGCCGCCCGCTTCACATCTTGAGCGTGGTGCGCGATATCAACGAGCGCAAACTTGCTGAAGATGCTTTGAAGAAAAGCGAGCAGAAATTTCGCGCCCTGGCGGATAATATTCCAAATGTTGTATACCAGTGCAGGAACGATTCGCGTTACACCTTCTTTTACTTGAATGACTCCATCGAGGATTTAACGGGTTATCCGAAGGCGGAGTTTCTTGAAAACGGCTTGAGTTTCTTTGACCTCTATCATCCGGATGACCTGCCCAGAATAACCACACCTCAAGAGGGGAACAAATCCGCCATCAACCGCAAAGCCTTTCATGTTACCTATCGCATTCGCCATAAGTCCGGGGAGTGGCGCTGGGTGGATGAATGGGGAACTGGGATACTAAATACGGACGATGAAGTGGAATATCTTGAAGGCATCATGATTGACATCACCGAGCGCAAGCAGGCGGAGGATAACCTGCAGGCAAGCGAGGAAAAGTTCCGCCGGGTGGTTGAACATATTAACGATGCCTTGATGACGGATGATATTAATGGGAATATTATATTCGCCAATGACCGCTTCTGCGCCCTGTATGGTTTTCAGCGGGATGAACTCCCTCACGTTATGCTTGAAAATTACATTGCGCCGGAATGGCGGATTGAATTGCGTGACCGTCATAACCGCCGCATTCGGGGTGAGTCTGTGCCTACTCATTTTGAATATGAAGGCCTCCACAAGGATGGCGGGCGAATTTGGGTCGAGGTTGATGTAATAACAATCACCGATGAGGCGGGGAAGATCGTCGGTACACAATCGGCTTTGCGAGACATCACCGAGCGCAAGCGGGCAGACGAAGCCCTGCGCCATAGCCGCGATTTCCTGCTGGCCCTCAGCAGCGCGGCCCATGCCGTGCAGCAGGCCCGCACGCCTGAAGAGGTCTATCGCGCGGTTGGGGAGCAGATCAAAAACCTGGGGTTTGTTGCGACCGTGCTCACATTCGATAAAAACAGTAAAAATCTCAGCATTAATTACACCACCTTTGCCCAAAATATTATTCGTGCTGGCGAAAAATTAACAGGATTATCCCTGCAGGGTTACCGTTTGCCGATCTCGAATGAGTCGGCTTATGGCCGTATTATCGCCGGGGAAAGGGCAGAGTTTGTGCATTGGACAGGCGACTTGATTGCCGAGGCGCTCCCGAAAGCTTTGCGTCCGCTGGCCGGGCTGTTAAGGCGGATATTGAAAATTGATCAGGGTATCATTGCACCCCTGCAAGCGGATGATATTTCGCTGGGATTGCTGACCATTGGCGGTTCAGGCTTAAGCAAAGAGGATTTGCCTTCCGTAGAAGCCTTCGCCGTGCAGGCTGCAATTAGCTTGCGAAATGTGCGCTTGATGCAAAACTTAGAGGATGAACTCGCCGAGCGCAGGCGGGCGGAGGAGGCGCTCCGCGAAGCGGAAATTAAATATCGTATGCTGGTCGAACGTTTAACGGTGATCGTCTACAC
>CXWL01120410.1_pt1 | contig 12895 bp, 13 predicted proteins | sample 590931 | NCBI WGS metagenome assembly CXWL01 (sample SAMEA3498368, study PRJEB10139) | groundwater metagenome | biome: water well; material: biofilm material | place: Germany | collected 2015-04-27
AATCCCGGCGAAAAATCGGAATATGGAACAACTGGCGCGATAAAAATTCGATTTATAGAGGTACCCAATAATGCATCGAGTTTAAGAGGGCGCGCTCAAAAACCAAGTGCAACATTTTTGGGAGAAAATGTTGCATGGGAAAAATCTACAAGCAGTTGAGTGTTGAAGAGCGAGCGATGATCCAGGCCCAGTTGTCGATGGGGCGCAAACCTGGGCAGATTGTTCGGGAACTTGGTCGTTCTGCCGGGACGTTGAGCCGGGAGTTGAAGCGTAACGGATGGGCTAGCGAACCAGCGATGCACGTATCGCCGCCCAGTCATAGGCCAGCGGCGGAAAGGCAGGTGCGGTTTGCAGTTGCGCTTTGATGGCGGCGGCGCGTTCCGCGCTGGCTGGATGCGTGGAAAGCAGGCTCAACGCACCCGGTAAGTCGCCTTGCTGTTTGGACAGCGTGTCGAAAAAACTCGTCATGCCATGCGGATTGATCCTTGCTGCCAATAACCGCCCATAGCCCCCTGCATCGGCAGCGGCTTCCTGGGCGCGCGAGAATTGCATACCGGCCAGCCCTTTCAGCCACTCTCCTGCAACCCCGCCGCCCACATCGCCAGAGATGGCAATCCAGACAGCCGCAAACCCCATCTCCTGCACCAGGACGCGTAAAGTGTGGCGCTGCTCGACATGTTCGATTTCATGCGCCAATACCCCGGCCACTTCTTCGGCAGAGACCGCTTTTTCAATCAGCCCGCGATGCGCGACAATGAAGCCGGACGGCATGGCAAAGGCATTGACGCTGGGATCGTCCGCCAGGGAAAAACGGTAGCGGTATGGCGTCGGTCGCGCCTGCGCCAGGCGTGCCCCGACTTCTTCGAGAAAATGGTTCGCGGCGGTGCCTTCGATCAATTTGACCTGGGCGCGCTGCATCTGCCACAGTTGCTCACCCAGTTTTTTTTCCTGCTCGACGGGTATGCGCGCTACTGCGGCATCAATAATTTCGGCGCGAAAACTGAAAAATAATGCCAGCAGCAGCAACGGCAGGCCGATGGCCAGAAACAGCGCGGCCCATAGCCAGCGGCGGGTGGCAGTGTCCCGATGCACGGCGATGGGCGGCAACCAGGCGGCAAGGGCGGTTGCTGCTTGCGGTTCAAGCAACAACCCGCAGCGCCCGAAGGACGCCTGCCATTCCAGCAGCAGCCCGGTTCCCTGCCGGCGCGCAACCACCTCGCCGCTGCTTATGGCCACGATCTCCGGCCACCCTTCGATATGTATCTGCTCGCCCGCAAGGCGCAACAGCACCGGCGCCCCTTCTGGCGGCAAACCCGGCCCGAAGCAGCGCGCCGGGAATGCGTCAGTCGTCACCGTTTAGCAGGCTGCCGAGCAATCCGCCCTGCTCGCCGCCCGAACCTCCGCCGCCCTTTCTGACGGGGGCTGCCGCAAAGATGCGCGAGGCCAGCCGCGCAAACGGCAACGATTGCAGCCATACCGTACCCGGCCCGCGCATGACCGCAAAAAACAGCCCTTCGCCGCCAAACAGCGCTGTCTTGACGCCCCCGACAAACTGGATATCGAAATCAACGCCCGGCGTATAAGCCATTACGCAACCCGTATCCACGCGCAATATCTCGCCGGGGGCGAGGTTGCGTTCCATCACTGCTCCGCCGGAATGGACAAAGGCCAAACCGTCCCCTTCCAGTTTTTGCATGATGAAACCTTCGCCGCCGAAAAATCCCACACCCAGTTTTTTCTGGAATGCGATACCGAGCGATACGCCCTTGGCCGCGCACAGGAAGGCATCCTTCTGGCAGATCATGGTGCCGCCGTATTTCTTCAGGTCGAACGGGATGATCTTGCCGGTGTAGGGTGCGGCGAATGCCACTTTTTTCTTGCCCTGCCCCTCATGGGTAAAAACCGTGGTGAACAGCGATTCGCCGGTAACCAGGCGCTTGCCCGCGCCGAGCAATTTGCCGAAGATGCCGCCCTGCTGCGCCGAGCCGTCACCGAACACGGTATCCATCCGGATGCCGTCTTCCATGTACATCATGCTGCCTGCTTCGCCGATGGCGGCCTCGCCCGGATCGAGTTCGATTTCGACAAATTGCATATCGTCGCCGCGCAGATAATAGTCAATCACATCCATTGCCATGCTGTCCTCCGATTATTTAGGGGACCTCTATAAATCCAAACCCCGTCGCGATGCTGCGTTGCTCAAGAAATTTTAACGCTTACATATCAAACATATGCTGCGCACTAAAATTTCTTTCGCGCCTTGCCTCGCTTAGGATTTTGAATTTATAGAGGCCCCCTTTAGTTGAGAATTCAATTACCGATTTCGCCCGTTTAACCCACCATGGTCGCAATCATACTTCACCGTCAGCGGTGCATGGTCGCTGAAGCGCTGCTCCTTGTAAATGCCGGCTGAATGTGCGGCGCGCGCGATGCCCGGTGTGGCGATGTGGTAATCAATGCGCCAGCCCACGTTCTTGGCCCAGGCTTGGCCGCGGTTTGACCACCAGGTGTAGGCTTCGAGTTCGGGATGCAGTTTGCGGAACACATCCACGAAGCCGACTTTATCGAACAGTTCGGTGAGCCAGGCGCGCTCTTCCGGCAGGAAGCCGGAATTCTTTTTATTGCCGCGCCAGTTTTTCAAATCCTTTTCGGTATGGGCGATGTTCCAGTCGCCGCACAGGATAACTTCTCGCCCGCCGGCGCATAGCTCGCGCAAGTGCGGCATGAAGGCGGCCATGAAGCGGAATTTCACCGCCTGGCGCTCTTCGCCGCTGGAGCCGGAGGGCAGGTAAACAGACACTACGCTCAAGTTGCCGAACTGCGCTTCGAGGTAGCGCCCCTCGGCATCGAATTCGGGGATGCCCAGGCCTTCGATCACAGCATCCGGTTTGTGTTTCGCGTAAATGCCCACGCCGCTGTAACCCTTCTTTTCGGCATAATGAAAATAGCCGTGATAGCCGCGCGGGGCGAGCATGTCCGGCGTCATGTCCGCGGCCTGCGCCTTGAGCTCCTGCACGCAGACGATGTCGGCTTTTTGCGCCCGCATCCAAACGAGGAAGCCCTTGCTTGTTGCGGAGCGGATACCGTTGAGGTTGGCGGTGATGATGCGCATGAAATTTCTCGTTGGGTGAAGGTGCGCATTATAATGTGAGCNNGCACGGGGTGCTGCGCTTCGGCGAATTCCAGACCAAGGCCGGGCGCCTGTCGCCATATTTTTTCAACTCCGGCTTGTTCGGCGATGGGGCTGCGCTGCGCGAGCTGTGCCAGTTCTACGCGCAGGCGATACTAGCCTCGAAGGTGGAGTTCGACACGTTGTTCGGCCCTGCCTACAAGGGCATCCCGCTGGTTGCGGGCACGGCTATCGCGCTGGCGGAGCAGGGGCGCAATGCGCCGTATTGTTTCAATCGCAAGGAGGCCAAGGATCACGGTGAGGGCGGCACCACGGTGGGTGCGGCGTTGCAAGGCAGGGTGATGATTGTTGACGACGTGATCTCCGCCGGAACTTCGGTGCGCGAATCCATTGAGTTGATCCGCGCCGCAGGTGCAACCCCGTGCGGCGTGGTGATCGCGCTGGACCGTATGGAGCGGGGGCAGGGCGCTCTTTCCGCAGTGCAGGAAGTGCGCCAGAACTACGGCATTCCGGTGGTGTCTATCGCAACGCTGGACGATTTGCTCGGCTATTTGCGCGACCGGTCGGAGATGGTGCAGAATCTGCGGGCGGTGCAAGTTTATCGTGATTGTTATGGGGTTAAAAATGACTGATGTAAAAATTCTTGGTGTAACTCTGGCGCTGTGCGCGGCGTTCAGCACGGCAGCCGAAGCAAAACTCTACAAGTGGGTGGACGATAAGGGCGAGACCCATTACGGGGAGGTTGTTCCCCCGGAATATGCCAACAAGGACAAGGTGCAATTTAACGAAAAAGGCCGCGAGGTCAAGAAAAAAGAAACACCCGCCGAGGCTGATTCGGGCAATAAGGGTACCGAAAGCGAGAAGGCTGCTGTCATTGACCAGCGCCGCAAGGACAAGGCGCTGATCAACACCTATAGCAGCGAAAAGGAAATTGACCTGGCGCGTGACCGCAACCTGCAACAGGTGGAAGCGCGCATCAACAGCATTCAGTTGCTGATCAAGTCCGCACAGGAGAGCCTGGACAGTTACCGCAAGGAAGCGGACGGGGTAAGCAAAACCGGCAAAAAGCTACATGACTCATTACAGTCCGATATCGTTGAAGCGGAAAACAAGCTGGCAAAACTCAAACAGGACTTGGCCAATGCCAAGGAAAAAGAGGCTTCCGTCAGGGCGAGTTATGAAGCCGACAAGGCACGCTACCGCGAACTGACCGGGGGCGCCAAAAAGTAAGCCAGATTTATTCAGCCCGTTCGGGCTTAGTTGTTCTGTCAGAGATTGTCGAAGCCTTTGCTAACCTGTTGATTCGCGGAGAGCGCATTTCGACAGGCTTGATGCGAACGGAATCTGCGTTTCCCTAAAGGGGGCCTCTATAAATCCAAACTCCGTCGCGATGCTGCGTTGCTCAAGAAATTTTAACGCTNNGTTATGGCGCAGCAACTGGCCGTGCTTGATGTCGAAGTACCAGCCATGCAGCGCGAGCGAGCCGCCCTCGACACATTCGCGCACCCACGGGAAAGTCATCAGATTACGCAGAGAGATCAGGATGGCGCGCTGCTCGCAGGCATGTATCCGGTTTTCCAGCGGTGCATCCGGCATGTCCCGTTCCACTTCCGCCCGCGCATCCTCGACCAGATGCATCCAGTCATCAACAAAGGAATCCGGGTTGTTGGCGCCGCCGGTTTCCACCAGCGTGCGGATGCCGCCGCAGTGGGCGTGCCCCAGCACGATGATGTGCTGCACGCCCAGGTTACGCACGCCGTATTCCAGCGCGGCGCTGGTGCCATGATGTCCGACATGGCTTTCCGACGGCGGCACCAGGTTGGCGACGTTGCGGATGACGAACAAATCCCCCGGCGCGCAATCCAGCACGATGGCGGGGTCCACGCGCGCATCGCAACAGGCCACCACCAGTATCCGGGGCGTTTGTCCTTGCGCCACCAGTTGCCGGTACAGCGCGTCGTCGCGGGTGAAATGCTGCTCGCGGAAGCGCCGGAAGCCCCGTATTAGCTGTTCCGGGGAAGTCATGGGGCGAGGTGTTGCGGCGAGGTCATGCGCCGGTCAACCGCCGCAAGGCTTCGTGATATTTATCCGAGGTTTTTTGCAGCACATCGAACGGCACATTGGGCGCGGGCGGTCGTTTGTTCCAGCCGGAAGCCTCCAGCCAGTCGCGCACGAACTGCTTGTCGTAACTGGGCGGATTGCTGCCGGCACGGTATTCGTCGGCAGGCCAGAATCGCGATGAATCCGGCGTCAGCGCCTCATCTATCAAATACATCTTGCCAGACTCATCCACGCCGAACTCAAATTTGGTGTCGGCGATGATAATGCCCCTGGTGGCCGCATATTCCGCTGCCTGGGTATATAACGCCAGCGTGGCGTCGCGCACTTCGACGGCGCGCGCTTCGCCCAGCAGTTCCCCGGCTTGCCCGAAGGAAATGTTTTCGTCGTGCTCCCCCATCGCTGCCTTGGTGGATGGGGTAAACAATGGTTGCGGCAGCTTCTGCGCTTCCTGCAAACCGGCGGGCAGCATGATGCCGCACACCGCACCGGTCTTCCTGTAATCCTTCCAGCCGGAGCCGGCCAGATAGCCGCGCACGATGGCCTCGATGGGCAGGGGCTTCAGCCGCTTCACCACAAACGCCCGGCCAGCCACCTGGGCGCGGTCTGCCTCCGTCTGCACCACGTCTTCCGGCCTGATGCCGGAAAGATGGTTGGGAATGACATGGCCCAATTTCGCAAACCAGAAATTGGACAGGGTGGTAAGCACCCGCCCCTTGCCCGGTACCGGGTCGGGCAGAATCACGTCGAAGGCGGACAAGCGATCCGTCTGCACGATCAGCAAATGCCGGTCGTCCACACCGTAAATATCGCGCACCTTGCCGCGGTGCAACAGCGGCAGGCTGGTGAGACTGGATTGATGCAATACGGGCATGTTGTTCCTCAAATATATTCGTTATCCACCCTGCAGGCTGGCCTATTCGTCGCCGGGGTAGGGGTAGCGCACATGGCCCAAACGCACCAGCAGCACCGCCACCGTTAACAGTAAAATCGAACCGGTTACGGCGATCATGCGCCAATCGCTCATGCCCTTGATGTCCAGTATCAGGTAGCGCGCCAGCGCCACTATGCCGATATAGAGCGGGAAACGAACCGGCAGCTTGCCCGATGTGTTATAGGCCCCGACCATGGCGAGCACTTCCAGATACAGGAAAAGCAGCAGCAGATCGGCCAGTGTTACTTGCGCCGCGCGCACCATAGTCGCGATCTCGCCGGTCATGGCGAACACCGTGGCGATTGAAATTACCAGCAGGCCGATATGCTCTACCGGGGAGATCAGTTTCTGGTTGAATTGCTGGATCGGATCCTTCATTGATCCTCCTCCTGTCATCCTGCAAGGCGGACATGGTTCGCGAGGCATATATCGCAAACCGGCTGAACCGCAAAGGCTTACACTTTTATCGAGACATAACCGGCCCGGGTTTGGGGGGCTTAGCCCAGAGCAGGCAATGTGGTTGAGGCAATCGCCGCCGCCTGTTTCTTGCGGTACTCGGCCAGTTTCTGCGCCAGTCCCGCATCGTTCAGCGCCAGCATTGCCACGGCGAACAACCCGGCGTTGGCCGCACCCGCCTCGCCGATGGCAAAGGTGGCGACAGGAATGCCCTTGGGCATTTGCACGATGGACAGCAGCGAATCCATGCCTTTCAGGTATTTGGACGGGATAGGCACGCCCAGCACCGGCAGCGTGGTCTTGCCCGCAATTACCCCGGCCAGGTGCGCCGCGCCGCCTGCCCCGGCGATGAAGCATCGCACGCCCCGCGCGCTCATTTCCTTGATGTAATCGAACAGCAAATCGGGCGAGCGGTGTGCGGAAATTACGCGCGCATCATACGAAACACCGAAATCCTGCAACGCGCGCGCGGCCTGCTGCATGATCTCCCAATCGTTGCTGCTGCCCATGACAATCGCAACCTGTGGCTCGCTCACGTTCGTCGCCCTTACTTGTGGTAACTCACTACGCGCTCGACTTCGTTCTTCGAGCCGAGGATCACCGGCACGCGCTGGTGCAGGCCGGTGGGTTTCATATCCATGATGCGTTCGCGGCCTGTGGAGCTCATGCCGCCCGCCTGCTCCACGATGAAAGACATCGGGTTGGCTTCGTACAGCAGGCGCAGCTTGCCGCTCTTGCCGGGTTCTTTCGTGTCAAACGGATACATGAATATGCCGCCGCGCGTCAGGATACGATGCACTTCCGCGACCATGGAAGCCACCCAGCGCATGTTGAAATTTTTCTCGCGCCCCCCCGCGGTCTTGCCCTTCATGCACTCGTCCACATAGCGCTGCACCGGTGCTTCCCAGAAACGCTGGTTGGACATGTTGATGGCGAATTCATGGGTATCGGGCGGGATGGTCATTTTCGGATGGGTCAGCATGAATTCGCCGATATCGTTGTCCAGCGTAAAGCCGTCCACACCGTGGCCGGTGGTGATTACCAGCATGGTGGAAGGGCCATACAGCGCATAACCGGCGCAGACCTGTTTGGCGCCCGGTTGCAGGAAATCTTCGGCGGTCGGATTGGTCACGCCATCCTTGCAGCGCAGGATGGAAAAAATTGTTCCGACGGAGATGTTGACATCAATGTTGGACGAACCGTCCAGAGGGTCAAATGTCAGCAGGTACTTGCCCCTCGGATATCTGGCGGGAATTTGATAGATGTCGTCCATCTCTTCCGATGCCATCGCGGCCAGGTGGCCGCTCCATTCATTGGCGTGGATAAAAATGTCGTTGGTGATGACATCCAGTTTTTTCTGCGTTTCGCCCTGGATGTTTTCGCTGCCCGCGCTGCCCAGCACACCGATCAACGCGCCCTTGTTCACGCTATGGGCAATTTGCTTGCAGGCCGTGATAACGTCGCTGAGCAAACCGGTGAAATCGCCGGATGCGCCCGGAATATGTCTTTGTTCCTCGATAATGAATTGAACCAGATTTTTGCTCATGATATTTCCTGTTTTGTTGGTTTTTGGATTCGCTGATTTTACATGCTTTCGCGCGCGCGCTCCATCCAAGCCTGCGCCGGGTGCTATTTGGTCAACGCCAGAAACAATTCCGGCAAGCGTTCCGGCAGCCGCTGGATGTTATCTATCACGGTGTAATGGTTGCCGAAAATGCCGGTCACATATTCGTCGGCTTTCGGGTCGAGGTTGATGCAGTAGGTATAAATGCCCTTCCGGTCGAGCTCGCGCACGGCGATGCGGGCATCCTCGATCAGGTGGCGCGGGTCTTTGACATCAATATCGGAGGGCTCCCCGTCGGTCAGCACCAGCAGCAATTTTTTGTCGGCTTCCTGGTGGGAAAGATAATGCCCGGCGTGACGCATGGCCGCCCCCATGCGGGTGGAATAGCCCGCTTCCATCGCGGCCAGCCGCGCCTTGACCTCCGAATCCCATCGCTCCTTGTAGCCTTTGAAGTGCAGGTAGCGGACTTCGTGGCGGGTGTCGGAATGAAAGCCGCCGATGGCGAACGGGTCGCCCATTTCTTCAATCGCCCAGGCCAGCAGCGAAACAGCTTCCTGGCCCAGCTCCAGCTTGCTTTGCGCGCAGCCTTCCGGCACGTCGCCCAGCGAGGCGGAGAGATCGAGCAACAGCGAGACCGCGATGCTGCGCCCGTCATTGCGGTGGCTCATGTTGATGCGCGGATCCGGCGTGATGCCGCACTTGAAGTCAATCAGGGAACGGATGGCGATATCGAGATCAAGCTCCGAGCCTTCCTCCTGGTAGCGCACGCGCACCTTGTGCTGCGGCTTCAACAGATCAATGATTTTTTTCAGCCGCTTTGCCAGCGCGCGGTGCTTGGCCAGCAGCCTGTCTATATAGGCCGCGTCACCGCTGCTGTGCAGGTGTTCGTACAAACTTACCCAGTCCGGGCGGTAGTGCTGGCTGCTGTAATCCCATTCCGGGTACAGCCGGGGCGGCAATTTCTCATCATCGGCCTCTTCCGCGCGCTGGGGTTTGACTTGATTGGTTGCGGATTCCTCTTCGTCGCCTTCCTCGAAAAACTTCCACATCAGGCGGTTGTCGTCGCGGTATTCGACCTCGGTGTCCTCAAAATATACGCCGGCGCTGGAATCACTTGCGACGCGTGTTTCGGCGATGAACTGTACGCCGAGCGCAATCATCGAATCGGTGGTGGTGTTTCCGGCTGCCATGACCGAGTGAAAACGTTCCGCATATTTGAGTATGGCGGGATTGCCGTAGCCATGCTGCGGGTCGAGCAGCGCGCGCGACAGCGTGAACAAACGGTGGCGCAGGCAGGATTTCCCTTCCTGGCAAGCGCCCTCCACGGGAACAGGATGCAGCGCGCCCCACAATTTGCGCAAGCCCGGATATTTGCGCATGGCCAGGTATTCCACGCGGGAATCCTCAAGCACCTCGATGGCGATGCGCTGGAACGGGCTGAGGTTGTCGGCCTGAATCGGCGTAGTCCAGAGCCGGTGTGCGTGGATATGCGCCAACAGGGCGCGGTAGCGGTCTATGCCGGGAATGCCGTTCCTTGTATCGTCATACACGTCCGGCAGATGGATGCCCATATGGTCGAGGTAGGGCACCGGTTTGCGCAATGTGTCGAACGCCAGCGAATAGGGCAGGAAGCTGGCTTGCGTAGTCCACAGCCCGCGCAGGTAAAGATCCAGCTTACGCTCATGGTCCACCAGCAGGGTGCCGTGGCGTTCGCGCTGAAGCACGGCGCGGCTGTCCGCCGATTGCAGCAGGAAGTAAGCGCGCTGGCGGTCGGGGTCGCTGGCATAACCCTTGATGCCGTAATCCGCCCAGTTGCTGAGGCCGCCCAGCGAAAGCTGGCTTAACAGGAACGGCGCGCTCTTGAGGAAATCCGGCAGGCAGGGGCTGGTATACATGGAGTCTATGCCATGCACCTTGGGCATGGTGCGCTCCATGGTCTGAATCACCAGATTCAGGTATCCGGTAAACATCTCCCGGCTTTCCAGCGCGCGCGCGGCGGCGGCCAGGCTTTGCAGGAACGGCGCGATGGCGGGGCTGTTCGGGGAGCGTGCCAGCTTGAGGGTGAATGACACCACCTCCGGAATGACGGCCTCGCCGATCTGGGCGGCTACCTGCGGCATTTCTTCGAGAAACAGCAGCACCGGCTCTTCGCCGCGCCCCATTTTGCAAATGGCGCGTGCGCCTTCGATATAGGCCGCTATGCCCTCATCGGAGAGTTGGGTGCGCGCATAAGCCAGACAGTCGTCAAAAACACGCTGCACCTGGGCAAAACCGCAGTCCAGCGCCTTTCGTTCATCCTGCGTGGCTGTCTTTATCGGCTGCACAATGCCCTGCTTTCGTCAGGCGAATATGGCATCAATAGCGTGGTCGAGCGTGTCGCGGATATCCGCATCGTCGGTAATCGGGCGCACCAGCGCCATGCGGCAGGCGGCGCGCGGGGCGATACCCTTGTTGATGAGGGTGGCCGCATACACCAGCAGGCGCGTGGAGATGCCTTCATCCAGCCCGTGACCCTTGAGGTTGCGCGCGGTTTCGCCGACGCGCACCAAACGGGCTGCCGTATCGGCGTCAATACCCGCTTCCTTGCTGACAATGCCGGCCTCGACTTCCGCAGGCGCATAGTCGAATTCCATCGCGGCGAAACGCTGCTTGGTGGACTGCTTGAGATCCTTCATCAGGTTCTGGTAGCCCGGATTGTAGGAGATGACCAACTGGAAATCGGGGTGGGCTTGAATCAGCTCGCCTTTTTTGTCCAGCGGCAAAGCGCGGCGGTGGTCGGTGAGCGGATGGATCACCACCGTAGTGTCCTGGCGCGCCTCGACGATTTCGTCCAGATAACAAATTGCGCCGTGCCGCGCGGCAAGCGTCAGCGGGCCATCCAGCCAGCGGGTGCCATTGGCGTCCAGCAAGTAGCGGCCAACCAGGTCGGAGGCGGTCATGTCCTCGTTGCAGGCCACGGTAATGAGCGGTTTGCCGAGTTTCCAGGCCATGTGCTCGACGAAGCGGGACTTGCCGCAGCCGGTCGGCCCTTTCAGCATCACCGGCAACCGCGCCGCATACGCGGCCAAATAAAGCTCAACTTCTTCGCCTTGCTGCCGATAGAAGGGTTCATTGCCGATCAAATATTGCCCGATATCGAACTGTATGCTCATGGTCGTGTTGGAAAGTTTTCCGGGACGCGGATTATACCAAAGGCGCAAAGCATAGTATGGCCAGAAGATTGTCCCAACCCATTGTTGGATAAAATGTTTGACGTTGTGCTTCGGATAGAATGAAGGGGGCCTCTATAAATCCAAAATCCTAAGCGAGGCAAGGCGCGAAAGAAATTTTAGTGCGCAGCATATGTTTGATATGTAAGCGTTAAAATTTCTTGAGCAACGCAGCATCGCGACGGGGTTTGGATTTATAGAGGCCCCCTGAAGAACATATTGATCGGGAGGTGTTATGGAGCGCACGCTGCTGCTGGTTGATGACGAAGAAAATATAGTCGCTGCCTTGACCCGGCTGCTGCGGGGCAGCGGCTATCGGATACTGAAGGCGCACAGCGGCAAGGAAGGCCTGGAGTTGCTGGCCAACAATAAGGCCGGTGTCATTGTTTCGGATCAGCGTATGCCTGAAATGACGGGCGTGGAGTTTTTTAGCCGGGTAAGAGAGATTTATCCAAAAACTGTGCGCATTGTTTTAAGCGGCTATGCCGATCTCGATTCGGTGAAGGACGCCATCAATCGCGGCGCCATCTACAAGTTCATCACCAAGCCGTGGGACGAAGAAACCTTGTGCGCCACTGTGCATGAGGCATTTGAACACTATGATCTGGTGCAGAAAAAAGAGCGGTTGGCGCTGGAAATCCAGACCGCAAACGAAACGCTGGCAAGCCTCAGCCTGGAATTGTCAAAGCTGGTAGAGCAAAAAGATAGCCAGATAGAGCGCATCTCCCATTACGACCCACTGACCAATTTACCCAATCGTCTGCTGTTCCTGGACCGGCTGGAGCAGGATATTGCCCATGCGCAGCGCGATGGCCGCCTGCTGGCGGTCATGTTTGTTGATGTGGACCGTTTCAAGCAAATCAACGACTCATTCGGCCATCCTGTCGGGGACCGGCTGCTCCAGGCGGTGGCGGGAAGATTGGAAAGCCATATACAAGCGGGTGACACCGTGGCGCGCATGGGGGGAGACGACTTCAGCTTTGTGCTGACCGGCATGAGGCAAACACATGATGCGGGCGAGGTTGCGCAGAAAATCCTGGCCTCGTTTGCGCGTGATCCCATATCGCTAGGCGATAGCGAGATTTTTGTCGCCGCCAGCATAGGCATCAGCATTTACCCTTTTGATGGGGTGGATACGACTACGCTGGTCAAGAATGCGGATGCGGCGCTTTATCATGCCAAGAAGGAGGGGCGGAACAACTTCCAGTACTACGCCGCGCAGATGAATGCCTCGGCGGGGCAGCGCCTGGCATTGGAAACCGGGCTGCGCCGGGCGCTGGAGCGGGAGGAGTTCGTGCTTTATTACCAGCCCAAGGTTGATCTTGCCAGCGGAAAAATAACCGGGATGGAAGCTTTGCTGCGCTGGCAAAGCGCGGAGCGCGGGCTGGTCGCCCCGGCTGAATTCATTCCTTTGCTGGAAGAAACCGGGCTCATCCTGCCGGTGGGAGAATGGGTGCTCCATGCGGCATGCAAGCAGGCACAATCATGGCAGACAGCCGGTTTCCCCGACATCCGTATTGCGGTCAATTTGTCGGCGTTGCAGT
>CXWL01136255.1_pt2 | contig 12893 bp, 7 predicted proteins | sample 590931 | NCBI WGS metagenome assembly CXWL01 (sample SAMEA3498368, study PRJEB10139) | groundwater metagenome | biome: water well; material: biofilm material | place: Germany | collected 2015-04-27
GCCGGCTAGCCGCCTGCCTGCCCATCGTCTCGTGATCACCCTGCCCGAGGTCAGGATGCGCCATAGCCTGGGCCAGAGCCTGCCCGACTGGCTGAAAATGCGCTTCGGCAAAATAGAACATTTCCCCGATGGCGTGGCCTATCCCGAAAGCGGCGAGCAGGTGCGTGAATTGCTCGCGTATGCCAAGGCCTGCGGCGCGGCTGTCATCCCTTACGGCGGCGGCACCAGCGTGGTCGGGCATCTGACTGTGCCACACGGTGCGCAGCCGGTCTTGAGCCTGGATATGTCGCGCCTGTCCAACCTGATCAACCTGGATAAGAAAGCCCAGCTGGCGCGCTTTGGTGCCGGCGTATTCGGCCCCGATCTGGAGGCGCAGTTGCGCGCCCAGGGCTACACGCTGGGGCACTTTCCGCAATCGTTTGAATACTCGACTCTGGGCGGCTGGGTGGTGACGCGTTCGTCCGGACAGCAGTCCTTGCGCTATGGCCGTATCGAAGCTTTGTTTGCCGGTGGTCGCGTGGAGACGCCGGCGGGTACGCTCGATATCCAGACCTTTCCGGCATCCGCGGCCGGCACCGATTTGCGCGAAATGGTGCTAGGTTCGGAAGGCCGCATAGGCGTGCTGACCGAGGTCGTGGTCAGGGTCACGCCCTTGCCAGAACGGGAAGAATTTCACGCGGTATTTTTTCCGGACTGGGATGCCGCGCAAGAGGCGATACGCCTGATCGCGCAAGCCAAATTGCCGCTTTCCATGCTGCGCCTGTCGAACGCGACCGAGACCCTGACCACACTGACTCTGGCAGGGCATAAGCGCCTGATCGGCATACTGGAAACTTACCTCAACTGGCGCGGCTGCAAGGAAGAAAAATGCCTGCTGATGCTAGGCGCGACCGGGCAGAAATCCACCGTCGCCAATGCGCTAAAAAACGCCAGGCAGATCGCGCGCAGCCAGCGCGGCGTTGCGGTCGGCCAGGCCATGGGCAACAAGTGGAAGCAGAACCGCTTCCGCAGCGTGTACCTGCGCAACTCGCTCTGGCAGCAAGGCTATGCGGTCGATACCGTCGAGACCGCCTGCGACTGGCCCAAGGTGAAGGACATGATGCTGGCAGTCGAGCATGCCGCGACCGATGCGCTGGCGGAATGCGGCGAACGCGTGCATACCTACACCCACCTGTCGCACGTGTATGCGCAGGGCGCCAGCGTCTACACCACATTCGCCTACCGGCTGAGCGGCAATTATGAACAGGATCTGGCGCGCTGGCGTTGCCTGAAGGCCGCCGTGTGCGAGGCCATCGTTAGCATAGGCGGCACCATCAGCCACCAGCATGGCGTAGGTACCGATCACGCGCCGTATCTGAGTGCGGAAAAAGGCGAGCTGGGCGTGGCGGCGCTGCGCCATCTGTACCGCCATTTTGATCCCGACGGCATGATGAATCCGGGCAAATTATTGCCGCTAGAAGAGGGCGTTTCTTCGTGAAAACCGACCTGTGGAATAAGGAAAGTCGTCAGCCGCTACCCGCGCAACTGGCGCAGGAGTGGGATATCGTCATCGTCGGCGGCGGCATCACCGGTGCCGGCATCTTGCTGGAAGCGGCGCGCCGTGGCCTGAAAGTGTTATTGATAGAGCAGCGCGATTTTGCCTGGGGCACGTCGAGCCGCTCATCAAAACTGGTGCACGGCGGCCTGCGTTATCTGAAGGAAGGTAAATGGCGGATGACGCGCGATTCCGTGCACGAGCGCCAGAGCCTGATGCAGGAGGCGGCAGGTCTGGTCGATCCGCAGAGCTTCGCCTTTGCCGATTACCGTGGCCGCAAGCCGGGGCGCTGGATGTTTGCGCTGGGGCTGGCGATTTACGACCTGATGGGCGGCAAGCTGATTGGCAAGCGTGCGCGGCACTACTTTGCTGCCGACGAATTCCTGCAGCTGGCGCCGCATATAGCACGTGAAGGTTTGGACGGCGGGCTGTGTTATATAGACGCCAAGACCGATGATGCGCGGCTGGTATTGCGCGTCTTGCAGGAGGCGATGAGCTACGGCGCGGTCGCCATCAATTATCTGGCGGCGCGTCAGATTTTGCGTGACCCAGATGGTAGCGTCAATGGCCTGGAACTACTGGATGCGATTGGCGGCGAGAGCCACAGCGTGCGCGCCAAAGTCGTCATCAACGCTACCGGCGCATGGGCCGATGGCTTGCGCCGGCAGCAGGGCGCGCCGGCCAAACTGCGGCCCTTGCGCGGCAGCCACCTGATATTTCCGGCATGGCGTTTGCCGGTCGCGCAGGCGATCAGCCTGATGCATCCCAGGGATGGCCGTCCGGTATTCGCTTATCCGTGGGAGGGCGCGACCCTGGTCGGCACCACCGATGTCGATCACAGCGCAGACCTGCAAATCGAGGCGGCGATCACGCCAGATGAAGTGACTTACCTGATGGCGGCGCTGGAGTTTCAGTTTCCGCAATTGGCTTTGACGCTGGACGATATCATCGCCACTTATGCCGGGGTGCGCCCGGTGATTGACAGCGGCCAAGCCGATCCGTCGAAAGAAGGGCGCGATCATGCGGTCTGGCTGGAACAGGGTTTGCTGACCGTCACCGGCGGCAAGCTCACGACCTTCAGGCTGATCGCACTCGACGCCTTGAAGCATGTGGCGCCATTGCTGCCGGATTGGAAAGCCTCGCTGGAGAGCACGCCGCTGTTTCGGCCGGCAAAGACACTGGCGCTGGATAAGCGCCTCAGCACGCAGCAAGCGCAGCGCTTATTAGGGCATTATGGCCAGCGCGCGTGTGCCGTGCTGGCGGCGGCACAAGCGGGCGAACTAGACTGTATCGCCGGTACCCAAACCATGTGGGTGGAATTGCGCTGGGCGGCACGCCATGAAGCGGTGATGCAGCTGGAAGACCTGCTGCTGCGGCGCACGCGCCTTGGCCTGTTATTGCGTGGCGGCGGCGCAGAAATCCTGCCGCGCATACGCGCGATTTGTCAGGCAGAATTGCGCTGGAGCGATGCGCGTTGGGAGGCAGAGCAGGTGGCGTATTTGGGCTTGTGGCACAAGCATTACGGTTTGCCGCGTTAAGCCCCTTCTCCTTCTCCCGCTCGCGGGAGAAGGAGAAGGAGAAGGAGAAGGGCGTTAAATTGGCCATGTGAGAATTGATTTTGCAATTGCGTAGGCATCAGAACGAAATATAAAAAAGGAGACCCATGACCGCATCCTACATCCTGTCCATCGACAATGGCACGCAAAGCGTGCGCGCCATCCTGTTTGATTTGCATGGCAATATCGTGGCCAAATCGCAGGTGCATCTGGAGGCTTACTTTTCCGATCACCCCGGCTGGGCCGAGCATGACCCCGAAGACTACTGGCAAGCGGTCTGCACCGCCTGCCAGCGGCTGTGGGCGCAAAACGCCATCGCGCCCGCCAGTATCAAGGGCGTGGCGGTGACCACGCAGCGCGGCACCATGATCAATCTGGATAAGCACGGCAAGCCGCTACGGCCGGCGATCACCTGGCTAGACCAGCGCCGCACCGACGAGGTGCCGCCTATCAGTGCGTTCTGGAAACTGGCGTTCAAGCTGGCAGGTGTCGCGCAAACCATTAATTATTTTCGCGGCGAGGCCGAGACCAACTGGATCAAGGCGAACCAGCCCGATATCTGGGAGCAGACCGATAAATACCTGATGTTGTCGGGCTACCTGAACTACCGCCTGTGCGGTAAGTTTATCGATTCGACAGGCTCGCAAGTCGGCTACCTGCCGTTTGACTACAAGCGCCTGAAATGGGCAGGGCGCAGGGACTGGAAGTGGCAGGCGCTGGCGGTCAAGCCAGAGTCTTTGCCCGAGCTGGTCAGCCCCGGTACGCTGATGGGCAAGATAGAGGCTGCCGCGGCCACGGCCACTGGCATTCCTGAAGGCACGCCACTGCTGGCCGCCGCCGCCGACAAGGCCTGCGAAGTGATCGGCGCAGGTTGCATGCAGCCGCATATAGGCTGCCTGAGTTACGGCACCACGGCGACCATCAACACCACCAGCACCAGGTATCTGGAAGTGACGCCTTTCATCCCGCCGTATCCGTCGGCCATACCCGGCTCTTACAGTACCGAGGTGCAGATTTTTCGCGGCTACTGGATGGTCAACTGGTTCAAGGAGCAATTCGGCCAGCATGAAAAACATCAGGCGCGCGAGCAAGGCGTGCTGGCCGAGGAATTATTTGATGAACTGGTCAATGCGGTGCCGCCCGGCTCCATGGGGCTGATGCTGCAACCCTACTGGTCGCCCGGCATCAAGGTGCCCGGCCCGGAGGCGAAGGGCGCGATCATCGGCTTTGGCGACGTGCATACGCGCGCCCACATGTACCGCGCTATCCTCGAAGGTCTGGCGTATGCGCTGCGCGAAGGCAAGGAGAAAATCGAGAAGCGCAGCGGCGTACCGATCACCGAATTGCGCATCTCCGGCGGCGGCTCGCAAAGCGACGCGGCGATGCAGCTGACGGCGGATATCTTTGGCTTACCGACCTCGCGGCCGCATGTGTATGAAACCTCGGGTCTGGGCGCGGCAATTGATGCTGCGGTGGGACTGGGCCTGTATCCGGATTTCGCCAGTGCGGTCAAGGCCATGACGCGGATAGGCAAGACCTTTTATCCTATCGCGCAACACCAGCAAACCTATGACGCCCTGTACCGCCGCGTGTATCAGAAGATGTATGCGCGGCTGCAGCCGCTGTATCTGGAGATACAAAAAATCACCGGCTATCCTAAGCTCAATTAATTCAGGCGCAGTCCAGTTCCTCTACCGGTTTCGCCATGCAATGCTGTTGTGCCAAGCTAGCGAGCTGATCCAGATAGCGCGCCTGTATTTTGACATCGAATCCGCCTGAATACGGGTTCATGAAACCGTGGCTGGCCTCGCGTACCAGCTCTGCCGTGTGGCCGAGCTGCTGCAATTCTGCGCTCAGCTGGGTGGCATCGAAGGCCGCTTCGTTCTGGGCAAAAATCAAGCGCACCGGACAACATGGCTGTATTTGCTTGTGATCGCGGATGCGTGAGCCATAAAACAGGATGGCGGCCTGCAGCTGCTCTGCCGCTTCGCTGGCACTGGCTATCCAAAGGGCGCTGGCGCCAGCGCTGAACCCTATCGCCATGCGCAGTTGCTCCCCATGCTGCTGCATGTGCTGCATCAGCTTATCCGCATAGCGCGCTACCCCACCCTGAGCCAAAAATGCATAGTAGGCGGTTTGCTCAGATTGAAAAGACAGCTCTGCATCATCAAACGGCGACACCACCAGACAGTGTTGGTCAAGCGTGCGAACCAGGCTAGCCACTGCAGGTGTCATACCGAAGACATCGGTGGCGATTAAAATTGTCATATCTGAAACTGCCGCGTCCCGCTGAGCGGACATGGCTTGGGCCGATGGTCAAGGAGGGCGGAGACTACAGGGTTTCCGGGATAATTTCAAGCGCCCCATGCCCTGATTTTCCGCCATTTCCGCCAGACTTATTGACACAATATTATTGCTCATCAATACTTTGCCATTTGTTGAACTTTAATCACTGTTCTCGTTCCAATAGCAAATTTAATTTCCGGAGACACCCATTATGTTGCGACCCAGTTTGATTATCCTTGCCATGACCCTAAGTCTTACCCTGAGCCTGACAGCCTGCAACAAGGGCGGCAAGCCAGGCGATGCGGATAAGAACGCCAGCGCCTCCGCCACACAAATATTGAAGGTCACCGCGGAAGATTTGCTGACGGTGCAAAATAGCGCACTGACATCCGGCCCAGTGATTACCGGAACAATACAGCCGGAACGCCGCGCCGATTTGCGCGCCGAAGTCTCCGCGATAGTGCTGCATGTGCTCAAGGAAAATGGCGAGGCCGTGAAGAAGGGCGATCTGCTGGTGCGTCTGGACGATACCTCGATCCGTGATCTGATGACTTCGGCAGAAGAAGCCGCGCGCGCCTCCGCGCAATCGTTTGACCAGGCCGAGCGCCAGCTGCAAAGGCTAAAGACCTTGCGCGCTTCCGGCATGACATCGACCCAGCAGCTGGAAGACGCCGAAATCCGCCGCAATAATGCGCAGAGTGACCTGGTCGCCGCCAAGGCGCGCAGCGTGCAGGCGCGTCAGCAATTGCAGCGCACAGAAGTGCGCGCACCGTTTGACGGCATCGTCAGCGAGCGCAAGGTCTCGGCCGGCGATACTGCCCAGATCGGCAAGGAGCTGGTGAAAGTGATCGATCCCGCCAGCATGCGCTTTCAGGGTCTGGTGTCGGCCGACAAGATCAATAATGTCAGGACCGGACAGATGGTGAGTTTCCGCATCAATGGCTACGAACAGGAATTTTCCGGCAAGGTAAAGCGGGTTGATCCGGCTGCCAATCCGACTACCCGCCAGGTGGAAGTGATGGTCGAATTTGTCGGCAATAACCAGCCGCGCGTGTCTGGCCTGTATGCAGAAGGCCGCATAGAAGCGGGCAGCACACAAATGCTGACGATTAAAAATACTGCCTTGATACGCGATGGCGACAAGGCTTACGCCTGGCGCGTGAAGGATGGCATGGTGAAAAAAGTCAGCCTGGTGATCGGCGACAGAGACCCGAGACGCGGTGATTACGCCGTGCGATCCGGTCTGGTCGATGGTGAAAAAGTGATCGCCAATCCTATGTCCACGCTCAAGGATGGACAAAAGGTGGAGCTGGTTGCGTCTGCCGGTGCAGCTCCAGCAGCTGCAGCATCGGTGGCGGCCGGCTCCCCTACCGCGACAGGGAAATAAACCATGTTCTTATCCGACTTTAGTATCAAGCGTCCGATCGCGACGATAGTCATTATTATTTCCCTGATGTGCCTGGGTTTGCTCGCGCTGAAAAAACTCAAGGTCAATGAAATACCGAATGTGCAGGAACCGGTACTGGTGGTCTCTATTCCTTACCCTGGCGCTTCGCCAGAAACGGTAGAGCGCGAGATCATCAATCGCATAGAAAAATCCTTGCAAAGCATTTCTGGCGTAACGCAGTTGCGTTCGACCGCGCGCGAAGGCAGTGCGCAAATTGTCATCATCTTCAATTTCAGCAAGAACATGATTGAGGCTTCGGACGAAGTGCGCAACTCGATTTCTACGGTGCGCTACAAGTTGCCGACTGAGATGCGCGAACCGATACTGGAACGCGAAGATCCTTCGGCCGAACCTATCATGCAATTGGCGCTGTCTTCAAAAATCATGACGCATGCCGAGATTTCACGCATGGCTGAAGACGAGCTGTCGGATAAGTTCCGCGCGATCGACGGCGTGGCAGTGGTCAGCGTCAACGGTTCCTTGAAGCGCGAACTGAGCGTGCTGTTGCGGGCGCAAAAATTACGCGAATACAATGTCTCGGTAACCGATGTCGTCAATGCCTTGCGCATGCAAAATACCACGGCACCGGTAGGCAAGGTGCGCGGCAAGCTCGATGAGCAAAGCATACGTCTGATCGGCCGCATAGAGTCGCCGGCCGAGTTTGAACAGATCGTGATTAAGCGCCGTGGCGACGAAGTCGTGCGTCTGGCGCAAGTGGCGACAGTTGAAGATGGCTTTGCCGAAATCAATGGCATGAGCATACGCAGCGGCAATCCTAACGTCGGCATCATGGTGACTAAATCACGCGATGCCAGTACGGTTTCTGTCGCGAATAAAATCCGCAAACAGGTAGAGGAAATCAACAAGACTTTGGCCGAAGGCACCAAGCTGGAAGTCACGCAAGACGGCGGAAAAAACGCCGAGAGCAATCTCAATAATGTGATCGAATCCCTGATGTTTGGTGCGGTTCTGACGATTTTTGTGGTGTATGTCTTCCTCAATTCATGGCGCTCTACCCTGATCACTGCCTTGAGCTTGCCGACTTCGGTGATTACCGCGTTTATCGCGGTGTGGCTGTGCGGTTTTACGCTCAACTTCATGACCTTGCTCGGCTTGTCGCTGGCGATTGGCGTGCTGATCGATGATGCGATTGTGGTGCGTGAAAATATCGTGCGCCATATGGAGATGGGCTCGGATAGACGCACCGCGGCCATCAACGGCACGCGTGAAATCGGTATGGCGGTCGCATCGACCACGTTTTCCATTATCGCGGTATTTATTCCGGTGGCGTTTATGCCGGGTATCTCCGGCGAATGGTTTCGTCCCTTTGCTTTGACGGTCACCAGTTCGGTCATGGTGAGCTTGTATATTTCGTTTACGCTTGATCCTATGTTATCGGCATATTGGGGTGATCCGGAAGGGCAGCATCTGAAACCCAAGACACGCATCAGCCTGATGCTGACCAAGTTCAATGTCTGGTTTGATCATCAGGCTGACCGCTACGGTAACGTGATTGCATGGGCCTTGCATCACCGTGTATGGATGTCTATCATCGCCGGCTTGAGCCTGGTTGGCGCGATTGCCCTGCACGCCAAATTTGGCGGCACCAGTTTCATGCCAAATACGGATAACGGCACTATCCTGATCGATGTGCGTACACCTTCAAGTTCCAGTCTCGAATATTCTCGTCTGAAGGTAGAGAAAGCTGCAGAGCTGGCGCGCGAAATACCGGAAACCAAAGCCACCAACAGCAGCGTCAACGTCACTGGCGGTCGCGTGTATGTGGATCTGGGCAAGAGTACGGAACGCCAGCGTTCTGCCGAAAATATCGCGATCGATTTACGCCAGCGCGTCGGCACCATCATCGGTGCCGAATATGTGGTGCAGGATGACTTGCAAAATGGCGGTGGCAAGCCGGTGCAGATACGATTCTCCGGCCCTGACTCGCGCAAGCTGATGGAAATTACCAGCGCCTATGTAGAAAAGCTGCGCAAGGTCAATGGCGCTGTCGATGTCGGTTTGTCCGAGCAAGATCCTAAGGATGAGCTGCAGATAGAACTTAATCGTGGCCTGGCCAATTCCCTGGGGATTTCAGTCAATGATGCGGCGCAGTCCTTGCGCGTGGCATTTGCCGGTGTCGAGGTGGGCGATTGGGTAGATCCGACCGGAGAAGCGCGCGATGTGGCGGTACGCCTGCATCCCGATGACAGGGTCAATGCCGAGAATATCGAGCATTTGCCTATCGCCGTCAGCGGTACCGACAAGATGGTGCCGCTGGACCAGATCGCCAGGATCAGCATGGGCAAGGGCCCGTCCAAGATCAATCACTCGGATGGCAAGCGCATGATTGCGGTATCTGCCAACGTGCAAGGCAGATCGCCGGGTGAAGTGACAACGGACGCGATGAAGATCGCCAAGGCGATTGATTTCCCTGCCGGCTATGGCATTGAGCTTGGCGGCTCGGCGAAGAACCAGAATGAGCTATTTACCGAAATGGGTATCGCGCTGGTGATGGGGATAGGCTTGATGTACCTGATACTGGTGATGCAGTTCGGTTCATTTACCGCACCGGTGGCGGTGATGCTGTCCCTGCCCTTGAGCCTGATCGGGGTGGTACTGGCGCTGTTGCTGACCAGGGGCACGCTCAACCTGATGAGCTTTATCGGCATCATCATGTTGATGGGCCTGGTCGCCAAGAACGCGATACTCTTGCTCGACTGTGCGCGCAAACGTGAGGCCGAAGGCTTCCCGCGTGAAGAGTCTTTGATGTATGCCGGCCGCATGCGCCTGCGCCCTATCCTGATGACGACCTTTGCGCTGATCGCCGGTATGCTTCCGGTCGCCATCGGCATGGGCGAGGGCGGCGAGTTCTACCGCCCTCTGGCGGTATCCATCATTGGTGGAACCATCACTTCGACCTTGCTCACTTTATTGCTGGTGCCGACGTTTTACGACAGCATAGAAATTACCCGCGATAGTGCAGTGGCCAAATTGAAGGCGCGGGCAGTGCGCTGGAATATCGTGTTTGCCTTTGTTGTCACGATGTTGGAAGCCTTATTGGCGCTGACCTTTGTCCGCCTTATTTATCGTCTGATTAAGAAGCTGGTGGTTTTTACGCAAGCAAAGAGAAATAGACTGCCTGCCTGATGATCCCTCGTCATTCTGAATGAAGCCTCATCCCGTACTTGACTGTTCAGCGTCAAGTCGGGATACTTCTATCACTGTTTTATCGGCTTAATCCAAGCCGGTAAAACGTCCAAATCTAAAAAATAATCGAGATAAACAAACAAGCGGCCTTATCGAAGGCCGCTTGCTTCTTGCATGACAAGAACCATAAAGAGGAGAATTAGATGAGTCAATCCAGCGCCAGTACCATTAACAGCGTAGATACCAGCGCAATCAGCAATACCGGTTCGGCAAAAATGCCACGCCAGATTCCTTATATCATCGCCAGCGAGGGATGTGAGCGATTCAGTTTTTACGGGATGCGCAATATCCTGACCGTATTCCTGATGACCAGCCTGTTGTTGTCGATCCCTGAACCCTTGCGCAAAGCGATGGCCAAGGAGGTTTTCCATACCTTTGTGATAGGCGTGTATTTTTTTCCTTTGCTGGGCGGCTGGGTCGCCGACCGCTATTTCGGCAAATACAATACGGTGTTGTGGCTGAGCCTGGTGTATTGCGCCGGCCATGCCTGCCTGGCGTTCTTTGAAGATAGCCGCAACGGCTTCTTTTTCGGCCTGTTCCTGATCGCGCTCGGCTCAGGCGGGATCAAGCCGCTGGTGAGCTCCTTCATCGGCGACCAGTTTGACCAGAGCAACCGCAGCCTGGCACAAAAGGTTTTTGACGGTTTCTACTGGATCATTAATTTCGGTTCGTTTTTTGCGTCACTGCTGATGCCGGTTTTTCTGAAAAAATTTGGTGCCAGCGTGGCGTTCGGCATCCCTGGCATTTTGATGTTCATCGCCACCGTGGTGTTCTGGCTGGGCCGCAAAAAGTATGTGCGCGTGGCGCCAGTCGCCAAGGACCCGCATTCTTTCCTGAACGTGGTGCGCACCGCCTTGAAGACGGAAGTGGCGGGGCAGACGCGCAGCGGTTATTTCCTGGCGGTGGCTGGCGTGGTGCTGGCGGTCGCTGCCCTGTTCCTGATCCCCGATATCGGCGTCGTGGCGGGGCTGTGCCTGATGCTGGTATTGTTGCTGGGCTTTGGTGGCAGCGGTGCCTGGATGCAGCTGGAACGCGCGCGTGGCATCCATCCTGACGAAGCGGTTGACGGTGCCCGTGCGGTATTGCGCATACTGGTACTGTTTGCTTTGGTCACGCCGTTCTGGTCCCTGTTTGATCAAAAGGCTTCTACCTGGGTGCTGCAGGCAGATCAGATGCAGAAGCCGGAATGGTTTCAGTCGTCGATGATGCAGGCGCTGAATCCTGCGCTGGTGATGTTGCTGATCCCTTTTAATAATCTGGTGTTATACCCTATGCTCAAGCGTATCGGGATAGAGCTGACGGCCTTGCGCCGCATGGGACTGGGGATCGCGTTCTCGGGCCTGGCGTGGATTGTGGTCGGCTTCATGCAGCTGGCGCTTGATGGCGGTAGCGCATTGGATATTACCTGGCAGGTCTTGCCTTACGCCCTGTTGACCTTCGGTGAAGTGCTGGTCTCCGCCACCGGCCTGGAGTTTGCCTACAGCCAGGCACCACTGGCGATGAAGGGCGTGATCATGAGCTTCTGGAGCCTGTCCGTCACTATCGGTAACCTGTGGGTATTGCTGGCCAATTCCAGCGTGAAGAGTGTAGCTGTGACCGAGCAGATCAAGACCACCGGCATCAGCGTTACCGCTTTCCAGATGTTCTTCTTTGCCGGCTTTGCCTTGCTGGCGGCGCTGGCATTTGCCATGTATGCGCGTAGCTACAGCATGTTGAACAATTATCGTAAAGCGTAAAGCCGAATTGAAAAAAAGCCGCATGATGCAAATCATGTGGCTTTTTTTATGCGTAAAAATTAACGCAAAGTCTCAGTCAGTACCCGACCCTCAGATCCGGCAGGTGGGCGCACGCGCAGCAGGTGTGCCAGCGTCGGGGCGATATCCATGACTTCGGCATAGTTGCCATAGTTGCCCGCTTTGATCCAGGGTTTGCCCATCAGCATCAATGGCACATTGGTGTCGTAGCGATACGGTGAGCCATGCGATGTGCCGTGGTCGCCGCTGCTGAAATACCAGTAAGGCTTTGCCACGATCACCAGGTCGCCAGAGATCTGCCTATGCCAGGAACGCTGCATCAGTTTGCTAATATGGCTGGCCGGTAGCGCACCGGTTTCCAGCTGGGTGCGGGTCAGGATATCGGCCACGCCTGGGTAGCTGAGCATGAAGCGCGCGGCGGTATTTTCTACCTCTTCACGTTTCAGGTTCTTTTGCTCCAGCAGTTTGTAGTCGAGCAAGATACTCGGCGGCGACCATTTGGCCGCGATTTTTTCCACGCCAAATTTTTCTGACAGATGCTGATTCAGCGAAGCCATGAGTTTGCTGCCGTTGAGTCTTTGTGCGTCGAACTGATTGGCCTGGGCAAATTCCGGCACGTTAGGAAAGCCGTGATCGGCGGTCATGACGACCAGTGTGTTATCGAGGCCGACACGCTTGTCTATGTCATTCAGAAAGCCTGCCAACAAGCGATCGAGGCGCTGCAGGTGGTCGTGCGACATGCGGCTTTCCGGCCCGTAGTTGTGGTTGACCGCATCGTGGCTGGACAGGCTGACAGTCAGCACATCGGTGACATGCGCAGGGTTATTCCCCAGCTTTTCGCCGTCAAGGGCGGCGCGGGCAAAATCGAAAGTCATCTCGTCGAGAAACGGGCTGGTGAAAAGCTTGCCATAGTATTCGGCATCAGGCTTGCCGGATTTGCTGGCGAACATGAACGGGAAGCGGTTGCTTCCTTCCGCATTGGGCGGTGCGATCAGATCGTCGCTGGCGTCGCCGGCATAGGCAATCTCGGGCAGCAGCTGGCGCCACTCTTTGCCGTAAAACCTGTCCTGCGGTTTGGCCGCATGATAGCGCTGGTGCCATTGCGGGTA
>CXWL01003011.1_pt1 | contig 12891 bp, 12 predicted proteins | sample 590931 | NCBI WGS metagenome assembly CXWL01 (sample SAMEA3498368, study PRJEB10139) | groundwater metagenome | biome: water well; material: biofilm material | place: Germany | collected 2015-04-27
TGTAAAGGCCGGCGTTCCGGTACCGCGCAACATGGTGGCGTACACCGAAGAGTCCGCAATTCAGGCAATAGAGAAAATGGGCTACCCAGTTGTCTTGAAGCCAGCCGTTGGTTCATGGGGACGATTGCTTGCCAAGATTAACGATCGCGATGCTGCTGAGGCCGTTTTAGAGCATAAAAAGGTGCTTGGCTCCTACCACCACTCGACCTATTACATTCAAGAATTCATTCCAACTGGAGGCAGCGACATTCGGGCTTTCGTGATTGGAGGGGTGCTCATTGCCGCGATCAACCGCAAAGCGGACCACTGGATCACCAATACTGCTCGCGGCGGAATCGCATCGAACTATCCTCTGAACAAAGATCTCGCCGATATCTGCGAAGCCGCTGCAAGAGCAGTTGAAGGAGACATCGTGGCAATCGATGTATTTGAAACTCCAAAGGGCTATCTGATCAACGAGGTCAATTACACCATGGAATTCCGAAACTCCATCGTTACTACCGGAGTTGATATACCTGGGAAGATTGTTGAATACGTAATTGAATTGGCCAGGAGCCGCACTTGATCGATGTCAGTATTGTCGGTGGATCGGGATACACGGGCGGGGAAGCGCTCCGAATCCTTCTGGGGCATCCAGAATTCAATGTGAAGCAGGTTACAAGCGAATCCAATTCGGGGAAATTCGTCCATTCCAACCATCCGAACCTGCGGTCCATCACCAAGCTTAAATACACGTCAATCAATGACCTTGAATCTGCCGACTGGCTCATTCTCTGCCTGCCGCATCGAGAAAGCCAATCTCGATTGGAATCATTGGAAAAAATCTCTCCGCGAATTGCCGATCTTTCAGCTGACTTTCGGATTCGGGATGCGGCGCTTTATCAAAAGTACTACAAGGAACCGCACAGGTTGCCATCCCGATTGGGAAGCTTTGTTTACTCAATCCCAGAACTGCGTCGCGAAAGCATACGCTCAGCTAGCCATTTAAGCGGTTGCGGCTGTATCGCGACCAGTGTCATTACCGCACTTTGGCCCCTTTTCCGGGCCGGAATTGTCAAGGATCGCCAGGTTTGGGTGAATGCAAAAATCGGATCGTCTGCGGCTGGCGCATCGCCGTCAGAAGGATCGCATCATCCTGAACGAGCAGGTTCCATGCGCTCCTTCAAACCGACCGGCCACCGTCATACCGCTGAAATCATTGAGAACCTAACAACTGATGATAGTGCGCCAGAAGTTCACCTTTCGGCAACTGCTACAGATGCCGTGAGAGGAATCCTCAGCACGTGCCAAATGCTCGTTTCAAAACCGACGACCGAACTTGAAATTCGAAGCATCTACCGAGAAGCGTACAACGATGAACCGTTTATTCGAATCGTAAAGGAAGTTCGAGGCATTTACAGATACCCAGAACCCAAACTGCTTTCTGGAACGAACTTTTGCGACATCGGATTTGAACTCGACGAGGAAACTGGACGCCTTGTAGTCATGTCAGCAATTGACAATTTGGTGAAAGGATCGGCTGGCAATGTCGTTCAGGGCATGAACATCATTCACGGGTTCGATGAGCGAATGGGTTTAGAGTTCCCAGGCCTACATCCAATTTAACAGCAATGATTATTGTCAAAGTCGGAGGCGCAAAGGGCATTGATGATGGCCCAGTTCTGGATGACATTCGCGATCTCATATCAAAGGGCGAGAGAGTAATTCTGGTTCACGGCGGATCCGATGAGACCAATGAGCTTTCGGTTCAACTCGGGCATACGCCAAAATTCGTCACGTCAGTTTCTGGGTTTACGAGCCGGTTTACCGATCGTCGCACGATGGAAATCTTTACGATGGTGTATTGCGGCCGAAGAAACAAAGCGATTGTAGAAGGACTCCAGCAGCGGGGAGTGAACGCGGTTGGCTTAAGCGGTGCCGACGGGCGAATCTTTGAAGGGCCGATCAAGACGTCTGTTAAAGTTGTCGAAAATGGCAAGAAACTTGTGCTTCACGGCGATCATACGGGGAAAGTGGCAAGGGTCAACACCAAGCTGCTTGATCTCCTGCTCGAGAACGGATATGTTCCTGTTTTGACGCCACCAGCCATCTCCGAAGGGTCTTCGATTCTCATGAACGTTGATGGCGACCGAGCAGCAGCAATGCTCGCTGCTGCATATCGTGCCGAAGCCCTTGTGATCTTAAGCAACGTGCCAGGGCTTTTGAAAGACATAAATGAAGATCGCGCTAATCCTGACAATTTGGTTGCTAAGATCGATCTGAGCACTTCAAATGACCCTTATGAATTTGCAGAAGGACGGATGAAGAAGAAAATTATGGGCGCGATTGAGGCGATTGGCAATGGAGTGAAGCGAGTAGTATTTTCTGCTGCCAACAGCAATGCACCTGTTATGTCTGCGCTCAATGGGGCAGGAACTCATTTCTTTGCTTCAACTGGTTCAGTACTCGATAGGACTAATGCTAATGAGCAATAACGCACGAGAATTTGAGCTGCAATTCGGCGCAGGGACCTATCAAAAGCGCGACATTTCGCTGGTTAAAGGGGAAGGCTGTTATGTCTTTGACGCTGACGGGAAGCGATACCTTGATTGCGTCGCAGGAATCGGGTCAGCACTTCTTGGGCACGCTCATCCGGTCCTGGTTAAAGCCGTTTCAGAGCAAATGAGCGCAATTTCATCAGTTCCCGAACTCTTTTGCAATCCGGTTCGAGCTGCCTTTCAAGAGAAGTTTGTAAGCAGTCTTCCACCGAATATCAATCGTGTCTTTCTATGCAATTCAGGAACGGAGTCGGTCGAAGGCGCGCTCAAGTTTGCGAGGCTCGCTACCGGAAGGCATGGCGTTGTCGCCTTAAAGGGTGGCTATCACGGCAAAACTCTCGGTGCGCTTTCAGCTACCGCAGAAGAGAAATACCGAGAGCCTTTTGCTCCGCTTCTCGAAGGGTTTCGGCACGCTTCAAACCAGAACATAGAAGCGCTCGAACAAGAATTCTCCAACGATCCTTCAGTAGGCGCGTTCATTTTTGAGGCAATTCAAGGTGAAAGCGGAGTGCGACCCATTGATTCCGATTTCTTACGCCAGGCTTGCCGCATCGCTAGGGAATCTGGCGCGATGATCATCGCCGATGAGGTCCAATGTGGAATGGGCCGAACCGGGAAGATGTGGGGATTCGAGGAGGCCGGGATCGAGCCAGATCTCGTCTGCTGTTCAAAGGGAATTGCTGGCGGAGTCCCAATGGGTGCTATTGGGATCGGTGATCGCATTCCAGCATTGCCGCAGCTCAGTCACACCTCGACATTTGGAGGAAATCCCCTAGCTTGCGCGGCAGGACTGGCGGTTCTGAATACCCTGTCTCGAGATGACCTACTGACGAACGCTCAGATTCAAGGCAACAGAATTAGCGAGGCGGTAGTTCAAGCCGACCTCAAACGAGTTAGAGAAGTTCGCGGCCGCGGCCTGATGGTAGGCATCGAGCTAAAGGAACACGCTGGGCNNATGGCAGTTTCTTCAACCACTTGCCGACAAGGGCCTGCTCGTTCTGCTCGCAGGTCAGCGGGTGATTCGACTATTGCCACCTCTGATTCTGACTAGCGATCAATCCGATTTCATTTCAAGGACCTTGATCGAAGTCTTAGGAACGCCATGATCGCACTTTCTCCGGAAGCATTTCTCGAAGAGCTTGTTAGGATTCGATCGGTTTCCGGAGAGGAAAAGGCAGCCAGCGAATTCGCCGTTGCTCAAATGAAACTTCTAGGTTTTCGGGAGTCTTACGTTGATCAAGCTGGAAGCGCAATTGGCATTTGGGGCAAGCTAGGTGGTTCGCCCCGGATCATCCTGCTTGGCCACATTGACACGGTTCCTGGCGAGATTCCAGTTCGGGTTGAAAAGGGCGTTCTTTTCGGGAGGGGTTCCGTAGATGCTAAAGGGCCGCTTGGAACTTTTATCCAGGCCACAGCCCGACTGCCAAAGGACGTGAAAGCCGAGATCGTCGTGATTGGAGCTACTGAAGAGGAGGCCGCAACGTCCAAAGGTGCACGTCAGGCATTAGTCGATTGGGCTCCGCCCGATTTTTGCGTTATCGGAGAACCCTCAGGCACGAACGGCGTAACTCTTGGATATAAGGGCAGGCTACTGATGGACCTTTCGGTCAAACGCCCTGGCACTCACACGGCTCACGCTCACCAATCCGTGGGGGAAGGCGCCATTGCAATGCATGCCTCTATAAAAGAACTTATTGAGAAATCCAATGCGGGCAGGGAAGGAATCTTTGATCGTTTAGATTGTTCCCTTCGAAAATTCAACACAACATCCGACGGCATTGAGGATTTGGCCGAGATGACCTATGGTTTTCGGCTTGGACCGTCCGATCAGCTTCAAGACGTCGAATCTCGCCTTCGTGCCGCAGTTCTGGGGACCAAATTAGAAGTGGGATTTTCACGCGATGCGACATTCAAAGGGCATGAGTCAGCAATTCGAAGGGATCGCCGCAACTCCCTTGTCAGCGCATACTTTGCCGGAATTCGAGCGGAGGGACTCGAGCCTAAGACGTTGCTCAAAACTGGAACAGCAGACATGAATGTGGTTGGCACTAGGTGGCAATGTCCCATTTGCGCATTTGGACCAGGCGATTCTGCCTTAGATCACACTCCTAGTGAGCACTTATCTCTCGAAGAATACGAAGTTGCAATAAGAGTCCTTACTTCCGTACTAGCTCGCATTACAAATTGATTTATTTGTGGTAAGGCCGAATCCGCTAAAGAATACGTATTTTTCATCTGGACTCTTTTAGAAATTGATTCCCCAGAATCGCTTTCCCAAATTGAATCTACTCTCACGTTTCCTGCAAGTTGGTCCATCGGAGAAAACTATAACTTTTAGTGCTGATTCACAAATGGGCAAATATAAACACCAGTTCTGGTGAATTCGTATTCTCAGTTCAAAAATGTGAAGTATCATATCTATTAAGCGATCCTTGGCGAAATGACTCATCAAGGTTCGGAGGACAATTTCAAATGAAAAAACTCGCACTAATTTCTATGTTGGCTGTTGCGGCGGCTTCTCAAGCAGTGATTTTCACAGACGCGATTGGGGATGTTGCAGTACCTGGAAATCCGTTTACACACTTAGACATAACACAGGTCGAAGTTACCAATACGGCGTCCACGATCTCGTTTGCGTTCACACTAAATGGTGATCCCGTGGCTACAAACTGGGGCAAATACAATGTAATTGCCCGACAAGTAGGTGCCGGATCAGTTGACACAAGTTTTGAAAACAACCCTTGGGGCAGGAAATATGGCCTCGTTGGCGGGTCAAGTGCGTTTATCGGTTCTTGGGTTGATCAACCGGTGAACAATCAGCAAAATTGGACATTCACGGGAGGGACCACATGGGGAATAACTTCCACCGTTTCGAACACGATAAACGGGCCTGGAATGATGGTTACATTGACCTCAAATCTATCGGACCTTGGAGTCGGTGTTGGCGACACAATTATTTTTGATGCCGTCACGACTGGCGGTGGTGCCGATACAGCTGTGGATTCTCTAACGGGTGCAGTACCTACTGCATGGGATCAACACATTGACTTGCAGGGTAACTCGTACACAATCTCGGTGGTGCCAGAACCAGCAACAATGATCGCGCTTGGTCTCGGAATCGTAGCCCTTGCTCGCCGACGAAGGAACTAATTCTCTCTCTCTCTCTACAAAAAGGCCCCAAGAATCGGGGCTTTTTTTTGCCATTTGAATATGCTCAAGTTAGTGCTTTCGAGGTTCAGTTTGAATCTTGCGCAGCGACGATCCGTAAGACAGTTATTGTGATGCCCTGAGAACTCGGGTCGAAGATGCTGGGTATTCAAGTAGCTTTTTTGCAGGACGAACGGGTCTATTCTCGAAAGTCCCANNCCACGCCATTGAACTTGCGTTCAACGCATGCTCGGCAAAAGGTGCATTCAAAGCTACAGATCATTGCTTCTTGGGAATCAGCGCTCAGGTCGCAGTCGCAAAATTCGCAATTCGGTTTCATTTCCAACATAAGTCATTGTATCTCAAAGCTGTGCGTTGATTTGAAGGGATTCCGAATCAATATGTAGAATCAATAAGCCAACATGGACTTGGATTCTCCCATTACACGAGTATTGATTCAAGGTTGGTCCGGAGCCGCTTTCCCCGACCTGATGGCAATTGGGCTTTGCCGAAATGAAGACGACCTAGCGGATGCCGAAGTTCGAAGTAGGGAACTGGCTCGAAGCTTGGGGGGCCTTCATGCGATTACAGATTTGTCTCGTGACCGTCTGCAAGAGTTTTCCGGCCTCAACGATCTTGAGATGTTTCGGTGCTTGGCATGGCTCGAACTGGGAAGGCGAACCAAGAACGCGGGAAAAGGGGAGCGCGATTCAGTCATGGCTGCCGCAGATGTGGCTTACGTGCTGAGGCATCTTCAAAACGAAAAGCAGGAGCATTTTGTAATCGTGCTACTCGATGCAAAGAACACGTTGATTAAGTGGACGACGATCCACATAGGCACCCTCACGACCTCGCTAGTTGGCCCACGTGAGGTATTTCGCGAAGCTATCAGAGAAGGCGCTTGCAGCATGATTCTTGCGCACAATCATCCTTCTGGCGATCCGGACCCGAGCCCCGAAGACATTTCAATTACTAAGAAATTAGAAGAGCTAGGCAAACTGCTCGACATTCAAATCTGGGACCACGTGATCATTGGCTTTAACAGATTTGCGAGCTTGCGAGAACTCGGATTTCTAAACCCGATTGGTTAGCGCCACCAAATTAGCGATCTGCCCAATAGCCAGCGCTTTGACCGCCAAGACGTTCGATTTTTGCATCGCCGGTGGTAATCCGTCCTCTTCTACCATTAGCGAACAAAATGTGGATATTTGTATCATGCCGGGCTCTGCCCAAATTTGGAAAATTGCCGTTCTTTGAACCTGGAAAAGCTAATCGAGTCACGAATCGGGCGGCTTCTGACATTTCCTGGTTGCCGCTATCCCATCCGATGACGCAGCCATCAGGAGCCAAATCAAAAGGCTTTGGATCGAAGGTGTCGTTTGAGCCACGATTGCTGGTTTCGGCAATAAGAACGGCTTGCTCAGGATTCTGGATGAGCGACTCAGGCCAACCTGAGCGAGGCAAGTACATTCCATACGTAGACTTGGTCGTAATGTCCTTCTCGGTCTGATGCAGATTTGTTGCATATTCGACGGACGATGAACTAGGACATACAAAGCTCGCACGAGATTCAAACCCTGCCTGAATTTGGGTAATCCAAGTAACGGGTGCTTCGACTTTTCCAGCCCGAATCATCATCGGTTGATGGTCTGGCGTTTCTACAAAGGCAGGTGGAAACCGACCATTGTTGTTCTCACTGTAAACTCCGATGGCCTTTTGAATTTGCGCGAGGTTCTGGTCGCAGACTGCACTGTTGGCAATCTCTCGTTGACTCATGAAAAACAACCATAGAATGGGCGAGACCAGAATTGTAAAGACGATTAGAATCTTCCAGTCCTTTCTGCTCACGTGAGCCGAGCGAGGGCGCTCATCGGTTTCCGATGCGTCGTAGGGATCGGCCATCAGGAATATCACTGGCCGGTGCTCGCTTGGAAATCTGTCGGATACGTTGATTTTGGCTTCAAGTAGTGATCTTCAAGTGTTTTTTGGAGCAGGGCGCCATCGAGATTCAAATTCGTGCCGCTGCCTTCGAAAACGGGCAGAGTTCCCATCTTCACGTTGTCGCTTCCGATCTTGCGCATGAACGAACTCAGCGCGGCGACTTCATCGGGCTGGAGTGCTCCACCAAATAGTTCGGTCGCCTTCTTGACTACCGCGGGGAGAATGGCGGGTTGGCTCATAACAGACTGTTTGAAAGAAAGCATCAGATCGCGTTGGCGTTCGATTCGAGAAAAGTCGCTGTCAGATTTTCGGAATCGAATGAAGCCCATGGCATCGACTCCTGTGAGCGTGTGCCGACCCGGCGTGAGGTGGATATGCAGGTCGCCGGCATTGTCGTCGTAATCCATTTTCTTGCCGACGTAAACCGAAACCCCACCGACCAGATCGATCATGTTTTGAAAGGCTTTGTAGTTGAGAACGAGGACTCGATCGATCCTCACATCAAGTAGGTTCTCTACGACTTGCTTGGAGAGTTCCGGCCCACCGATCGCATGATAGGCGTTGATTTTGTGGCCGCGATATCCAGGATGCGAAACCCACAGGTCTCTCGGAATCGAAACGCCGCCAACCCGGTTATTTTCAAAATCTAGCTTGACGATGAGCATCATGTCGCTTCGGGCAGCGCGGTTGAGGACTTTGATTCCACGGTAATAGCGGTCCTCATCGCAGCCCAGAACCAAGAGCGTCATTTCGGTGGAATTGAAAACGGTTTTTGGTTCGACTTTTCGAATCCCGGCTGTGTCTAGAATGATGGCTCTTAGGGTCGGGTCGAAATTTGCCCACCCGCTTAGGGAGCCGAAGCCAAGGGCGATGACGCAAACTACGGCGTACCACGCGCCGCCAAAAAATCGCCGCCAAAGTGTTTTAGAAGAGGGGTTCGGTGTGGGCATAAAATCAGTAGATGCAACTCGGTTTCGGAGTTGCTATTATGACATAACGTTGAATCTGCCCAATTCGCTCCCGAGGGGAGGAAATTGTCAGTCGATTGTATGTTATTGGTTATTGGTTGGCTGTCAATTTGCGATCATTCCGTCCATGGTCAAACATTCTTGTCCGCACACGATCCTAATATTCCGAATGAGTCGAAGAATGCCTGACCATGCCACCCGAAGATGTTCATTCCAATCTGTCGGAGTAACCCTATCGCAATCAGTAGCAATAGTGCTATGCACGCTAGTAATTCTATTTGAAACAGCTTTTGGCTTTAAATGCTCACTTTCACCGGGCCAGCTATGGCGCAATAGGACGCAATGCTCCTTGTTTAAGGAGCCTCCTTGCTCTAGTGCCAGCAGTACCGGTACTTTGTGCCGCGACTAACAGTTCGGCCTTGGCTTCCGGCCAACGGAACATAGTCCTGTACTTAGAACCAAGTAGGTATCGGATCGCATGATTTTGGGGTGCTAGCTCCTTTGCGCGACGAAGTATCGGGACAAAAATCTCAGGAGATCCAGAAAAGTTTTCAGACTTCAGAACCAAAGCTAGAGCATGAAGTGAATTGCCATTTCCATTTCGAAGGTTGAGCAAATCTGTGGAGAGCAGCTTTCCAAACCCAGTTTCGACCCAAGTCACGACACGTGCGTTCATCCGTTGTCTAGCTTGAGGAAGTTTCCCTCTCTTGACGTCTAGGATGACCCGCAGTGCAGTGAATTCGTCCTGCTGGTATCCAGTCCCAGCAACCATTTCGATTTGTTCTTCAGCTTCATCCAAACGATTTAACTCGATGAAAACTTCACCCAACAGTATGCGGATATGTGTTCCTGCTCCAGGCTCCGGGTCAACCTCCTGTTCCAGCCTCAACGCTTCACGAGCCATTACCAATGCGTTTTGATAACTTGCTAGATTGTACTGAACAACAGCCGCGCGATAAATCGGCATGATTGCATTCAGCCGCTCATCCTTTAGGCGCATCATTTCTCGGGTTGCAGGATCAACTTGACGAGTCTGTGCTACCAAAACACTGGTCGAAGCCAGAAATAGAGCTAGCAATATGCTAGGCATTTTAATCGAGATTGTTTGGAATCGGATGTCTTTATCATCTTTCATTTTTAAGGTCTCCAAGCGTTCCAAAACGCTTTCACTAAGTGTTCCCAGCTTGGGTGTTCCGGAATAGTTGTTCCTATGAGGGCGGCGCATGAAGGATTTGATAATGTCCAGCTTTGACCACTTTTCGTAGCCGTACCTCCGCAGTGCCAGATTAATTTCCTTAACGGAACCCAGTCACTGCCTGTGCCAAGCGGTCTGTACATCAAGTAATCCTTAAAGTCCAGTCTCCAGTTGTAAGCTGACGCTATCGCCTCAAGTGTATCGCCGGGAGGGTCAGATGCCGAATGTCGAAGTCCATCGGCAGCCCAACCGTTTGGCCAGCCAGTTCCGCCGGGCTCGTATGGAATACCTGTATCTACCCCCACTTTGTACAACTCTGTACCATATGGACCGATGCAAAACTCTTCCTGATTTCCAGCAGGAACTGTTCTTGAAGAACCAAGAGTAATGATCTGGAGCCAGTTCCATATACCAAATCCCTGTGATTGGTACGCTACCGGTGTCGTTACAATTGCAGACCAAGTTGTACCCTTGTTGTTCTGCGTTGGAGGGGCTGGCACGTCTTTTTCATCGACATAAATGTAGTCTCCACTCGTACCAATCCTCACAAATCCTGCGTTAGCTTCGGCCTTCGTAACCAACGGTGCAATCGTGCTAGTTAGTTTGGAAACCCAGACTGTAAGTCCAACTTCGGGTTTAGAGCCGATCGGCACGCTCAATTGCACATTGCAGGCGACCTCTGGTTCTTGATCTGGCTGGGCAAAGATGCAGCTAAGAATCGGATCGTCAAGGTCAGTGTAGTCTAAATCAACACGATGCCCCCACTTGAAATGTTAAGGTGATCATCAACAAAGAATAACTTGAACGGGTCGCGGGTGCCACGGCCAAGCGATTCGCCCAAGTTCTGGTTACGACCCAGATACACTAGCTTGACCGTGCTCATCGCCTAATACTACTCAGTTTTGGCTCAGAGACCCCGTCCTTTGACGCTCGGAAGTGGTGGCTTCCCGCTCGGAGTTGGAAGTTTCCCGCTCGGAGTTGNNGAGTTGGAGGTTTCCCGCTTGGAGTTGGAGGTTTCCCGCTTGGAGTTGGAGGTTTCCCGCTTGAAGTTGGAGGTTTCCCGTCAGGGACTTTCTTGGCTTTTGTCACTTCCCAATATCAAACTGGAAGATTTGGCGTTCAACCGTCGTCGTTTTCGAACCTCATTATTGAGAACCGATGACAATCATCCCCCATCCCCAAATCCCAGCATCCTTCTTCTCGGAGCCTTGACTCCATCAACGGTATAGCCGCAGATCAGCAGCATCATTTCATCGGTCGTCTGTTCGCCCCAGAACACATTCTTAGGAGGATTGCTCGGGTTGTTTGGATTCGATGCAGAGTTGTCATAGACTGAGGTGATTCGAATCGTGGAGCCTTTCGGAATCTTCATCGGCTCCTTGAACATATAGCTCATCTGCCAATTGAAGTCCCAATCTTCCACATACACCATTGGCTTTTTCGTGCCATCCGGGAATTCGACCTCCGCCTTCATGGATTTTGCAAGAAGGTGCATGTGCGGCATCGCATTGTAAACCGTTACGTCCGCTGGAACGGGATATGCCATCGTCTGAACACTGTTTCCATCGCCGCTTTGAATTCGGATGTTCGGCTTAGCGAGCCATGCAAGCGCCATAGTTTGAACCACAGGTTCCTTTGCAAAATAGATCCCCAATTTGGTCTGGTCGGTTTCTGGTTTTCCTGTCTTGTGGTAATGGACTTCCATCACAACTGTTGTGCCAGGTTTTAACTCAAAAGCGACCCCCTCAGGCGTATATTGAACGTTTAAACCAGGAGCCCAGCCGCCAAGCGATCCATCTGGAACAAAACCCGGCCCACCAAACGTGTTGTATCCGGCTTGGCCGTCCTTACCGCTTAACTGGTGAGATTTTCCTTTCTCATCGAGGTAGGCGATGACATGGTGGACAACCAGCTTGTTGCCTGGGCTGACAGCCATCGCCTTAACCCATTTTGTATCTGTGAATTTGGTTTTCAAAACGAAATGGCGGTACACATCCGCCCCTTCAGCATCAAGCTTGTAGGCAGTATCGGGAGTTAAGACTAGGTCTGGTTCTCCAAGCGGCCATGGCCCTTTCGGAAATTCGGGGGTCTTTGGTTCCTTTTTCGCGTCGCCTCGAGGAGCGTTCGCCTCATTCCAGCGATGCAGAGTGTCGAGTTCTGATTCAGAAAGTCGGTTTTCATCGAGAAACTCGTTGTAGCCCTTGACGGCTTTCCAAGGTGGCATTTTCTTTGTCTTTGTGATTAGGTCGATCATCGGCGCCCACTTTTTTGCATTTTCGTAACCAATCAAGGAGAATGGAGCAACTTCACCAGGACGATGGCAACCAATGCAGGCTCTATCGAGAATGGGCTTTACGTGTTCGGCATACGTGACCTTCGACTGACTTTCTGAGAGCGGCACTTTGGTCGTTTTAGCTTCCTTGCTTCCCATCAGGGCAAGGCAAGTAATGCTAAAAGTCGCCGCAATGAGAAATGGAAACGCAATTCTAAGTCCTTTCTGAGCCATATGATTCGTCCTTTCGATGTCTGTCAAAGTTAATTCTAACCGGATTAACGTTTGGACGGTGTGTTCGTTCATCGGGAATTCAAGAAAATGGACCAAGGCCGGATATTAGTTACGGGTTCTTCACGAGGGATTGGAAAAGCGATCGCGCTTCGATTGGCACAAGACGGTTGGAATATCGCCGTTCATTATTCAGGGCATAAAGATGATGCCGAAAAGGTGATGCGCCAGCTTGGCAAGCGGGCATCTGGACTCTACAGCGCCGATCTTGTCGATACGAACGAGGCAAAATCTCTTTTTGCGGCTGTCATCAAAGATGGGCCGATCAATGGGCTGGTCAANNGCTGGTCAACAATGCGGGGGTCTATTTGCCCCTCAATTTTTCAGGTTCAGGTGACGCGGCATTTGAAGCGAATTGGCACAAGACCTTCGCAATCAACTTTGATTCGCCTATTGTTCTCATTCGGGCGGCGGTGAAGCATTTTCAACACAATGGCGGCGGGAAGATTCTGAATGTGTGCAGCCGTGTCGGGTTCAAGGGAGAGGGCGGGGCGGCCCTATACGCAGCCTCAAAAGCTGCCTTGATCAACATCACTCGAA
>CXWL01006858.1_pt1 | contig 12890 bp, 9 predicted proteins | sample 590931 | NCBI WGS metagenome assembly CXWL01 (sample SAMEA3498368, study PRJEB10139) | groundwater metagenome | biome: water well; material: biofilm material | place: Germany | collected 2015-04-27
CTCCCACGCCCACCGTGTTACGGCACAGATGCCGTTTGCCGGCCCGGCAGTTGCGGCAGTGCCCACAGGTGATGTGCCCTTCGGCCGAAACCCGCTCGCCCTTGACGAAGCCGGTGACCGCGGTGCCCACTTCGGCGATTTCGCCCATGAACTCGTGGCCGATGGCCATCGGCACCGGAATGGTGCGCTGCGACCACTCGTCCCAGTTGAAGATGTGAATGTCGGTGCCGCAGATCGCGCTCTTCTGCACGCGAATCAGCACGTCGTTCGGGCCCAGCTCGGGCACGGGTATCTCTTGCATCCACAACCCGGGTTCGCGTTTGGCTTTGACGAGGGCCTTCATAAGTTTTCAGATCACTCCCAGGGCTTTACCGACTTTGGCGAATGCGGCGATGGCGCGGTCTAAGTGTTCCCGGGTGTGCGCGGCCGACATCTGGGTGCGAATGCGCGCTTCGCCCTTCGGCACCACGGGGAAAGAGAAGCCGACCACGTAAATGCCTTCGGCCAGCATGACTCGCGCGAAAGTCGACGCCAGCTTGGCGTCACCGAGCATCACCGGAATGATCGGGTGGCCGCTGCCTGCCAGCTTGAAGCCCAAGGCGCTCATCTGCGCGCGGAAATAGTCGCTGTTCTCGCGCAGCGTCTGCCGGGCGGTGCCGCTGCTCTCAAGCAACTCCAACGCCGCCAGGGTGGTGTGGGCGATCGCCGGCATCAAAGTGTTCGAGAACAAATATGGCCGCGACTTTTGCCGCAGCAACGTCACCACTTCGCTCGAGGCCGCGACGTAACCGCCCGACGCTCCGCCCAGCGCTTTGCCCAGGGTGCCGGTGATGATGTCGATCTTGCCCATCACCCCGCGCAACTCGTGCGTGCCGCGGCCATGCTCGCCGGTGAAGCCCACCGCGTGCGAGTCGTCGACCATCACTAGCGCCTGGTATTTTTCGGCGAGCGCGACGATGCCGGCCAGGTCGGCGATCACCCCGTCCATCGAGAACACGCCGTCGGTGGCGATGAGCTTGAAGCGGGCGCTCGCGGCTTCTTTCAGGCACTTCTCGAGGTCGGCCAGGTCATTGTTGGCGTAACGAAAGCGCTTGGCCTTGCAGAGCCGAATGCCGTCGATGATCGACGCGTGGTTGAGCGCGTCTGAAATTACCGCGTCTTCTTCGCCCAAAATCGTCTCGAAGAGACCGCCGTTGGCGTCCCAGCAGGACGAGTACAAGACGGTCTCGGGCATGCCCAGAAAGGCCGACAGCTTGGCCTCGAGGGCAGGGTGCACGGTCTGGGTGCCGCAGATGAACCGCACCGACGACAGGCCGTAGCCGTACTGGTCTAAGCCCGCGTGCGCGGCGGCGATCAGCGTTGGGGAACTGGCCAGCCCCAAGTAGTTGTTCGCGCAGAAGTTTAAGACCTGGCCGCCACCCTGTACGCCGATCAGCGCGCGCTGCGGGGTGTTGATGACGCGCTCGGTCTTGAACAAGCCCTGGTCGCGCAGACCATCGCTCACAGCCTTGAGGTGGGAATCAAACGCCGAATTCACGAACCCGAGTGCTAGTCTTAACCGCCGATGGAAGCCAAACGGTTTCTCCAAACAGTGGGCGCTGAGGTGTCGAGCGACTTCGTGAAGAACCGCTCGATTTTGTCTTTCGAAGAGTACTTGGCCCTGCTGCTCCAGCAGCCCAAGTCGCAGCTGCGAAACGCGGCCCACTACTTGAAAGACTGCATCGATTCATTCGGCAGCGAAATGGTGCCGCACCCCACGGGTAAAATTCGCCGCTTCAAGATCTTCGATGGCCCGCCAGGTGAGCGCGAGGGCCGGGTGGCTGGGCAAGAAGAAGTACAGAACGCGATCTACCGAATCTTGGGCAACTTCGTTCGCGCCGGCCGCATCAACAAATTGATCTTGCTCCATGGCCCCAATGGTTCGGCCAAGTCGACGCTGGTCGATGCGCTCAAAGCAGGCATGGAATTTTACAGCCGCCAAGACGAGGGCGCGCTCTACACGTTCAATTGGGTTTTTCCGACCGAGAAGCTGATCAAGGGCGCGATTGGTTTCGGCGACAGGCCGGGGGGGGCGCCCGCCAGCACTGACCGGGGGCCGCTCACCAGCTACGCCCACCTCGAAGCTGAGAACATCGAAGTGCGCATCAGTAACCCCATGCGAGAGCACCCTCTGTTTCTGATACCCCGTGTCGAACGGCAGAAGTTGATCACCGAGGCGCTGGCAGGGCAGATCGGAGGCAAGGGCACCGCCATCGTCTCGCAGTACCTGCTCGAAGGCGAGCTCTCGCACAAGTCACGGCGTATCTACGACGCGCTGCTCGCTTCTTACGCGGGCGATTACTTGAAGGTGCTGCGCCACGTGCAGGTAGAACGGTTTTACGTGTCGCGCCGCTACCAGGTGGGCACCTTCACCGTCGAGCCGCAGATGAGCGTCGACGCCGCGTATCACCAGGTGACCGCCGATCGCACCCAGGCCAACGTGCCGCCCGCGCTGCACAGCGTGGTGCTCTACGAGCCGCATGGAGCCCTGGTGTCCGCCAACCGCGGCCTCATCGAATATTCAGACCTGCTCAAACGCCCGCTCGAGGCCTTCAAGTACCTGCTCGGCGCGAGCGAGACGGCTGAAGTGCCGCTCGAGCATTTCGTGCTCCAGCTCGATGAGGTGCTGCTGGCTTCAGCCAACGAGAAGCACCTGGCGGCGTTCAAAGAGTTGCCCGACTTCGCTTCGTTCAAGGGCCGCATCGAGCTGGTGCGGGTGCCCTATCTGCGGCGGTTCAAAGTCGAGCAAGAGATCTACGACGCCCAGGTGAACCCGACCACGGTGGGCAAGCACGTGGCTCCCCACGCCACTTGGGTGGCGGCCACCTGGGCGGTGCTGACGCGCCTCAAGAAGCCGATCTCCGAGCGCTACCACCACGACGCGCGGGCGCTGGTGGAACGGCTGACCCCCATCGAAAAAGCGCGCCTCTACCAAGACGGCACCGTGCCCGAGAAGATGTCGCTCGCGCAGGGCAAAGAGCTGCGCAAAGTGGTGCAGGCGCTCTACGAAGAATCAGACGCGTACCCGCACTACGAGGGGCGCACCGGGGCGTCAGCCCGCGAGATCAAGACCGCGCTCTTCAACGCCGCGCAGAGCGCCGAACATGAAGGCCTGCACCCGCTGGGTGTGCTCAAAGAACTGTCGGCGCTGTGCAAAGACAAGAGCGTGTACGAGTTTCTGCAGCAGGAAATCGTCGACGGATACCATGATCACGAAGAATTCGTGGCCATCGTCGAAGCCGAGTACCTCGACGTCGTCGACCGCGAAGTGCGCGACTCGATGGGCCTGGTCAGCGAGAGCCAGTACAAGGACCTCTTCGAGCGCTACGTGCAGATGATTTCTCACTGGGTGAAGGGCGAGCGGGTGGCGAACCGGCTCACCGGCAAGGACGAGAAGCCCGACGAAGGCCGCATGACCGAGTTCGAGGGCTTCGTGATGCCCAAGGGCGAAGACCCGGGGGAGTTTCGCAAGGGCCTGATCGCCAACATCGGGGCCCACCGCGTCGACAACCCTGACGGGGGGGCGATGGACTATCCCCGTATATTTCCTGACCTTTTCAAGCGCTTGCGGGACCACTTCTATGAAGAGCGCCAGCGCCAACTTCGACGAAACGTCGAGAACATTCTAAGATACCTCTCAGAGGACAAAAACCAGCTCTCGGCCCGGGAGCAAGAGCAAGTTCGCTCGACGCTGGACACCATGGTTTCAAGGTATGGGTACACTGACGGTTCGGCCCGTGACGCCATCGTTTTCTTGGTTCGAAAACGGTACAGCTAACGGCCGGTCACCTACAGCCCCATACATCGACCGCCGAGCCACCAAAATCCCTGAAGAGGCTTGACTTTTTCCCCTAAAATCGAGGAAATTGCGCGCCCCAAAATCCAGGCCGGGCACGAACCTCGCGGTTATTTGGGGTGATGTTTTTTAAACCGCGAGGAACAAAGCCCGGTGGCTTCGGTTTTTCAACCAAAAAGCCGCGTTGTAAGGAAGGCGAGTTCAAATGAGCGACACCCAGGTTCTGCACTTCTTCGGTGGCAAGGGAGGAGCGGGCAAGACGACGTTGAGCGCGGCATTCGCCCTGACTTTGTCCGAGAAGCGCGGGTCAGACAAGGTTCTTTTGGCGTCCTTCGAGCCATCGAATTCTTTCACTGATCTCCTCAAGAAGAAGCCAGGCCCCAAGCCGACCAAGCTGGTCGCCGGTAAGGGCAACGGCGGGCTGTTCATCGCCGAGCTCGAGCCCAAACCGTACGCTGAAGCCTTCGCGAAGAAGTACCGCGAGGCGCTGCTCGGCTCCGTCACCAAGGGCGCGCTCCTTTCCGACGATGACACCCGCAAGTTGCTCGAGGCCAGCACCACGCAGATGGGCGAAATCGCCACCCTGTTCGCGCTCGCCGACATGCTCGAGACCAAAGAGTTCGACCGCATCGTCATCGACGGCTTGGGCACCGCCCACACCTTGCGTGTGCTCGATCAGGTCACTGCGATGCGCAAGCTCATCGGCCTGGTGCGCGGTGAGAAGCCCGGCAAACAGCCGAAATCGGCGCCGCCGCGGCCTCCGACCCCGGTCGACGAGTATGCGACCAAGTGCGAAGCGCTCAGTGCGCTCTTGACCGACCCGCTGCGGTTCGCCTTTCACATCGTGGCGCTGGCAGAACCCGTGCCCGAGGCGCAGACCCGCGTGCTCTTCAATGGCCTCAAAGAGCGCAACATTCCCATCGAAGAGATTCGCACCAACCAGATCGAAGACGGGCAGGGCAGCATCATGGCCCAGCGCCGCCGCGGTCTGCAGGCGCCCCACGTGCGCAAGTACCAGACGCTCGGCGTCAAGGTCGAGCTCGTCGGCCACCGCGGAGTCGGCCCCCGTGGGCTCGATGAGCTGAAGAAGTTCGCCAAAGAGGTCGCCACCGGCAAAGAGACGAAGACGCTGGCGTTCGCACCTTCAGAAGGCCCGCCTCCGTTGGTGTCGGCGCCGTCGCGTCCGCCCATCGAGGCACCGCCGTTGCCTCCCACTCGGTTCATCTTCTTCGTGGGCGCGGGGGGCGTGGGCAAGAGCTCGTGCGCCGCCGCTGCCGCAGTGACGCTGACCGAGAAAGAGGGGCCGGTGCTGCTCATTTCCACCGACCCCGCGCATTCGCTCTCTGACGTGTTGCAGAGCCGGCTCACCGACACCGAAACCCAGGTGAAGGGCACCAAGGGCTTGTACGCGCGCGAAATCGACATCCCCAACTGGTTCGCGAACCTGAAAAAGCGCATCAGAGAGAAGGCCGAGGCCGCGTTCGGCCCCGAGGCCAAGGGTCAAGAGTTCGCGCTCGACCGCGAGCTGATTCGTAACCTGCTCGACGCTGCGCCCACGGGCATGGACGAGCTGGCGGCGATGTCAGCGCTGACCGACGCGCTGGTGCAAGAGCGCTTCAAGCGCATCGTCATCGACCCGGCTCCCGCGGGCTACACGTTCCGTATCTTGGAACTGCCGGCGGTGGCCAAAGAGTGGTTCACCACCCTGCACACCGTGTTCAACAAGTACCGCGCCAAGGGTTTGGGCCCGATGGCCGACGAAATCGCGGCCCAGCTCAAGCACATCGCCCGCTTCGAAGCGGCGATCGTGAACCCCGCTGAGTGCCGGTTCGTCGTCGTCACCCGTGGCGATGAGATGGCTGTTCCCCCCGTGGAGCGGCTGACCGAGTATTTGAAGGCCATGAAGCTACCGGTCGACCGCGTGCTGCTCAACCGCCTGCAGCCGAAGACGACCTGCGTCATCACTGAAGAGCGCCGCAACCATGAGCTCGAGACCGCCAAGGTCTTCGAGAAGAAGGTGGGCCTGCCTCTGACGGTGACGCCGGCGTTGGGTCGCCACCCGGCGGGGCTGCGCGAGCTCAAGCAGTTCCGCACCTCTTGGTATGCGTTGACGGTGACGGCGAAGATCAAAGCCGCCTAGGAGACTTTGCGGTAAGACCCCACAAGCTCCCATGGCGCTGAACGTTGCCCACGCGTTGGAATTTGAACGACCGCTCCTCGAGCTAGAGAAGAAGATCGAGGAGCTGAAGGCGCTTTCGAACAGCGGCAAGGTCGATTTCTCGAACGAGATCATCAAGCTCGAGAAGAAAGCCAAGCGCCTGCAGATCGAGATCTTCGATGATCTCTCGCGCTGGCAGGTGGTGCAGCTCTCGCGGCACAACGCCCGGCCGTACCTGCTCGACTACGTGGGCATGCTCTTCACCGACTTCTGCGAGCTCGCGGGTGATCGGCACTTTGGAGAAGACCCGTCGATTGTGGGCGGCTTTGCCCGCTTCGAAGGCCGTACCGTGTTGGTGGTGGGGCACCAGAAGGGGCGCAGCACCAAAGAGAACATGCTGCGCAATTTCGGCATGCCCAGGCCCGAGGGCTACCGCAAGGCACGCCGGTTGATGGAACTGGCGGCGCGGTTCGGCCGGCCGATTTTGACTTTCGTCGATACGCCCGGTGCGTACCCGGGCATCGGCGCCGAAGAGAGGGGCCAGGCCGAAGCGATCGCCGTGAATCTGGAAGTGATGGCGGGCCTGCCGGTGCCGATCATCTCCACCGTGATCGGCGAAGGTGGTTCGGGCGGAGCGCTGGCGATTGGTGTCGGCAACCGGGTATTGATGCTCGAGAACAGCATCTATTCGGTGATCAGCCCCGAAGCGTGTTCGTCGATTCTTTACCGTGACGCCTCGAAGGCCGAGCGCGCGGCCGATTCCTTACGAGTCACCGCCCGAGATCTGCTGGAAATGAAAGTGATCGACGAGCTTTTGCCCGAGCCCGAAGGTGGGGCGCACCGCGATCCGAAGTTGATGGCCGAGCGGTTGGGCAAGGCGCTGCGCAAGCACCTGGGCTCTTTGTGCTCGATGTCGGCTGATCAGCTGATTGAAGATCGGTACCGAAAATTCCGCGCGATGGGTGTATTCAAGCGCTAGCGCCCTTAAGAGACGACACCGCCCATGCGACCGCTGGTTCCCGAGTACATCGAGACGTTGAAGCCGTACGTGCCGGGCAAGCCGATTGAGGAAACCGAGCGCGAGTACGGGCTGACCAACGTCATCAAGCTGGCTTCGAACGAGAACCCGCTCGGCCCTTCGCCACTGGCGCTGCGGGCGATCGAAGCGGCCGCGCGCAAAGTGAATTTGTACCCCGACGGCTCGAGCTATTACCTGGTGCGGGCGGTGGCGGAATTTCTCGGGGTTGAACCGACGGAGATCTTCGTGGGTCATGGTTCGAACGAGATCATCGAGCTGGTGATTCGCACCTTCACCACGCCCGACGATGAGGTGCTCCTCTCGGCGGGCAGCTTCATGATGTACAAAGTGGCGCTGCAGTCGCATGGGCGCCGCTACGTCGAAGTGCCGATGAAGAGCGGCTTTCGTTACGATCTCGAGGCGATGGCGAAGCAGCTGTCGCCGAAGACGCGTGTGGTGTTCCTCGCCAACCCCGACAACCCCACTGGTACGGCGTTCACGAAGGCAGATCTGGAAACGTTCTTCACCCGCGTCTCGCCCGAGACCTTCGTGGTGCTCGACGAGGCGTACTTCGAGTACGTCGACTGGGCCGAGTACCCCAATGGCATGAGCTACTTTCGTTCGATGCCGAACCTGATCGTCTTGCGCACCTTTTCTAAGATCTACGGGTTGGCGGGCGTGCGGTTGGGCTACGGCATCATGCAGAACAAGCTGGTGGGGTATTTGAACCGTACCCGCATGCCGTTCAATTTGAGCTCGCTGGCACAGGCCGCGGGTATCGCCGCGCTGGGAGATCTCGAGCACGTTCGCACCACCCGAGAGATGACCTGGCGTGGCTTGCGGTACTTGGAAGCCGAGCTGCGCAAGCTGGGCTGTGAAGTGCCGCGCAGCTACGCCAACTTCGTGTTCTGCGACTTAAAGAAGCCGGCGCAGCCCATTTACGAAGCGCTCTTGCGCAAGGGTGTGATCACCCGCCCGGTGCCTGGCAGCGGCTGGCCGAACGCGCTGCGCATTTCCTCGGGGCTGCAGACGCACAACGAGCGGCTGGTGAAGGCGCTGGCCGAGGTCTTGGGTTGAGCGCTCCGTTCGTGGTGGCCATCGACGGGCCGGCCGGAGCGGGCAAATCGAGTGTTTCAAAGATTCTGGCCCAGCGGTTGGGGTTCGCCCTGGTCGACACCGGAGCCATCTACCGCTGCGTGGCGCTGGCGGCCACTGAAGCCGCGGTCAAGCTCGATGACGACGCGGCGCTCGAGGCGCTGCTCAACATGCTGACCATCACCTTCGAGATGGTGGGTGAAGACAACCATGTCTTCTTGGGAGGGCGTGACGTCTCGCAGGCCATTCGCAGCCCCGAGAATTCGTTGGCGGCGAGCCAGGTCTCAAGCCGCCCGGTGGTGCGCACGGGGTTGTTGGGGTTGCAGCGCCGGTTGGCCTTCGCGTCGCCCCATGGCGCGATTCTCGAAGGCCGCGACATCGGCACCGTGGTGTTCCCTGATGCTCAGGTGAAGTTCTTCTTGGAAGCGAACCCAGAGATCCGGGCGCGCCGCCGTTACGAAGAGCTGTCTGAGAAGGGCGTGGAAAGAACGCTGGAAGAAGTTTTGGCCGAGCAGAACCGCCGCGACCAAGATGATCGCGAGCGTGAAGTCGCGCCTTTGAAAGCGGCCGCAGATGCCGTGATCTTGGACTCTTCGACAATGCCGCTGTCGCAAGTGGTGAACACGATGGAAAGCCGCATACGGCTGCTGATGAAGGCCACCAAGGCATGAGCTCGCTCGACGCGGTGACCGCCCGCGCCCTCGAGGCCGAGCGTGCGCGCATGAGCCGGCTCTTACATTTTCTGCGCTTGGCAGGCGCCGCGCTCTGGGTCTACTCGGTGATGGCGAGCGCGCTGGTCGCGTCACCTGCGCCGATGGAGGAATTGAAGGTCCATCTGGCTCCGCCCGGGGCTTATCTGGTGGTTGCGGTGGTGCTCTCGGTGTTGGGCCGTTACCCGCGCTTCGCCTCAGGGTGGCTGCCGTGGACAGTACCGTTTCTCGATGTGCCGATCGTGCTGGTGATTCAAGCCTTGCGCGTCAGTCAGTCGTTTGAGCCGCTGGCCAATGTGATGTTCGCGCTGTCGCTCTTCGCCTTCATGGTGCTCTTGGCCACCTTGACGCTGCGCCGCACCGTGGTGCTGGTGACGGGCAGCATCGCGCTCCCGCTCCAGTTCTGGTTGCTGTGGAACTATGCGCCCGACCGTTCGTGGTTCATCGGCTCGTTGGCTTTGCTGTCGATGATGACGGCGGGAGGCGCGTATCTGGCGACGCGTGTCTTGGCCCTGGTGCAGCGGGTGGCGAATTTGGCGCGGCACTTCTCGCCCGCGGTGGCCGAGTTGGTGGAACAGCAGGGTTCTTCAGCGGCGCTCGGCCAGTCGGCAGAAGTCACCGTGCTCTTTTCTGACCTGCGCGGTTTCACCGAGATGTCGGACAAGCTCGAGAGCACGCAAGTGGTGTTGCAGTTGAACGAGTATTTGGCGCGCATGGTGGAAGTGGTCGAACGGCACCATGGCAATGTCGATAAGTTCATGGGCGACGGCATTCTCGCGTACTTCGGAGCGCCTCAAACACGGCCTCACCACCCGGCTGAAGCGGTGGCCTGCGCGCTCGATATGCTCGAGGCGCTGAAGCCGCTGAATGTGGAGCGTGAAAGCCAGGGCTTGCCTCCCTTTCGTATGGGCGTCGGTATTCACACCGGCTCCGTCGTGCTGGGAGAGATTGGCCCCTTGGAGCGGCGGGAGTTCACGGTGATCGGCGACACCGTCAACGTCGCGTCTCGCATCGAAGGGTTGACCAAAGTGCATGGCGCTCCGATTCTCGTTTCGGAAACGACGCGCGCGCGCGCCACCGGCTTTTCGTATCAGGCGGCCGAGCCGATAGCGGTCAAAGGCAAGAGCCAGCCGGTGGCGACGTTCGCGCCAGCGCGCGCCGCCTCTTCGTGAACAGCAGCCCCAATAGCCCCAGGCCCGCCGCGCCGGTCGAGCCGCAGCCGCAGGCGCCTCCGCCTCCCCACAGCGGCACTCCTTGGGGGTCGGCGACTCGGCCGAAGCCATTGCCACCCATTTCCCCCATGCCGGCGTCGAAGTCGAACGGGTAGCCACCGTCGAAGGCGAAACCCCCGTCGGGAACAGGCCCAGAGCCGATGTACCCGCTCCAGTAGGCGTAGCAGAACAGCCCTGAGTTCTCGTCGCCGCCCTGAATGTTCACACGAACGAAGCTGAAGCCGGGCGGCGCGCGCTTGGTGTCGAGCGCGAACGTGACTTCGTGAACAGCGGGAGTCAAAGGTATCGGCGCGCTTGTGTTCAGGTCGAGCCCGTCTTGCATCAAGGTGACGGTGAGCTCGGCCGTTCCCTGGGGAATATCGACGGTGGCACGCAGCGACAGAATGCCCGCGTCGTCAGGCTGGGCATCGGCGGGTGTGGTCAGCCAGACCGAGGACGGCATTCTCGAGGCTTCGCCGACGCTGATCGTGCCTTGGGCGGTGATCGCGCGCACCACGCCTTCCGCGGGGTCGCGCAGCACCGCCACCGGTTGATAGCAGCCGGGGCCGAGATCACTGGTATCCCAGGTGTAGATGTTCGCGGGGTCATTGATGCGAAGCTCGAACGGAGTCAGACGGGTGAGAAAGGCCCCGTTGCCGTTGAAGAACGGAGAGAGCGACCCATAAGCGGCGAAGAGCGTGACCCTCGCCACGTCGGGGACGTCGGGCCCATCGACCCACTGCAGCACCGTCGTGCCCCCGTCGGCGACGCGGTTGCCAGCCCCCTTGGGGGCGACGAACTCGAAGTTGACGACGTGGGCCGTGGCAGCCAGAGCGGCGAAGAAGCTCAAGTAAGGCAGGCGGCGCACCAGGCCCTGTTACGCGAGGGGGCAGATGGTTTACAAGAGCCGCTCTTAAACGTGCGCGCATTGCAAATCACCACGGGGTGGGTATCGGTGCTGGTGGCGGCGCTTTTATGCAGCGGTTCCACCGTGCACGCCCATGGAGCCGGGCTGGTGACGCGCTCGGTGAACCTCGTTGACGGGCAAGCTGACGCCATGCTCGTGGGCACCACCGCCGGCGCGCTGTGGACGAGCGACCGCGGCAGCCACTGGGAATGGATCTGCGAAGAAGCCATCGGCTACGGGCAAAACGACATCGCGACTTGGGCGGTCTCCAAGAAGGGCACCCTGTTCGCCGGGGCGCTGCGGGGGCTCTACCTCTCGCGCGATCAGGGTTGCACTTGGGCGGCCCACGCCGATTTCGCGGTCAGCGGCGCGAAAGACATTCAAAACGACGCCCAAGGCGCGCTGTATGTGACGACCCAACGCTACAGCTCGGTCAACGGCCTGTTCATTTCCAAGGACGACGGCGTCACCTTCACGCCCACCGCGGTGTCGAGCGATCACCTCTTCGTTCCTTCGGTTCGTGTCGCCCCCAGCCGGCCTCAACGCATTTATGTCGCCGCCTGGTGGTTCGAAGAACCCGCCCGCTCGTACCTCTTCACCAGCGACGATGGGGCGCAGACTTTCACCCAGCGCGACGTCAGCGCTGAGCACGGAGGAGGGGGCCCGTTCACGATTCTCGCCGTGCACCCTTCTGACGCAGACATTGTGATCGCGGGCCTGACCTACGACTTTGGCACGCGGCCGTCGTTTCTGCTGCGGAGTGAAAACGGCGGCATCACTTTCGAGAAGGTGCTTACCGGCAACGACAGTTTTGCCAGCGCCGGGTTCAACACCGACGGCACCACGCTCTGGGTCGCGGCCGGCAACACCGTCTACCGCTCCACCGATTCAGGCAAGACGTTCGCCCCCGAGGCTGCCCCCACGCGCAATGCGTGCGTGAAGACCCGCGGCGAAGAAGTCTTCGCGTGCGGCTGGTCGATTGTCGACGGTTGGGGCGTGGGCCTGTTGAGCGACGCCTGCCCCGCCAAGTGGGAAGCACTGCTTCGTTACGAGCGCATTGGCGCGGTGAAAGCGTGCGCGCCAGGCACCCCGGTGCATGACACCTGCACGCCGTTTCTGGCGGCGCTTCAAGCCACGGTGCCGGTCGATCTGCCGTACGACGCCGGCTGCGGAGACGATGGGGGTATGCCGGGCGACGGAGGCGCGGTGCAGCCGCCGCCGAAGCCTTGTGGCTGCGGCATGGGTGGCGTCACCGCGCCTGTGTTCGCGGTCTTCGTTGCTCTCCTGGTCGCGGGGCGGCGCAAGCCGCTTGCGCGCTGGCGCCTCGCCGGTCGCCGCGCTTAGGGGTTCTTCTTCCCATCGAGCACGAAGCTCCCAGCGTCGGTGGCGCTCACCGCCAGCGGCACTCTCGAGGACTTCCCATAAAAGAAGTCGAGCCTAGAGGGCACGCGCGATAGCGTACCGGCCCAAGGCCATGGCTTACGTCCCCGATGAATATACTGGCCGGCACTTGGGGAAATATGAGGTGCTGTGCCGCATTGCCGTGGGAGGCATGGCCGAGATCTTCTTGGGCTTCGCGCGGTCGGGGCCCTGCCCCAATGAAATGGTGGTGCTCAAGCGCATCTTGGCGGAACAGCGGGGCGAGCAAGACGCGCTGCAGTTGCTCATCGATGAAGCCAAGGTCTGCGCGACGCTCGACCACCCCAATGTCGGCAGGGTGCTCGACCTCGAGCGCGCCGATGACGAAGTGCTGTTGGTGATGGAGTTCATTCGCGGTGCCACCCTTGAAGAGCTCAGTACCTTTCATCTGCAACGCGGCGAGCTCTTGCCGGTGGGCTTCGTGCTGACGGCGATCTGCGACGCCGCGCAGGGCCTGCACCACGCCCACACCTATCTCGACACCACGGGCAAGCTCTCGCCGATTATTCACCGCGATGTCACTCCGCGAAACCTGAT